>Ga0123355_10011490_pt1 | contig 13654 bp, 6 predicted proteins | sample TergutEmb28metaG_3_FD_89872 | JGI IMG/M metagenome (GOLD analysis project Ga0123355, IMG submission 89872) | Embiratermes neotenicus P1 segment gut microbial communities from Petit-Saut dam, French Guiana - Emb289 P1 | ecosystem: Host-associated > Arthropoda: Insects > Digestive system > Gut ...
CCCCCCCCCCCCCCCCCCAATTCACAGTAGCAATGAACTGCCCTCAATATTGGACTGTTGCTTCTGTTCCAACAATGGTCTAATGATGCTCATATGGGTCTGTCAGTATACATGGAACCAACTGGTAACACACACCTCTTAATATCCAAGACCCCATACAACTGTATGCACAGTGTCAGCTGTCATATTAGGTTCATTCAACTACAAATGAACAATACAACATCTGTCCTCATGCACAGCTTTCTCAACCATGCAGTGTTCTCTACATTAGTGACAGAAGCCCATCCCACTCTTGGAGTGTCCCTCAGTTGCTGCTTGTCCATAATACAGAGCTAATCTACTACCACTGCTTTTGATATACAAGCAGCACCACACACAGCACAGTTTCAGCAGATTGACACCCTTCCTCTTCCAGAATCTGAATTGTCATCACCCTCTGATCCTGTTTGCACAGGCCAACCATCTGCACAGCAGAGCAGAGTGCACTGGTGTGGACAGCTCAGCGACCCTTACACCTGCCCAGGTGCCTAAATCTTAATATTCCCAGTGCCTCACAATCACAAAGAACCTGAGGCTGTTTCAGATGCCTGTTTGCATCTGTTACACCCGGGACTGTCTACCAGCCACAGTTTAAGTAGACATCCTTTTACATGACAGTATCCTGTTAGCAACCCTTTCCTTATTTGTAGTTGGTTTCAGCTCAGGTCAAGTAATTCCCTGGCCCTCTTAGCAGCTTTTGCCTGCCACCTGTAAGTTGCATGGTAGTCATCCACCCAGTCATCTCTACTGTCTTACACAAGTGTCTGCCAGTGTGTCTGCTGAGTCAAACATGCAGCTGTTAACATCCACATTGTCACACCAATACCACAAACAAGTTTCACTTGTACGTGCTTCCTTTTACCTTTTAAAGATTAGTGGTTTCTTTATGTACCACCAGATTTAACATTCAAAAATTCTACGCGATACTGGCTTTGCATAGTGTTTTGTACAGATCTCAGAACAGACAGCGACCTTTGCTCTATATGTTGTTAACTGATTGGTTTTTATAACCGTGGTGGAAAGTGTTTAGAGTGCAGTACGGACTGATTCCTTATATAAAGCATATACATATGGTCTTTAAAAGGTTAAAGGAGTCCGTGAGTGATACGAAGGCCACACCTGTGAATGGCTGCTGGGAGAAACTTTGGTCTGAAGCAGTTAATGACTTCTGGGGATTCATGAAACAGCAGGACAGAATAAGGAACAGTCTTGTTTTAGCCCATAAAGTTCCAGGAGAAGTATTCTCTGATTTGCAGGAGGCTGATATCCCAGAAGTTCTCAACATATGTGCTGATCAGTTAACTGAGGGGGATCTTGAAAAGCTGACAGCACTCAGTGGAATGGCAGATGAAAAGGAATCTGACATGGTTGAGGACAGGAATCAGCAACTGTTAGCATTCCAAACAAAGGCCTCCAGATGACTCAGCTAATCATTTCTTTGAGGTTGTCCTTTGACAGGTGGCTGAAATTTAAACATGAGATGCAGACTGTTCTGGCAGCATACAAGGAAGTGTATAAGGAAAGAAAGAAGAACGCACAACAGTCGAAGATAACGCCTGTCTTCACCAAGTCTTCTGTCTCCCCCTCCACCATTTTTCGATCACTCTGACTACTGCCAGCCAGGAACATCAATATTATTCCAATAAACACCAACACAAGTGTTTCATGTTTATTAATAATTAAATTAAATATTGTGTTTGGCATGTTTTTGAGTTCCCCTAATCACACTTTTGCTATAAGGTCTTGAGTCTGCGCATCACAACTTCATCATTCATATTTTCAGGAATGTAACCCTACCACAATCGACAAGGGTTTGCTCTCTTGTCACAAAGTGGGAATGTATGTCTAAAGTCTCACAAACATGTCACAATTTACATTTACCCACAACACTGTTCCAAACCTAACACAAAGCTCTTCCCTATTTCAACTGTAATTCCTGAATGTCTACTGTTCTGGCCCACCGTACTCACATTTAACACTGATGTAATTACACTGTTACTTGACAAACATCTGTCATTTTACAAGTGATATTTTCTCATGCAGTCTTTGATGAACATTATTTAACCAGTTGGATTTCCCTCTGAAGGGCAAATTTCAATTTGTATTAATGTCTTGCAGTATGGTGTTATTCTCTGGCATGCACAAATTACAATTTTATGATATGTCAAATATTATGATAGAGGTTAAGGGGCAACACTATCTTAAAACTATCACAAGCAGTTATATTGCAAACAGCATGACTGTCTTCAGCAAACTTAGTAAGTATAAAGGTGAGAGAAAATTCACAGAGGTTAAAAGAAATGCATATCAATTACTTGCAATGTTATATAAAAAGTGTCTATATCCCACACAGAAGTTTTGTCATCCAAGTTACTAAACAATGCAGATTTCTTTACCATATGTGTAGTGTCTAAAATGAAAGAATAATAAAAATACATTACAGGAATGGTGCAAGATTCCCATTACATATTTATTTGTATTTATGTACATACATACATACACACACATTCATCATGTAATAATCCTGAGATTCCCCATAAAGTATAAAAGGAGTTATTTCTATACAGGTAACATGTAATGTAGTAAGGTAATAAGGTGTTATCTCAAAATACCATATCATTATGCATATATCACACACTTAATATTCTGAACAACGCACATGTAACTGCTTTTGAAAACAGGAAGCTAAATACAAAGGACACATGGAAGAACAAGTCATTTTTTTGTTTTAACCTTTAACAAACTTCTTTTGACCAAGCCCATATTGCCAACACACTCAGGTTACTTTCATTAACATTAAAGAGAAAATGTAGTTAGGTAGGTATCACTGCTTCATTTCAAAATATAACTTTCCTGTTTCCTGCCGCAGACTTAACTGTGAACACCCAAAGACAATGTGAAATGCAATCCAGACTCCTACCAATATGTGCTAGTCATGGCTGTTAAAATGATGGGCAAGACTTGTAACTGAGTTTCTGGATGCAATGCAAATCCTCATTCACAATCTTTTCTTTTAATTATGTTAGTAAACTTCATTTTCTTACTTTCAGTGTTATTCTTTCTTTAAAGTTTTAGCTGCCACATACTGTGACATTTTCAATCACATGAACCATAGCTGGGGTGAAGAACAGCTGCCTCCTGTATTCATTTGTAATTTGAGATAAATTTACTTGGTCCTGGTAATTACTACCACTGTCTTTTCTGCTACATAACCTACAGAACCACTGCAACTAATGCAGGCATGCCTTCACCATTTATTTCTTTGTATTTCTGAATGAATACTGCCTAATTATCCACCTGTCTTAACGTGCTATGGATACAGTATATTCTGGCGCATATTCTAAGAGGCGGTTGATCAATACAGACAATACCATTCACAGCTGGTTTTATTTTAGAAAAAGATATTTACAAAAAAATAACCAGTTCACAGAGACTGTATATCACAAAAAGTCATCATGATGACTATTAAATGTAATCACTGGCACTTAACTCTTTTATCCAGCAAACACTATTCATGAATTTATTTTTATTTCAATTATGCTTTGAAACTGGGTATTGTGAAAGATTTAAATACATCTTCAAACCTGCAAAATCTTGCCTCTGCTTTGAAGAAAAAAAATTAAAAACATTCAGCCATGTTTATGAAGCACAGTAGAACAACTGTGAGGTTACTTCCTGACATAAGCTTGCATGAATACCCATTCTGCCTACAGCAGCTAAAACAAGTAAATTATGAATAACACTGATGCCATTCTTAATTAATTAACAGTACAAATAAGTCAGTCATAAACTAATACTGTGGATGCACCACAAAATACTTTTAGGTTCTTTGCATCTACACACAAGCCCTACATCCCATATTCCAGCTAAACCACATGACTGTATTTCATGAATGAACAATATTACTGCAAATGCTCAATGCTTAATCCTCCATTGGAAGGTTTCACAGTATACAAACTTTCCACCATATTTTCATCATAAACCAAGAGTTATATCTCTGCCCTTGAAATTTTTTTTCTTTCATCTCTACTAGCAGTCTGCACAAAAGAACAAATGGCAGGGATTGCTATTCTCCAGTTCAATGTATACATGCCTATAGTTCATGTTTTTGTGCACATTAATTTGTAGCTGATAGGAAGTTCAAAGTAAATATAAGGGTCAGATGTTTATTTCATTAATTCTGGATTATTCTGTTCCATGATTGTATTGTTTTTATTAATAATTATGATGAAAATGTCATCAATAATAATAATTATATGCGGTATAAAGACAAAGGGATGTCTTCTATTAGCTGTATTTCTCGCATCACTTCACTGCACCTTAACAAAATTAAAGTTTCTGAAACCTGTTACAGACAATGTTTAAATTCCATGACCTGCAAGTAAAATTGAACACTTGGTTTATATTTAATGTTACAATATGAGCCTGGACTTGAATGGCGCACACAACTACACAAAAAAGTCTTTCCACAGTTCACCAATATGCTTAAGGTCCAAAACTTGCAACCACCAAGAATCAGTTTTCACTTACAGTATATTTCAAACCTTTTCATAGGAAACCATATGACAAAATCTAATCACTGCTCACAAATCTGAAGAAAACAGCATATCAAAGAATTTTCATCATTCAATTTTATACTTGTAACAGCATCAAAACTTTTGTGAATTTATTTAACAGTTGCTGAATAATGCACTGACATGGAGGGGAGACATACACACATTTTCTTTTCTCTGAAAGTTTAAAACATTTTTAATTTACATGGTGGTAACATTATTAACCTTATCATCCATACATAGGGCATTTCAAATTCTCTTGTATTATGACGCAGGTAGTCAGACCTTTTAACTAAGAGGTAATGGTAATGACTGGCTGGAACATTCATATGCACCATCACAATAATGCAATGGAAAGCTAGTTGCTATAACATAGCTTCAGACAGAAATGTCTTCAATTCTGCAAATTATGTTAGTTTCATAACTCAGCAGACATGAAAGTGTTGCCATTTGGAAACATTAAGTTTTGTCAAGATAAGAGTTGTCTGGGATGGGATGCCATGGAGCTGGCAGACTTCTCTGAAGCAAGGGTACCCATCTCTCAAACTACATGGTGTCAAAATCTTGTTACTCACTGCTGTCTGCATCTCAGAATCTCAAAGCTCTGTGTATGATTGACCAAGACAGTCTCGTGGACCTAATATTTTGGCAATGAATTTGGAGACTTAAATTTTAGCAAAACCTTTATGAAATATGTGAATAATTTATGGACTAAAGTAGGTAACATTATGCAATATGTGGCACTTTGTGGGGGGAGAAAAAGAGAGATTGGACAGCATATCCCAAAAAATTCAATCAGTATATTCATTGACTAAATATACTAAATGAGGTCACTGAGGGATAGTGGTATGTCTGTCCTATATATACAGGGCACATGGTGGCTAAAGGGTTAACACCTCAAGTTAGGCAGTTAAGGGGATTCACTGTATCTAGAAGCTGGATTTAAAGCTTTAAAACTCAGTGCTGCTGTACAGCTGCACAAATAACTGCAACAAGACTTGATCGAATACATCAATTTGCATGAAGTGTTTTGACAAAAATACTCTACCCACAATGAAGGTAAACTAAAAGCGGTGACATCTGGCACTTGAAAATCTGGAAAGCTCTATTAACCAGAAACTAAGAGGCCCATGCATTACATTACTAATTCATTTTGTAAAAATGTGCTAAAAATACCAACATCCTAGTCTTATTTACTTACTTACTCCTTCTTGAGAAGCTAACCGGTTTTCAGCTAGTCAAGAAATTCCCCACATTTTATGGAACCTGAAGGTTCATTACCGAATTCACAAGTGCCCGCCACCTGTCCCTATCATGAGCCAGATCGATCCAGTCCATGCCCCCACATCCCACTTCCTGAAGATCCATCTTAATATTATCCTCCCATCAATTCCTGGGTCTTCCAAGTGGTCTCTTTCCCTCAGGTTTCCCCCACCAGAACCTTGTATACACCTTTCCTCTCCCCCATATATGCTACATTCACTGCCCATCCCATTACTGTCGACTTGATCACCCGAACAATATTGGGTTAGGGGTGCAGATCATTAAGTTCTTGCATAGCTTGTAAAATGATTCTTTTATAAATTTTTCCTATTATCAGTACATTTTTATTGCAAGTGTGTACAGAAAAATACACAGTTAAACTTATACATATAATTATAATTACAAATAAAATTGTCATTATAAATATTATAAATACATTATACATATAAATATATTATAGATAATTATACATATGCCTATATTTATTCATTTTTCATTCTGTATATCACTGAATTTACCCACACCACATTAAAGATTGAGCAGGCCTGGGGCAGGGAAATCAGGACAGGATATCAAGTGACAAATTAAATGGTTAGGTCTGTCCACGATATTGCTAGCTGCATTGTAATGCACATAGGTTACAATGCTCTAATGTCCCAGGAAGTTATGATATCTGCCTACCGTTTCGTCCTGTAGATACTGCATATCACAACTTTTACTGCACTCATATTGTCAAAATATACTAATTCTATGGTGTGGGACACAATTATTGAGAAATTCAGCTCAGTGCATGAAATGCACGGAGCAAAACGAACAAGCATTCTTCCAACTGGTGTTTTGTACAAACAACACATTTCCATTTTGGCTTTGCTCCTTTCTCTGTGGGTGAAAGTTTTGCAATGAAATGTCTCTCGTGCAGCCACTATGATGCAGGACTGCTGAACCGTCCATCAGCACCTGCTGTGTGAGGCAGCTTGTATCTGTGTCTTCACCAAGTCCAAGCATCAGACGTAACATCCACTTATGTACATTGCCTAATGTAACAATCAAGATCCTTCTGAACAGATTATCATTCCACTTTAGTCCTTTTTGTCTCTTGATCCAGTGTGGGGCTAGGTTTCGATGTACGAGAACGCCCCTTCCATGTTGCCAACATCTCCGCTTCATTACCATTGTCCCCTTTGATTTAGCAGTATCTCCAAATACTGGAATGATGAGACGATTAAAACATCCCCTTTGTTTTCCATTTTAGGACCAAGAAATTTTGATGATGAAAGTTCACCAACTGTGATATACTCTTTCTATTTACTCCACACTGTCTTGTTTTTCTTTAACAAGGCTAGTATGTTGAACCAGTAAATATTCACACAACATCTGTATCTTGGGCAGCAAACAGCTCTAGAGGTTTTGCTACAGTTCTCAAAATCTTAAGATCATCAACACCAATGTCCGTTGTAGAGACACTTCCAGCACCCGCATTCATAGTAACACTTCAATCTGTACTTCCCTCCCAAATTTCAAATATCTTTACTACAGATCTGTCAATATATCTATTTCCTGCCATCAGAAGTTGATCCGAAATCTCTTGTTTAGAATGGCAAGAATGTGGCTGTGGCACATCTGTGAACACGTCTTTCAGTCATTATATGGAAATTGTAAGAATTTCAGAGCTAAAACCTGTCCAGTGCAGACATCTCAGGCAACATGGAAATTTAAAAAGAAGCATTGCTAATGAAGCATAATTTGATGTTGGGGTTTCTGTATGACATCCATCAACACTGAAGTCCAGAAACAACAGCAATTCATGATCATGACTGACATTTGGACGTGTAGAGGGTGACCCACAGGAACCCAACATCTTTCGAATGGGTAGTACTCAGTATGTAGGCCGAGGGGGGAGGACGAGGTGGTCGGCATTCTTTTCCTCTGGGTTGGCAACTTCAGTAGCAATGGAGACTTGGCCTATTGAGCACCGCGTGTTTGTGTACGATGCACCTCATTTCCCATTTCGGAGATGTGCTGTGGCCCCCTCGCTCTCCCGATCTTTCAATGTGTGATTTTTTCTTTGGGGGTATTTGAAATCGCGTGTTTACGCTCATAAACCCCGTACGTTGAATGATTTGAAGGAAGCCATCCGTCAGGAAATTCGCCCAATTGATCGTCAGTTGTTGGTCCCTGTCATGGACGATTTTAAAAAAAGGCTTGAAAACTGCATCCAATCGGACGGTCATCATCTTACCGATATCATTTTTAAAACTTAACCATCTAGTATGGCATGTTTTAAGCTATAATATTGTATAAGTAAATGTGGATTTACGTGAAAAATAACTGAGTATTGTTTATTTTAAAGATGTCAGGTTCCTGTGGGTCACCCTGTACATTACCTCTGGTTAAAAAAAAGTTTCAGAGGCTGGACTGGCCTCTGCCTTGAGGCAAAATGGGGCAAGTGAAGCACCTACTTCAGTGGGCCTGTCAGTAGAAAGGTGCAAAAAAATCTAGATTCGTACAATCAGAAGTCACCTGTGCAAGGTAACCGAAGTAATTTAAGTACAATAAAAACTTACAAACCCTGGAGTCCCTACTAAATATCAATTTAAACCATCAAACAATCCCATGAAATAGAAACAACAACACTGACAATAAGATAACTGACAATTAAAAGGTAAACAATTATGGCTATGATATTAACTGATACAATGGTATTAAACTCATACAAATTCACTTAAAAGCTAATGTAGTACCAAAGCATAAAATATCATTATGTGTCAGATAACAACAAAAAACCTCCAATGGTCATAGCAACATAAGTCAGGAACCAGCACACTGAAAATGTACTTCCCAACAATAACAGCAAAATCCCTAAATGAGAAACATCTTGAATCAAAAAAAAATTGTAAAAAATCATTAAAAAGTCCATAACATGACCATTCCAAGTGTACTGAAATTGAGAACACTCACTTTGTAAAACATTATCTGCCAATTAACACAATACAATTCTGATTCTTCCATTAGCCCTTGTCAAAGATTCTGTCAAGCATTCTTTGAGCACAACCCCAGCTGCCTGCCTGTTTTTCTCAAATAGTCCCTGCCACATTCATAGGGGATATTTTAATCAATCATGAATTACATACTGTATTACCAAAATTGCTCATTATATTACCATTAGTTTGAGGTTGTCTTATGATACACTGTGTAAGTATTCATTGTTTTTCTATTATGATCCAATCTAATTTCCTTGTATAAGCTTGATGTCTTATTGTATTTATAAAATTATTATTTGTAGTGTGTCATGACTTGATCTTAATCTGCCTGTTGTTATTATGACATGCTCTATATCCATTATGTTGGATCTCTGGAATACTGAATGAATGAATGAAACACTAGCCAACTGCCTGTCACATGACTGGCTGTCATAACATCCACACAATACTCCACAGACTCTTTCATCACTTGTTTCTTTATTCTTGCAACAACCCAAACATTAATATCCACTGTCAGAGTGCTACCATCTGCTTGTGCTATGATTTGCCAAATGCTTAACTGTTTCTTCAGCCCCAGCCTATAAGTCACACAGAAAACACAACCTGTTAACAATGGCTGCAATGGGAATTAGGGTGTAAGAGCAAGAGAGTACAGAACTTGGTAAAAAATTACTGCCCTGGCAACCAGGATATGTCTCAGTGACATAAGGGTATTATGTTAAGTAGACTGTCCAGTGTGCAGAAGGTCCTCTGTGAATGCTGGAGAGTGTAATTTGTTTTGAATACTGCACTCATGTTATGATTTTAAGTACATTAAACTTTACTGAAAGTCCTTTAACAGAAGGGACGATCAGAGCATCAATAGGTTTCCCATTCAGAGGGATATGGCTTTTCTTCTTCTCTGGTTTGTTCATAACTGAATCAATGAAACTTTAATGATTCATGTTTGATGACTGCAATTTCACTGCGGAAATCACGGTGTCCCTTACTTGTAAATTGCTCTGTCGAGCAAACTGTGAACAACCACACCCTTTATATAAGGTGGATGTTCAGACTCCAGATGATGATATATTCCTGCGTAGATATGTCTCCTACAAACTTCACTAACTAAAGCAGTCCCCTTCCTTGTAAACAAAATGTCCAAAAACTTCCAGTCACAACTATGACCATACCCAGGTACACCACCATTACAATGCTTCCAAGGGGAAGTTCATCCCTCATTAACATCTGTTCAATTGTGCATTCTGAAAAGAGGTTTCTGATCTAACCTCCAATGTAAGTAAATTATAACACATCATCTTTGCAAAACAGAATTCATGTTTTTTAAAGGCCCATTTATACCAGTCAAGGACACTGTTGTAGCTAAGTACAAATAATCACTTCTCATCCACACACACACACACACACGCACCCTGCAGTCACTGCCACTATCAATCTTTACCATTCATTCTTGCACTATTACTTCAATCAACCTCAACACTATTAATCACCTCAGCAGCAAGTTTATCAAAACGCACTTCCATCTCAAAGGGCCAGTCATCTTAAAATGATACATAGCAGATCAGAGGTCAATACATCACATTCATTTTAGACCTACTATGCCAAACATTTTACACTTTCTACCAGACTGAGCCACAAATGAAGAGAATAAATTGTTTACTGTCAACTGCTTCTTTATAGTTAGTAGTGACAGCTAACAGAAGGTGCTAATATATACACTTCCTTCAATCAGTAGAAACATGTGTGGTACATCTGAATGCTCCAGTGACACAGTATTTACTGTATGTACAGCAACCATAAAAATTGCACAAATGGTTAAGATACACTCTGGGAAAACTATGGGACAAGACCAAGGTGTGGGCTGAAGCAAAAAAATTATTCAACCACTTTGAAGATGATGTTCTGCAGAAGGAAGATCAGTGGTAGCTTGTAATGAAGAGTCCAGTGGCCATGTCTGAGAGATCATATGCATAGACCACAGAGAAATGAGTTATAAAATTTAACGAGCAACAGCTTGGCTGCATATGTCAAAGCTGACCCAGTGCTTCCATGTAAACTGCAGTCACCACTCAATGAGGCAAGAAAATGTGGCCTGACGTGAAGGTATACTATACAATGGGAAATGCTTCAGTGTCACAGACCTTGAAAGGAAAACGTTCTCCAAATGTCACATGTGGACACATGCATGTGCACATGTGTATGTGTGGAGGCATCTTGTTAGTTGAAATATCACAGATTAGTACAAAAGAGTGATGTCACTAGCAAGGATCTGATTAGCAAATTGACATTTCTGAGAACAGACAGAAAAGTAACAAGAAGTGATGGAATTATAAATAACAGTCTTAGAGTGGAAGCTGGAATACAAAACTTGAAACCAGAGTGAGAAAATACATGATTACAATGGTTTGACCATGTAAAAAAGAATGGACATAGCAAGGACTTTGAAAAGAAAATTATGGCATTACCTAGAATGAGATGGTTCACATTAGGTATTTGGTGACATTACAACAAGAAGAATAAGCTGGTGAGGTATTAGAAAGTAAATAATGTAGAAATACGATTCTGTTGTGGGGAAAATTTTAAGTAGCTTCCACCATGTTTATAATATCCATCTTTTCTTGAATTGAGAGCAGTTTACATTTTAAGCCGGTTTCTGATGTAGTAGCCGTGTTGAACATGTATAATAATTAATGGCTAATGGACAAAAACCATACACACATAAACAATATGAAGTGAACAAAAAAGTGTACAAATTTTGCACACAGAATGATATGAATTACTGAAATTAAGGGAAACCAATTAGCATCACAATGCACTCCGTTTAATCCTTGCTGATGCACAGTGTAAATTAAACACAAATTGTAACACTGCATCATGCTATGTGCAGTTTACCTGGGGAAATACATCACAATGCAGACAGACAGAATGTGATGTTATTAACTGCCACACATCTGAGCCGATTAACACTCAGTTACCTGTCTGTACTTCTAATCCATGGTGGGAAGGGAACCTGGAGATGTACCTTTAAGAAGAGAGTGTTATTTTGTCACTGAATGTCAGAAACAAATTGAATGAATAGGAAACTGTTCAAGATTCTGACATGAATATTTATTCAATGGGTGAAATAGTCATTGCACTGTCAGATTTTCATCTTATGAGTGAAATTCTATAAGATGAGATACATGTTGAAAGGATGTATATATTAATCACATGGAAAAATTCTGGTACTATATTATTCTCATTAATTAAGTGGGAAAATGTTTTAAGCAAGAACATGTTAACCAGGTTTCGCTGTACCTGCAGTGCTCCACATTTCTGGCACGTTCACTCTATTTACCTAGATTTTAAATTCATATATAAATTCAATAACACTGAAAATGTACTTCAAATGTGCTCTTCCATGCTTGATGCAACACAAACTCTAAGAGTTCTCCATATCTTAGGCACAGGTTTTCTACTCATAATAACCAATTTGTCATTTTGCTGAAAAATCCAGCCACATCTCACGAGGTCTTGTACATTAATCCAAGTTTTCCTTCAAATCAGGCAAATACACCAGTTTCTTGGTCTAACAGATATCTGGCAAACATAAATGTAAGTGCTGAAAAGTACAGAGAAGACATATATGGACAGTCACAAGGTCATTAAAATACAGTAAAACCCCAATTTTACATTTTGTGGGGACCACCTAAGAATGGCAAAAGATGTAGGAAACTGCAAAATCCAGGAAACATTGTACTTATGGGCATTTGGCCAGGAGGGTACAAAAAGTGTGGAAAAATTGCAGAAAACATAAAATCTGGAAACATGAAATCAGTGTTTTACTGTACACTAATGTTACTGCTTGTGACAGAATGAGGTGGTTTTAAGGGGTACCTACACACCACACTATATGATGTTACACCCCAGTGCACTGCAGTCTTAACTATGCTTGTTAGCAATTTCTGAAATGTGAAACTTCATTTATTGAAGCCAGGAAACAGTGAAACAAACAAACAAATAAACAAAAACAGTACTTTAAGTGTCAAATGATAATCATACTTTCTTTGTTAAAACTCCAGTGTCACCCACTGTCATCTGCACAATATCTCATGCTCATAATACCACAAATTTAACATTAAAATTATTCTATATACACGAAATTTAAATTGCACTGCATTTATGCACACATTACAGGAGTAGAAGGCGTTCAATATTAACTACACTGAAGAAAACATAATTTCTCTCAAAGTATATTAGGATACCTTGGTACCGATCTAATAAAACAGCCACAATTTCTTCTTGCGCAGACTCCTCAATTAACTCACACTAAAGCAGTCCACACTGAATCGGTCTTGCAGCACCCGCTGTCCAAGATTCTTTACCGTCAAGCTCCAGCACTGTGCACCACAACGTCAACTCATGCAGACAGCGGTAATCTCTCTACCTCTCCCATTTCAGTAACTGTCTCATCATCCATTGTGAAGCTTACCATAAACTTCAATGACACTGGATCCTACAGAACAAACCTCTTGGTTACTATGTAACTAACAAAAGATTTTACTGAGCAACTCCTGCAGCATAGTGCTCCTTAACCCCCGTATTGGCTGACTGGGTACAAAATATACCGACTTGGTATTTCCTTCAACAGCTCTCGATGGTATAGAGTAACAATATTACCAATTTTTCTAACTGTTCTTTGAAGTCCCCTTTACACAATATTATCATTATGAAGCAAGTATATTGCTTTTAGTCCTCCCCCCCCCCCCCCCCACCCCACAAAACTCACCCAACTCCCCACTCTTCTTCTTCACCCTATACACAAAAAAAACAAAAAAA
>Ga0123355_10011491_pt1 | contig 13654 bp, 8 predicted proteins | sample TergutEmb28metaG_3_FD_89872 | JGI IMG/M metagenome (GOLD analysis project Ga0123355, IMG submission 89872) | Embiratermes neotenicus P1 segment gut microbial communities from Petit-Saut dam, French Guiana - Emb289 P1 | ecosystem: Host-associated > Arthropoda: Insects > Digestive system > Gut ...
GGATTTTGGATGCTCACGAAGTAAAGGCAAGATTAACAGTGGCAGAGAGGTACTATGTGGGGGAGATGATTGAAATATGAAATTTACCCCAGCCCAGCAAGCCGCAATCTTTCGGGATGCCCCGGAGATTTTGGTTTCTGCCGCCGCCGGAAGCGGAAAAACGGCAGTGCTTACGGAGCGTATCCTCCGGCATATTTCTAATAACATAGGCATAGACCGGCTGCTGGTAGTCACCTTTACAGAGGCCGCCGCCGCCGAGATGAAAGAACGGGTAACAGACAAAATCCACCAACTGCAATTGGAAAGCCCCAGCATCCACCTAGCAAATCAGGCAGCCCTGTTGGCAACGGCAGATATCTCCACGATTCATGCCTTTTGCCGCAGGCTTGTAAAAGAGCATTTTCAACTGATAGATATAGACCCAGCCTTCCGAGTAGGGGACGAAGCGGAACTTGGCATAATAAAAAGCCGCGTAATGGACGAGGTTTTTGAAGAGGCCTATGCCCAACCCGATAATGCCGGTTTTTTGGACTTAGTAGATGTGTACGGCGGCAAAGCCAAGGACGATGGCTTAGATGCCCTTGTGCGTAGGTTATATGCTTTCTTGGAAAGTGACCCCTTTCCTTTGGAAGCGGGCAGGCGGTATGGGGAGCAGTTTTCCGTCCCAGCTCAATTGGTTGCGGAGGGAAATAGCCCTTCGGGTTCTTCTGGGCATTCGCCCATCCCCCTAGATTCCACCCCATGGGCCGACCTTGCAAAAAAAGAACTATCCGCAGGACTAGACGGCATAATAGAAGGCCTCCGCCTAGCCATACGAGTATGCCACCAACCAGGTGGCCCAGAGAAATACATAGACACAATAGAAGATAACGAAGCAATGATACAGGCTCTAAAAAATGATATATCCCAAAAAACCTTCTCCGAGATGTATACCTCATTTTCCCGAGTAGACTGGGGCAAGCTGCCAAGAATAACAGAAAAGGATATGGTCAACGCCGCGTTAAAAGACCGGGCCCAGCGCATCCGCAATAGGGAGGCAAAGGACCGGCTCAAGGACTTGATAGGCGGGGTATTTTTTGCCCCACCAAATAAGATGCAGGCAGACCTTACGGCCTTAGCCCCCCGGGTAGCAGCCCTTATGAACTTGGTAGCCCAGTACGCAGAAGCCTTTGCTGCGGAAAAGCGTAACCGTAACCTGCTAGATTTTTCAGATTTAGAACATTTTGCGATAAAAGTGCTATACCCAAATGGCCCAGAGGATATGACCCCAGGCCCCGTGGCCCAGATAATGGCCGCAAAATATCACGAGGTTTTAATAGACGAGTATCAGGACTCTAATAAAGTACAGGATTTGATTTTAAGTGCTGTTGCAAGGCAGCGCTTTATGGTTGGGGATGTTAAGCAAAGCATATATAGGTTTAGGCGGGCTAATCCCCTTTTGTTTGTGGAAAAGTATAAGCGATTTACACCGGTTGGAGATGAGCCAGAGTATAAAACCGCCGAGGATATGCAAAGCTATTCATACAATATATCGCAACCAGAAATACAAAACCCTTCCCAATCAAATATAGAAGGCCCATCATACAGCATACCCCAATCAGCAATAGTAGACTCTTTGCCCATAGACCTCCTCGAACCAGAAATTCCAGCCCCAACCTTACGCATAGACTTATCCCAAAACTTCCGCAGCCGGGCCGGTGTGCTGGACGCAGTCAACTTCTTCTTCTCCCAGCTTATGTGCCCAGATGTAGGAGAAGTTAACTACGACAACAACGCCGCCCTCCATGTAGGCGCAGACTACCCGCCACTGCCAGAAAACACCTTCCCAGGCATGTGGATAGAAATCCTAGACCAATCCAGCAACCCCACAATCCCAGAGACAGAGCAAGAGCCTGTGGAACTTCAAGAGGAAGAAGACATAAGCTCCATAATAGCCGAAACCAGAATGATAGCCGCCTGTATCCACGAGCTACTGGCAACCCGCCAAGTATGGGACAAAGACAAAGCCGCCTATCGCCCCTGTAAGCAAAGTGACATAGTAATACTGGCCCGCAGCGCCAATTCCCTAGCCGAAGACGTAATAGAAGAACTAAAAAACTGCGGAATAGACGCAATAGCAGACACAGCCAACCCCTTCTACCAGCAAGTGGAGATAAAAACCGCCCTAGCCTTCCTGCGCATAACCGACAACCCCCGGCAAGATATAGATTTAATAACGGTACTAAGCTCCCCGGTATACGGCTTTACCCCAGATGAGTTGTTTGCAATAAAACAGTGCCCTCCACAGGAGATAATTTCCCCTGATGACATATCACCAGAAGCTAACCCAACAAGTGAAGAACCCCTCCCGGAGAAAAAAAGAAAACCGGATTTCTATGACCATCTAATAGCCTTTGCTAAGAATGGAGCAGCCGCGGATTTTGCTACACAACCCATTGCCAACGCACCCAATCCTTCAAGCCCTCCCCTGCTTGCCGAAACCCTAAACAAAACCCATCGCTTCCTATCCGACCTAGAAAAATGGCGCAAGGCCTCAGCCTACATGCCAATAAGCCGCCTAATAGGCATGATATACGACAACACAAGCTACCCCTCCCATGCAGCGGCAATGGCCGGAGGGGAAATCCGCCAGGCCAACCTTCGTCTGCTACTGGAACGGGCAATAGAATTTGAAGAAACCAGCTTTAAAGGCCTCTTCCACTTCATACATTATATAGAAGGCCTCCACGAAACAGACAGCGCCACCAGAATCTCAGGTGCTGCCGCCCCCTCAGAAGATTTAGCCAACCGGGTACGCCTAATGTCCATTCACAAGTCCAAGGGCTTAGAGTTCCCCATAGTGATTGCGGGCTTTTTGGGTAAGGAATTTAATAGAGATGACGAAAGCCGCCCAATTATCTTACACGGCACCAAGGGCCTAGGCCCAAAATACACAAACCTTAAAAAACGCACCCGCTCCAAAACTTTAGCCCATTACGCCCTTGCAAGGCTAACCCGTAAAGAAAACCTCTCAGAAGAGCTCCGCTGCTTATATGTAGCAATGACCCGGGCTAAGGAACTACTGGTTCTTACAGGCCGCACGACAAAACTTAAAAATGACATGTCAAAATGGACAGACGCAGCCTCAGCACCAGAGGCAATGCCATCAGTATATTATCGCCAAAGCGCAGGCCGCTACCTAGACTGGGTAATGCCCTGCATACTACGCCACCAAGACGGCATTGCTTTACTGGAAGACGATGAGGATGCCAACCAGATAAAAGCAATAAGAGAACACCCCGCACGGTTTGACATAAGAATACACCACAGTCTAGTACAATTTGACCCACCAGTAATAGAAAAAGCCCCCGACTCTCATCATAGGGAAGCACCCCCTCCTCCTCCCATATCCAAAACCCCGCTACCCTCAAAACTATCTATCTCCGAAATAAAACGTCTATACGCTTCCGACATATCCCCAGACAGCACTGCCCATCAAGACCCGCCCCCCACCTTTGACCCGCCAGCCTTTATCCAAGAAAAAGAAGGCATAACCCCAATGCGCTTAGGCTCGGCCCTTCACACAATAGCAGAGCATATAGACTTCCATAAGCACACCACCCAAGCCGGTATAAAAGAGCTAATAGCCCAGCTAATAGAAAAAAACCTACTAACCCAAGAGGAAGCCGATGTAATAGACCTCAGCAAAATAGAAGCCTTAGCCCAGTCCCAAATAGCAGACCGTATCCGCGCCGCCAAGGAAGTTTACCGGGAAACCCCCTTTGTAATGGCAATCCCCGCCCCGGAAATATATCCCCATATCCCAGCAGATGCCCCAGAAGCCAAAGAATCTATTCTAGTCCACGGCATAATAGACTGCTATTTCCAAGAAGCCGACGGCCTGGTATTACTAGACTTTAAAAGCGAAAGCCCCGGCCCAGACCCTACAGCATGGGCCAACATACATCGAACACAGCTAGAGATTTACAAAAAAGCCATAGCAGAAGCCACAGGCAAAAAAGTCAAGGAAGTGATACTATACTCCTTTGCAAAGGGTATTGGGGTTACTTGCTGACAAACATGGAGGGATTCCTTTGAACAAGACTTTTCTTGACCATATCCAAAACCTACACGCATTATTCGAAACATATTTTATGGAAGCCTACCGGGAATCCAACCCCCGTAAGCGCCGTAGCACCTTGCCCTACCTGCAAGCAATATACCGCCGCTGGTACTATTCCACTATTGTAGAAAACGCCCCTCTTTCCCCGGCCAATATCTTTGAAGCCATCTGCCACCACTACAACCAGCCTGCCGCAACCTACCCTGTTGCCATACAGCGGGGCAAAACCAAGCTTACAGGCATTAATATGGAAGTCATAGAATACTCCCTAGACAACCATCCAATAGTAAAAGATTTAGCCCTGGCAATAGAATACTGCTCCCCCCACATAGACCTAGCGGAAAACGATGTCTTCGTCCCGGCCCAGGCCCTAGAGCTTGGGGAAAAGCTAAGCCTACACGACCCCCATTATGCCGCCTTTTTGCTGGAAATATCCCTGCGGATGAAGCTACTGGTAAAAGTCCCCTCCGTAGGGGTAAGCCGGTTTAGGCCCGCCAGCAATACAACCGAAATTCTTAAAACCACCCCCAAGAAAGACATCTTCCGCGACATAGTAGAAATCACTATCGCTGTAGCCGCCAAGGGGCTGCAAAACCTGGTAATGCTGCCAGAGGCCCTTTTTTCCCCAGCATTTATCCGCTCCCTTTTAACTAACCCAATGGAAACAGACGATATTTTCACCAGGATATACGAGGTACTAGGCTACGACCTGGAAGACCTAGAAGACCTGGTAGGCATAACAATGGACCTTGGTAGTGACGAGCTAGACAGCATGGATGTAGACCTTTTGGCCGGCACCTTTATGACCGGCGTATTTTTAGACAAATTCTTCTTTACCCCCTTTGGCCATTTTATGAAGCTAATCCGCCCCCTATATGTAATCCCCTTCGAGTTTGAAGGGGAAATTGCCGACTATGTAGATGTAAGCGATGACCCAGAGGAAGGGATAATCGCCTTCTTCGCCCCCTGTTCCAACTACACCCTAACAGACCTGGGGCTAGAATACTTCCAAGTGGCCAAAACAGAGGAAAACTACCTGGATGTAACAAAGGTAGTACCCTTCGACCAAATGAAGGACACGGTTTTCTCCTCAAAGGAAGCCCTAGATGTATTTGTACAAGTAGCCCGGCACCTTGGCCCCCTTCGCCTACAAGACGGCCCCCTCCCAGAGGAGATATACACCTTTCGGGTAAGGATGGAAAGAGACAAATCCATATGGGTTCACCTGCAAATGCCGGAAGACGCAACCCTGCAACATATGTACACAGAAATCACAGAGTACATGGAGCTAAAAGACAACGATGACTATACCTTCTACCACGACAGCAAGGAAAACCGCTTTGCCGAATACGCCTCCCCAAAGCGCGCCAAGCGCAGCGGCAAAAAAGCAATGGACACAGAGCTAGGCAGCCTAGACTTCGAGCATCAAAAGCAAATGCTACTAGTTGCCTATAGTCAGGCCATCCCCTTTGGTAATGAAGACCCCACCATCCGCCTGCAATTGGAGCTGCTTCATAAAAAGCCGCCGGAGGCGGGGTATGAGTACCCTAGGGTTAGCCGGGTTAGTAAGGGGTTTAAGGGTAATTCCTTGGATCTGCCCTTTTAAGCAGCGTCGTATTAATCACACGCCATATTTATCTGCGTTTGACAATAAAAACCAATAATGTTATGTTTATGTGTGATGCCTCCTTATAGGCGATATTCATTGTGGAGGACAAAATTATGCGACGAAGGCGAAGGCCGCCCCAATTACAAAGCAAACGACAAAAATAAAATGGATAAGCGCCCTGTTTCAAATGGGATTTCTGCAAAAAGCAAATTGCTGAAATCACCAAAAAGAAACAGGGCACTTTTAATTTTGTTTTGCTACAGGAGGTGTTGAGATGCAGCATACTAACATAAGATGTTTTTTTGGATGAACCTTTAATAAACAACCCCAAATAATGTTTTGATACTTTGGCAGAACCTTTTTATGCTAGACAAATATCGGGTTTGCCTGCCGGACAAGAGGAAAACATGACTCAACAAGAGCGATGACGAAAGGCCCTAGACAGCCCCACCAACTGATTAAAAACCCACCCCAATGTAATAGCCCTATTCCTATATGGCAGCTTGGCCTATGGCATAGCATGGGGAAAAAAACGATATGGACGTAGAAATTATAGTGCGGGACGGTTCCGCCCCGTCTGGCAACCCGATATTTCTTATAGAAGAGGAGGATATCCGGGATATCCATTTCGAGGTAAAGGAAATCTCCCAATTTAAAAAGAGCCTACAAAAAGTCCGTAGCGGCTTTGAATATAAAATCTATGGCAACCCATCCAATATTTACAGGAGTACCCGGCTCAAGAAAATCCTCTCTAGCGTTTGACATAATTAACGGCGAAGCTCAGCGGCAGTTTTTATTTTTGTCTCATCATACTCAGGCTACAACAATATTTAGCTATTGCAGTACAGATAGCAAAATGATATATTATGGTTAATCATGTCATTTTATGCAAAATAAGGTGAAAGAAGGGTTGTAAATGATCCATGGCGCACTTGTCATAGAGGGTGGTGCAATGCGTAGCCTTTACGCCGCTGGGATTCTTGATGTACTGCTAGAAAATAAAATGGAATTCTCATATGTAATAGGATCGTCAGCAGGTACATTAGTAGCCGCCAACTACATAGCAAAACATATAGGTCGATCTTTGCGCATCAACGTGCTTCACGCAAATGATCCTAATTATTTTGGATTGCGACATTATATAAAAAGTAAGGGAAATATATTTAACTTTAGTTATTTATATCAGGCCCCTATAAATGACTTGTACCCATATAACACAGATGCATTAAATAACTCAAAACAAAGATTTATTATTACGGCAACTAATTGTGAAACAGGATTCCCGGTATATTTCGAAAAAAGAACATATGATGAAATTACTAAAGCGCTTACTGCATCATGTAGCCTTCCTCTTATAACAAAAATCGTCGATATTGATGGTTGCAAATGCCTTGATGGTGGGATAGCAACTCCCGTAGCTATTCATAAAGCGATAGAAGATGGCAATCAAAAAATTGTAGTTATATTAACACGTGATTCTGAATATAAAAAAAATGAGCTTTCACCGTTTGTAAAAGCAATATCTAAAGTTATGTACAAGCAATATCCAGCACTGCTTAAGAGTCTTTTTGAGATGCCGCGTTACTATAACAAGCTAAAAGATGAGATCATTTCACTAGAGAAAGATGGCAAGATTTTTGTTGTCCGTCCAAAAAAGCCTTTAGCTATTTCAAGAACCGAAAGGGATGCACGAAAACTATTATCTGCGTATTTTTTGGGTCGAGATGACATGTACGATTCAATGGATAAAATGATGGCGTACATTGGGGTATAGTGATGAGAAGAAGATATTGGTTGTTGCAAGAAAAAGATAATTTCCCCATCATAATTATGGGTATTGGATTATTAATATTTGATGCAATCGTTATTATGCAAAATTATTTTAGCTTAGAAGAGTTTCTTGGAATAATAGGCATTACAAGTATCGCCGCCGCCATTGGCATTGCTACAGTAATAGGAAAATTTGTCAAGACATTATTGTTAACAAAAAAAGCTGATTTCTCTAAGTTTATCGACAATGGTAGTTTACAAATAAATAAATGCTATGAAATTAAACGTGAGGAAATAGTAAATAGTATTGTGGCGATTATTGATGATTTAGCAAATAGTATTGGTACTGAATCTTTGAAATGTATGTTTTTAACTGGCGAAAGTGGGAGTGGGAAGTCATATTTATTAAAAGAGTTTGTCAAAATGAAATTAGAGAATAAAGGCCAGAAATATTCAGCATCGGTTCATTTATATCACTCCAGGAATGAATACAATGAGTTCTGCGAGAAAGAAGCAGAGCCAGCGAGTGTTCCTTCCATATTTATACTGGATCAATTTGAATATTTTTATGACGATGTTTATGTATTAGCGAAAATTAATAAACTGCCTATTGAGGATACCGTTATCATATTTGTGTTTCAAGAAAACTATATGGCAAAAATTTTTGAAAAGCTTGAAGATGAGCTAAAGCAGATGATGTCTTTTATTGACGTAAAAAGACATATACGTTTTATTAAAACAACAACAAGTGATATTGAGGATTTATTTGATGTTGTAGCAAAATTATTTGAAATAATTTTTGGCAAGAAACATATTTACAATAAAGATAGTATTATGAACTCCAAGGAAAAATACTATCCATTATTTGATAGACTTGTCCATACGACAAATACTAAAGAAAGAAAAACAATATTAAAGGATATTGAAGCTATATCGGGGGATCAAAGAATTAGGGTTGTAAATTTCTTATTATATGAAATAGAGAAAGGTAAAAAGCCTTTAGTGGCATTTTATGCAGTTGCATATATAATGGGCATTAGATATTTTAACAATTCCACATTATTATCAAAAATTTCATTTGATCGGTCTGATGAGCTTGTAGAAGTATATATTGATAAATGGGCAAACGAACATCATAACGCTGAAAATGCGAATGCATTGTTATATTTTTTGACACGCATGAATGAGTGTAATAAAAATGACGTGAGGAGGCTTTTGTATATGGAAGACGATGTATCGCCTACAGATGCTTGCGATTTAGACGGGTTATTTTTTGTTGAGAATAAGGAAGGCCCTGCTATACTCAAAAGGGATAGCGTAAACGATAAACTAGACTTGTATACAATAAGGCATGAGTATTTTAAGCTTAAAATTTATGATTATCTTACATCGATTAGGTCGAAGATATCATTAAAAGATTTTAGTGAACTAAAGGGCAATATTGATAGCCACATTAGTATTTTCAGTAATTCATATATTGATAGAAAAGGTTTGGCGGTTGGTGACAGACAAAAATTGCATGAAACCGAGAGTGCGAGGATACAGGATGCGGAAAACCAGTTTGATGATCGACTAAATGAATATATTATGAATAAGAAACGAGTTAGTGTATATTGTTTTATTTTGGTTCTGCTTGCATCTGCAATACAAGGCTTCAATTTTATTAGATTTTTAAACAATGATATAGTGACAGATATAATGCTTATTGATAGGATACAAAGAATATGCCTGTCAATCGTATTAACTGTCGCCATATTTTATGCATATAATTTAATAAAGAATATATTTTGTCTTTTTAATCAGTGGGTATATATAAGTGCTTCAATTGTTGGAGTGTTGAGCATATTAATGACAGTTGCATATCCTAATCATTGGGGCATCACAATAGGCATCAAAGTGTTCTGCATCGGCTTTATCCATATGATATTAATTGCAAAGTATAAGATAAGCTCTTTTAAGGATGTGGCATGGGGAGCTATAATCCTAGGTCCTATAATTTCAGTATTAGGCGTATATTATTTATTTGGGCTTAATCAATATATAAGCTTGGGAATGCGTTTCTATATTGTCGAGAGTGATGTAATCGTGTTAAATATATTGTTTATCGCATATGCAGCATATTGCATTATTATTCATATTAATCAAAGATTTGCACTAAATAGGGCAATATACATTAACAATTTGATTTATGGGACGGAAAATGGATATAAAAATGTCTCTGATTAGCATGATTTCTATCGAACTCAAGTTAGATAGTTCCATTCCTTCGTGCAACCATACTGCCAAAAAACGCACATCACTAGCAATAAATTGGGATGATATGCGTTTTTTTATTGAGGAGGGAGTACATTCGTAGGTTAAATATATAACCTCAATCAAACTTCATCCCCTTAAGGGCCCCAAAAGGATTATTCTTAGGCTGCTTCTTATCCATATCATCCAGATAAGCCTGAACCTCCCGCTTAGACATAGCCCCCCGCTCTTCTTTCTTGCGTTTCTCAAAGGAGGCGTAGTTTTCTTTATATCCGCAGGGGCACACCACCTTCCGTTTCTCCCCTTCCCCAACAATCTTAAGAAACTTATGGCAGTGGGGGCACTTGGACCGTATTTGCAAAGACACATTGACCCGGGCATTGCATTCCCGGTCTTGGCATACTAGCATCTCGCCTTTTTTGCCCATTACTTGCAGCATAAACATGCCGCAATCCGGGCATTTGGTGGTGGTAAGGTTGTCGTGCCTAAAGACATGGGCGCTGTTTTTTATCTCTAAAATTAGGGTCTGGGTGTACTTGCGGATATCCTTTAAGAAGGCATTCTTGTTAAGCTTGCCTGTGGATATGCTTTGAAGCTGCTGCTCCCAGTTGCCGGTTAGGGATGGGGATTTTAGGTCTTTGGGCACAAGGGTCAGTAGCTGGCGGCCCTTGGATGTGGAGAAGATATCCTTGCCTTTTTTCTCTATTAGGAAGTTATCGTAAAGCTTTTCTATGATATCTGCCCGGGTGGCCACTGTGCCTAGGCCGCCGGTTTTTTCTAGGGTTTCGGAAAGGGCCCGGTCTTTTGTTTCCATGTATTTGGCGGGGGACTCCATTGCGGACAGCAGCGTTGCCTCGTTGAAGGGGGATAGTGGGGCGGTTTTGCCTTCTGTTAGCCTTACGCCTTTGATGGGTATGCGGTCTCCTCGCTTTAGGCTTGGTAGGGACTGGGTGTCGGAGGGGTCGTCCTCCTCGTCTGTGTCGCTATACACGGCCTGGTAGCCTTGGGATAATATTACTCTGCCTTTTGCGGTGAAATCTTCGCCGCCTATTTTTATTTTTGCGCCAAGTTGCTCGTACTCGAAGGGCGGGTAGAAAACGCATAAAAACCTGGTTATAACCAAGTCATAGATTTTACGCTCCTTCTCGTTAAGGTCTCGTAGGTTTACCGGGTGCTCTGTTGGGATTATGGCGTGGTGGTCGCTTACTTTGGCGTTGTCTACATAGTTGGCATTGGCCTTTATTGGAGTGCGCAGAATTTGAGCGCAGGATTTATTATAGGGGGGCACCATGCAAGCCCGAAGCCTTTCGGGTATGGTGGGGACTATGTCTGTAGAAAGATAGCGGGAGTCTGTACGGGGGTAGGTTAGGACTTTGTGCTCTTCGTATAAGCGCTGCATTATGGATAGGGTTTCCTTGGGGGAGTAGCCATAGCGTTTGTTTGCGTCCCGCTGTAGCTCTGTTAGGTCGTATAGCTTTGGGGGGTATTTGCGCTTTATGGTTTTGGATACTTCGGCTACAGTGCCCGTTATTGATGAGGCCCCTGTGCTGGGTTGGGGGGAGCTTGTGCCCGCGCCCTTGCCTGCTTTGTGGGGCAGCGGGGTTTTTATTTTCAGCAGGATATCCTCGGCCTTGGCCTTGTTAAAGCAGCGCTGGGAGCCGCTTTCTTTTTCTACCCATGTTAAACGGAAATTGCCACCGTCTGCGGTTATGCCAAAATAGGGCTTGGGGACAAAGCTACGTATTTCTTCTTCCCGCTTTGCGATAATGGCAAGGGTAGGGGTCTGTACTCTGCCGCAGGATAGAGGGCTATTAAACTTGGTGGTTAGGCAGCGGGTGGCGTTGATACCTACTAGCCAGTCCGCCTCGGCTCTGGCTTTTGCGGAATCTGCTAGATATACATATTGCTTGCCATCCTTAAGGTTTTGGAAGCCGTCACGGATAGCCTTGTCTGTTACGGAGGAAATCCATAGTCTTTTGATGGGCTTATGGCATTTGGCTTTTTCTATTATCCAGCGGGCTACAAGCTCCCCTTCCCGGCCTGCGTCTGTGGCTATTACTATTGATGTTACGTCTTTGCGCAGCAGCAGGTCTTTTACGGTTTTGTATTGCCTGGAGGTTTGGGGGATTACTGTCAGGCGCAAAGCGTCGGGCATTATGGGCAGGTGGTTTATATCCCATTTTTGATAGGCCTTGTCATATTCCTCTGGGTCAGCTAAGGTGACAAGGTGGCCAAGTGCCCAGGTGACAAGGTGCTTTGGCCCTTCCATGTAGCCGTTTCCGGCGGGGCGGCAGCCCAAAACCCGGCCTATGTCTTTGCCTACGGAGGGTTTTTCTGCTAGTACTAGTGTTTTCATATTATGTTCCTTTCACGCTAATGTTTTGGAGTAGCGGATATTATATGCATCTATGCTTTCTATAAACTTCTTGTGTCCATCGGTGGTGTAGCCCATTTTTTCGTAAAAGGCTCTGGATGTTGTATTTTTGTCCAGTGTCCTTACGCATATTTCTGTATAACCGCGGCTAGCGGCTCTTTCTTCCCAGAAATTAAGGAGCTTTGTGCCAATGCCTTGCCTTTGCATAAGGGGGTCGATGTAGATACTCCACAGTTCAAATGCATTGGGATTATCTTCATCATGACAGGGGCCTATAGTTATGAAGCCTTTAATTATGCTGTCATCATAGACATAGCTTTCGGTTGTTTTGTCTTCCAAGGTGCTTGAGATTTTTGCCATACTCTCTGGTATCAGCATTTTTTTGAATAGCAGTTCATCTGGCAGTATGCCGTAGTAGGTCATTCGCCGCGCAAAAACGTGAATATCTGCCACTCGCGGCACATCTGCCATTCCCATAGGTCTAATAAAATCCCGCATTTCCAAAATATCGCCTCCATTCATACACTGATTAAACATAACTTTTCCGAAAATGGCAATACTAAGCCTGGTGATTATATGAAAACAACAAGAAACATAAGAACAGACCTAGCCCTGGAAAACAAAGAACACATAAGCGAAAGCGGCGGGGAGCTAAAGGGCGTGGAAGTAATAACAGAGGAAGACGACCAGCTAGGCATAACAGTAACATGGGTAAAGATAACAGACGAAACCGGTGCCGCCGCAATGGGCAAGCCCATAGGCAACTATATCACAATAGAATCCGCCGCAATGAAGGAAAGCGACACATGCACCCATGAGGAAATAATAAAAATACTGGCCCGGAAGCTGGGCAAGCTGCATAACCTAGAGCCAAATGCCGTCATATTAATAATAGGACTAGGCAACTGGCAAGTAACGCCAGATGCACTAGGCCCAAAGGTATGCGAAAAATTATTAGTGACTCGCCATCTTGGGGGAGATATGCCCCAGGAGCTACAAGGCCGTGTAAGGGCAGTAAGCGCCCTAGCCCCAGGAGTAATGGGCCTAACCGGCATTGAAACCGCCGAGATTGTAAAAGGTGTCGCCGAAAAAATAAAACCCGACATGATTATAGCCGTAGATGCCCTAGCCGCCCGGCGCACCACCCGTATAAACGCCACCATCCAAATGTCGGACGCAGGCATTAACCCAGGCAGCGGCCTTGGCAATAAGCGGGCTTCTATTAACCGGGAAACCATGGGGGTGCCGGTTATAGCTGTGGGTGTGCCCACAGTGGTAGACGCGGCAACCTTAGTAAACGACACAATGGAGCGTATGCTAGATGAAATGTCTGCCGCTGCCCCAGATGAGGAAACTTTTTATGATATGCTGCGGGGACTGCAAGATGCAGAGCGGTACGGGCTTATAAAGGAGATATTAGACCCTTATGAGGGCAATATGTTTGTAACACCAAAGGATGTGGACGCTGTTATTGGGCGGCTTGCCAATATTATTGCCAGCGGGTTTAATATTGCGCTGCATCCTGGGATTACTCAGGAGGATGTTA
>Ga0123355_10011493_pt1 | contig 13652 bp, 13 predicted proteins | sample TergutEmb28metaG_3_FD_89872 | JGI IMG/M metagenome (GOLD analysis project Ga0123355, IMG submission 89872) | Embiratermes neotenicus P1 segment gut microbial communities from Petit-Saut dam, French Guiana - Emb289 P1 | ecosystem: Host-associated > Arthropoda: Insects > Digestive system > Gut ...
AGGGATTTCAAATTGTCTATAACTGCTTCTACAGCCAACATAACACCTGAAATGTTTCATATATGAAATATCATTGTAATTTGTTCATCATCAAAGACAACAGATAAATGTTAACATAGTTTTTACATCTTACAGTACTTTTATTAAACTATTAAAGTACTGTATTACTTCGAATATCAAGATGCAAATTTTTCCACACTTTTCTGAACTGCAAATTTGGTGTATTTTGTTTTTCACTCTTCAAACAGCTTGAAAATATAATTTTCCTCAAGAAACAAGTAGTAAATAGTAGTAGTAGTAAATTGTATGGACAATGAAATGTATTTGGATGCAAAAACTGTAGAACTTTTAATTTGCTAAACTCCTTTAAAACATATATACTCCTTTCTAATTAGCATCCCAATTTTTTCCCCTGAATATCCCTTTTTAAAAAGTTGGTTGCATCCTAAATTAAGGGGCATCTTAAATTCAAAGTAATACAGTATGTCACACTACTTAATTGCACAGCATTCTGATACTAGCAGACCAGCCAGTATAAATGCCTTCTACACTTAATACCACATACTGTTTGCTAGCACAACTGACTTTACAACAATTTGTGAGGGACAAAGTGCCCCTATGAATATGTAAGAATGCATACAAGAAAATTTCAGAACCACAACAATATCTAATACAACACACCCAGTAATTTAATCTGCCATTTAAGGAGGCCATATTTCCATAACAGTTTTACATATGGAAGGATACAAATTGTTAAAATGGAGGTGAACTGCAAGCTTGCCAGACTTTCCATGCATGCCTCTTTTGTGGCATGCCAGACACACAGAAAGTAAATGATTGCAGCATACCATGCAATGTGTGGTGTAAGGAACAATGCTCGTCCTCCATGGCACCAGACTTAATAACCCCACACTTTATCAACATTTCCATAATTAGAAGCAAACACGGTTACCAACTTTCAGCAAGATGGAGTACCGCCTCACTATGGCAACACTGTTTATAAGGCACTCAAGGATGGCTTTCAGACAACTAGGAATATAAGGCCCAATTACTTCACTCTTAGGTCACCAGATTCCCCAGCCCACTACTTTTACTTGCAGAATGTGGTTAATACCGCCATGTTTGAGTGCACAGACTAAGCAGCTGGCCAACCTGATCACCTGGTGAAGCAAAACCTCATACAACAATATGTGTATGAGCCCAAGCCACTCATTACCTAGGTATTAGTCATGCTGCAAAAACATACATCAAAATTTCCTGACAACTATTTTTATTTCACTCTCACTTCAATGTTTTCCTTCTACAGGATGTACTGTCATGAAAATATGACCTCCTATGACCCTTACATGACATTCTAGACACTATTAAACTCTGAAAACAATTTAACAATGTTTGAATGCAATATTCTGAAATAAAAATAGAAAATTATGTTTATATTATATGCAGTCTCATTGTGATAATATCTGGGCATGCCATGAATTACAAAATTCTGTTAAGCTTGTTTCTAACAACTTCCTACACAAGTATACAGTACCTCTTCTTATTTCAATAGGGTTTGCACCCTTGCTAATCTTCTCAAAACCCTCCTTAGCAATAGCCCTGGCAAGAACTGTAGCAGCTGTGGTACCATCTCCAGCCTCTTCATTTGTATTATTAGCTACATCTTGTACTAACTTAGCTCCAATGTTCTGGAACTTATCCTTTAATTCAACACCTTTTGCTACAGTTACACCATCCTTTGTGATTTTTGGACTGCCCCATGACTGTTCCAAAATCACATTACGCCCCTGAAATATTAAACAGTGAACTCATTTTGTTTCGTCTCAGCATCCTGTTAATGTCGACAAAGGGGTGACCAAATATTTGCTAAGAGGACAAAACAGCATCATACATTTTAAGACAAGTGCCATACTTTTCCCATAAAAAGAGGGAAACAAATTTCAAGATCTGCACAATTAGACAGAACTAGACACAACATATTCAGATCATGCAGCTGTACTGTACTCTTCACATTTTTCTCTAACTTGATAATTTCTAATGTGTGTGAACCAGCAGTTTTTTAATGATATACGCAACCAGTACACCAACATCTGGTTTGATACACACTAACGTCATGCCTGTGATATGTAACAAATAAAATAATCTTCAATTACTTAAGAGTGTCATTGTCTGGAACACTGATAAAACATGCAATAGCAAGGACAGTGACATTTAAGTCACATCTGATTACTCACCCTTTACCCTACTGCAGTGGGTAGTAAATTTTAGAGCACAGTTTAAGAAAAATGTTATTACTTGAACAGAAAAAGATAAAATTATGTAACTAAACAGCATGTTGCAGAAAGTAAATCAGAGATTACACAGCACATATTAAAAATACAGTAACTGTCCCTGTTGCCTAATATATGAAAGAATTTCTAGCGGCATTTTCTTATGTCCACTGGCATATGCAAACACAACTTTGGTTAACGACATTGTAGGTAGTTATAACTGCCAAATGGTAGCATGAAAGAAAATTAAGTTTTGTGGTCACAGAAATACACACACTGAAATTTACAGGTACAGTTCAGAATAGTTACCCTCTTATTTCCCATGTTATCTGAACCATAATATAATGACCACACACAATCACTGTGTAATATAAAGGATGTCCAGCTGCTATCATTGTTTCATATACTGATGTGAAAATGTATCAAACAGGCAAGAGACTCAATGTTATCACGAAATTTTTGTGCTTTTTGGGGAAAATCATTTTACACAGGAAATACACAAAGAATAAAATTCTGGTACTAAATTACTCAGACTTCTCAGGTGTGAAAACTCTTTCAAGTGGCAACATATGCACTAGTATTTCATCAAACAGATCCTGAAATGTTGACCTTTTTTTTTCAAAATTCTGCATATTTTTAAAAGCCCAAATTAAATCATTTCTTATAATATATAACATGATGAACAATGGTGCCTACTCTGAACCACAGCAAATTTGGGCATGTTTACATGCAAATGTGAAGCATACATTAACTCTAAGAACAAAAATGTAATAGCAAAAACAAACCTTTGGTCCCATTGTAACTGCCACTGCGTCTGCAAGAATGTCTACTCCCTGCAACATAAGAGCCCTTACTTCTGGCCCAAATCGTACATCCTTTGCCATATACCTGGCCTGGGATGACAACTGGCATGCTGCTTTCAAACGTAGCACACTTGGCAAACGGTGCATCTGAAAAAAATTATCAACCTTTGCATATAACAAAATCAAACACAAACTTCCTCACTAGGCATGTCAGGTGTATCCATACCAAAAACGCCGTAATTCCTACCAGAATAACCTGAGTTCTATAAAGGTAAAAGCCGTCCGTGTGCTTCATGAAGCACAACATTACGGTATATACGCGGATGGAGATAGAGCTCTATGAAGTCTTCACCTTCGCTCTACAGAGTGAGCGGTCGGATTCACGCTAACCTCCTTTCGCCGGAGGACGAGCCCCCAAACCCACTGAACAGAAGAATAGGCCCTACATACGGTCTGGACGCTTTGAAGAAGAGAAAAACGTACAACACCTGTCCGTCCACCCCGTAACCTAGTCAGCTACCCTGGCTACCATTTCGTTTTACAGGCGACTTAATAAGATCAACAAAACTTTTCAATACCCAGCACATATAGACCACATGTAACATATAAGACGATGTATTGTGGTTTTTCTTATTACCGTGTAGGTCAGTTACAGCACAAATTAACAAGTTATCCCACACGCCGTAACACACAGCGTATACTCTATAACAAGAGAACGCACACTAACGCCGTACACATGGCCGGCAAGGTCTATCGAGAGCCCCTTGACGAGCATATTTTAATACAGTATGATTATTTGATATACACAATAATAGTTAACATTCTTACGTAAGAAGCGTTGAACAGTACGCCCCTTCATCACTATGTAGTATCGACGGTAAAGTACTGGGACTAAAAAGGAGATTTGGAATAAGAACGTAGTACAAAATAAGTTTTATGCACACTTCAGAGCCAGGCTTCTAGAATGTACCATGTGGGTGATGCAAGGTTAATGACTTTCAACTAAGCCATAAGTAATTTCGTAAAGTGCATGTATTTGTTTCGAAAACTAAACATTCGGTAATATGTGGACCTATGTGTATATTAGTAGTCCGTATTTGTACGGAAATTCATGATGATTTTCATTTTTCAAAACATTGGATGAACTCCGTCGTAGATATTCTACGTATACACCGGACCTGGATATTACGCTACCTTGTGGGTATTATGTGAAACTAAATCAATTAGCTATCTCTACCTCTGATCCATGATCTCTACTAGCAATTCCTTGCGGCTTTCCTATACGTTCATTAAAGCGTCACTAGATGGCGGACCGGAATTGTTTAAAGAGTGAAACACTCAGTTTAATTTGGGAGAAGGTTTAAAATCAATGACATGCGTGCTTACCGGTGTGAGTCTGGAAGTTTCGTGTAGCGTGTTTGGACGGTGTTATATAGAAATAGTTGTGTATTTGTCCGTGTCATACAGCCTTCGTTAATTAAAATGGTATTTATCTGTACATTATATATGTTTCATTAAAAATTGTGGAGGAAGAACGAAGTTAGTGCTTAGGTCTGTTTTCATAATTTCCAATTGGAATAGAGAAATCATACCAAATCCGGAACGTGGCTCCATAGTTATTAAAGAATTGTATCCTTATAACAGTACGGAGCTATAAGTAGAACTGCATTAAAATGAAACACGTTTTTGCAGTCACAACAGGTTATACATACTGTCATTTTCTGTAACGTTCGTTTACGAACCATTGATTGATGACCTGGTAGGTCGAGACATCTGAACCATGTAATTAATGTAGGAAGGAAGTTGTGTTGGCTGCAAAAATGTATTTAATTATAGTTACGTTCAAAGGCCGAAATAGAATTACATTGACATTTTTAGTTGGTAACGTAGTAGTAACGTTGCAAATCGTAAATGTACGTGCTGTGAAATTTGTCGACAGGTGATGCTTTTCTACAAATTCAGTTATGAAGAAAATGGGCTGGGGTAACAACAGTAGGAAGTTGTTTTAATCTTGCCAGAGTAGGCGTAAGTCTCTGCATTAAAAATGTAATTGGCATGTATGGCGTTTGCCTCTGCATAAATCTAATTGGCATTGGTTTGTCCCTCGACAACTTCAGTTTTAAGTTGCTTTAGTGTATAGTATACATTATGGTATATAGTGTATAGTATACATTATGGCAGTTGATCGGTTGAATTTGATATATACTTTTCTTCCTCATCATCACATTATTTGTCTTATTACAGGTCCCAACCTCTTCCAAAGCAAGTTCTCCAGAGGGAGCAATGTAGTGCTCCCTTTTCCAATTTCCAGCATCTGCCTGTTTTGAAGACCATGTTTAGCTGCTTACATCTTCCTTGTCTTCCCATCCCTTCTATGGTTCCTTCAGTAAGTTGTTTCAGCAAGTGGTTCCTACACAAGATATGACCAATCCATTTAGACATCATATTATTGTACACAGATATTCTTATCCTCCTAGACTCTTTGTAATACCATTTAATTTTTCCAATGTTCACTCTGATATTTCCAACTTCCTTATAGTAATTCCTCATGTTCTCAGTCTTTATTCTCAGAGTGCCTCATTGCCATGTTACTGTATATGTGATTGTGTGCAAAGGCCTCATCTGGTTGTCTAGAAGCCTGTTGCTTAACTGGGGTAATTTCTGCAGAAAAAGGAGCAAGCTGCAAGCTGTCACTGTGTAGAACTTAGTGAGCTTTATTCAGTAGCTACAGAAAGAATGGTGGCATGTTCAGATTTTTGTACAAGTTAATGATGGTGTCAGTTTTGAATACTGTTTGCAGGGTGTGACAGATCCTAAGCATTAGGTCACCATGGCACCTGATTGATTTGTTTGGGTGTGTATAATTGGGGAAAAGTGTATTTAAATTGATATTTTTTAGCTTTTTTTCATTATCCCAGTTCACCAACCTAGTCATTACTAAACACCTCACTTATTGATACCAGTCACTGTCGACCATTTGACTCGGTTTAGTATAATAAAAAAATTCGTGAGGGAAACTGAGGTTCTTTGTTGTGACTGGCACAGAAGTTGGAATGGTAATGGGAGCGGGACATAGGGATTGGGTGTAGGTGGTGTGAGGTATATTTCAATTTTCTTTGTGTTTTTAATGTAGAAGAAAGAGCTGTAACACAGGAGACTTCTTATTGCAACATTTTGTTGTAATTTTACATGCTTTCTGAACTGTTTCTGGTAACAGAAATTGGCAAAAGTTGTTTTATTTTGGAAGAATATTCTCAGTGCATATGAATATCTTGTGATCTGTAAGCATACGCAGGCACCCAGTTCAAGCAAGAGCAGTTGTAGAAAATGTACAGTTTTTAGTCCATATGACCAGAACCCACGGAATTAAAAATACGTAGCATCAAAGTTGTGTGAGCTGGTGCATGCATTCAAAGAAACGTGTGTATGGTGCTGATTTTACTTCTTCAGACACTGATAAGTATTCATTGGTGGACTAAAACTAGCATGAAATTTTGTATCTTATTCGTAGGTCACTTTTGTTCCATTGAAGAACTGGATGATAGTGTACCAAATTCTCGCATTTTCTGTAGCCATTATTAATTGGCAGTGAAAGTAATGGCACTTTCTGAACAGTGGACCATAGAGTGTTGCTTTTGAACTGCTATTTATTAATTGTTTGTCAGGATAAAACTTACAGTGATTATAATTCTCTTATTTCAGGCAACACATGCAGCAACTAATTTGGCTAAGCGATTGATTCCTCTTTTTGATAGAGTTCTGATTCAGAAAGCTGAAGCTGTGACAAAGACAAAGGGTGGTATTGTTATTCCAGAAAAAGCTCAGGCCAAGGTGTTGCGTGGAACTGTGGTTGCTGTTGGTCCTGGTTCTAGAAATCAGGTATATGATGCTGAAAGACATCTGTTGTACCATATTAGCACACATGTAAAAAAGGTTTCCATTGAGATTCTACCTTCATATCTGTTTGGTGTGTTCAAGAAATACATTTACTGTTTTTGCTTTAGATGTCCTGAAGTAGTGATGAGCAAATTTATGCATAATATATGATTAACATGGTGGTATTAATATTTAGCATAGATGGTGCCTTATCTTGCAGTATCTTTCTCACAGCTTGTGCCCACGGTTGTATAGAAACAGTAATTATACTTTTAAGAACTTTGCTTTACATATTTTTTAATAGAATTTTTGGGGGAATTTACAAATGTTATATGAACTTCATAAACTGCAAGAAAAAAATTTTATACCACAGTGATAAGTTGTTGACTGTCCTCCCACCTCGGTTTGCAGACCATATTAAGATGTATTTCGGTGTTGTTGACAAACAGCGGGATATACTGCTGAAAATTATATGGATATTTGTAATAATTGCAGTTTAATCTTGTTATGAAATGGTACCAGTTTTATGCTCCAAGGCAGCTGCATGAATTTTTCTGATAAAGTGAGAAATTAAAAAATAAACATTTTCGTTGGAGTACATAAGACATTTTGATCAAAAAAAAAACTGATTGGACATATGTTCTGGAGCAGTTCATCATCGCAGCATGAAGAGTATACTTGTTCCACTCGCATTAAATGCTGTGACACTAGTATACTTGCAGTGTGCAATATTGTCTTAATTGTTTTATAATATGAAGGGTTTTCAATGTTGTTTTGTAGGTACTGGGATTGGCATATGTTTATAACAAAGTTTGTCCTTTGTCACTGGTTCTTGAGTTAGTATATGTCTCCTCTTCTAATACAATTTTATGTACTCCATAAGGTTGCACTCTAGACACCTGGCTCAAGTACTGTAATTTTTTTAGAAGAAATGTATATTAGAGAGATCATTGTTTGTGGTATATGAAAATAGGTTTGTTTTTCCATGGTCTGGTGTGCCTTCATTTGTATTGTCATATTACTTGAGAGTGCTGTATGGCACTCATAAACAGTTCATGATTTGTGCCCCCTTCTTCCAATTTATCTGAAATTACTTGTTGATTATAACAGTGAATAGCGCTGTGTTAATGCTTTTCTTTGTGTATGTGCTATGGGTAGCACAGTACTTTTACTGTACAGAGAAGTAGGAATTTCAGTTTGCAAACATGGTTGTGAGCAGCAAGGAGGGTTTGCATTTATTGACATTTCAGGTATGTTAGAGAGTGATGAATTTCTAGAAAAACTTGCTGATTTTGATGATAGCAGATTGTCACATAGGTGACAGCATACTCTAAATTGTGTATGGATAATTTTTGTTATTTATGAACTGTGGCAGAATTTTTGGTCATGTAACACTGACTGTGTGGTAGCTTTAAAATGAGCATGAAAGATGTATTAAATTGAAAGGTGATAAGTACAAAAGGGTGAGGTCATTGCAGAGCACAGTCATACTGTGTGTTTCATCAAGTGGTCTGATAGAAAGCATGTGAGGTGCATATAAACTTACCATAATCCTGAGTCTAGATTGTAATAAAGATGGGGAGTGAAATGAGTCTCTGTGTGTGAGTCATAACCAACACATCAGTGGTTATAAGAATGATTAGCTGCCTCAGGTGTGTAGAGTGCAGAGGAACAATGAATAAGTGGTATATGAAATTGTTAATGAGATTGCTCATTTCCCTGTTCATCTGTTGGAGAATATAGGACAGAAATTCAACCATCTAAAATTTAGATAGATTTTATTGAGGGTTAATTGGTACAGTATTCCATGCAGCATAAAGTACCATTTCATGATTTGGTGACAATGCCACAAAAAGACTGACAGAACAGAATTTTGCCACATGAATGCCACCCACAGTAAGGTAATCTGAACCAACAAGAAGACATGCCATCTGCACCAGTCATGATGGAATGGAGATGTACAGCAAAATTGCGTTAATTCAGCTTGCACAGAACCGGACGGGTGACAAATTATTGAGTATTCTATATTATCAGACCGTACTTATAGTGATCCAAGATATTACAGGTAATTGTTTTGTTACTGTTCCTATAATTGGGCTATACAGATAAGCAGAGTAGTATTTCATTCAGATATCACCTAAAATCTGCTGGTTCAAGGTCATGAGGTTGTTGTATTCTGCGCAGTCCCGGTGGGGAACGTATCATGGATATTGTTTCAGGAGGGATGGAGCTCGAACTTCAGTCAAGACGGAGAGTTGGGCAAGCCGCACACTCTCGCCATAATCCCCACATCAAGTGCACTGGAGTTTATTAGGCATAAACAGTGAATAATTTTAGTACAAATGAACTGTATTGAGTTCAGTTCTCGGGATCTTGGATCCCATCATTAACAGTAACACTGATCATCCAGCTTCATACAAAGCTGCTGGTCACCATTCGAGATACTTCCGTAGACTGCTACTGGAGCACAAGGCATCAACTCTTGCACTCGATCCCACACATTGCTCGCACGATAAACACTTAGCGTGACGACATATAAACAAAAAGAAATGGAAGGAGACTATATTCCTCCCATGCCTGGTCCGCTTACTAAGAAGTAAAAGTGTAAACAAATAGTATTTGTAACAGAGAGGCTAGGACTCAGCATGATGAAATAAGCTTATGACTTACATGCAGTACATACCACAATCCTGCAGAAAAGAAAAAGCAATGTATATCAACCACACAGTAACAATATCCATCAACTATACAAGGGTTCCTCTGTTTCCTGGTGTCTTCATAGCTGAAAAAGTTGATGGAGGTGAGGCAAGGGATGAAACCACAACAGTTGATGTACAGGCACACATTGAGGCATTTTGGAACATGTCCCTGAGATTTGCCTTTTTCATTGATGACACTTTTTTCTGGTAAAAGCAAAACTTCAGGTGTTTTGACTACTCTCTTGAAGTGCCAGATTATAAGGATTTCGGAATTATCTGTCCAATTAAAGGAATTTTGCTGTATTATCATCAGGACTGGTGTGCTCTGTGTGTTTGTTTCAGGGTCTTTTGTATGAATAATTATTATTGAGGTAATATAAGAGGCATATTTATTATCTTCAGTCCACAGGGAGCTACCATTCAAAGTTTGATTGATTCAGAATGAATAATTTGGAAGTTATTTCAGTTCAGAATGCAAGCAGGTTTAAAATTTCTTGAGTAGTATTTAAGTACCCTTAAATACTGCCCCAGCACCATGCTGTGTAAAGGGCTAGATGACCTCTGATGCAAGGGTGAATAATAGCCATGTAGTGCTCATCATGGAAATGGGGCAGTACTGGTACTGTCATATAAAAGTTATATGTCATTTATTTTGTTTCCAGAATGGTGAACATGTCCCATTGTCTGTGAAAGTTGGGGACCAAGTGTTGTTGCCTGAATATGGTGGTACGAAAGTGGAGTTGGAGGAAAACAGTGAATTCCATCTCTTTAGAGAATCTGATATACTTGCCAAATTGGAGTCATGAATCCTCAGCTGTCACAAATAGTAGGCAGCGTTCATATATGTGTAGTTAGAGTGGAAGAATGTCACAATTCAAGTAACCATTCTCTATTGGTAATGAGAGTTGCAAGGGATATGTTTTGAAAATGATGTATGTGGGATAAAATAAGTGTGAATGATAATTGTTATTCTGAGTGTTATAAGTTAACCCTAAATTTAGGGTTTACTGTTTTTCAATATCTTTACAATGTAGCTATTTGTATTGTTTCATATTATATTAAATTTGCATTTAAAGTATTCATTTAATATTAAATCATTTTCCCCTGGCTTGAAAAGTTAATATATACATTTAGTTCATTATTTTTTAGCAAGAAATTACCATCGTCAAAGTGGTTCACAATATATTGAGCATATTAATGCTTCATGAGGAATATATGTGATGGCTTGAGTGACTGGTACTGTTTACCACATACGCTTCCTGCAAGGTGATAAAATTTGTCAAATTTACAAACAACTTGGTTAAAATTCATGTTGTTTCAGACTTTATTTTATTACAACTCACAGATTGCAATTTGGGTGAGGTGGATTGAAACTCCTTATGTTGAAGACTGTTCCAGGGTGCAATGTAATCTGCTGTGTCATTACAGTATCAGTTATTCATTGTTTTTATACACATAAGTACAGTGGGTGTCACTTAATCAGGACCTCGATGTGTAGTTGATAAGGCATGTGGCCTTAGTGCCAATACTTTGATCAGGCTATTGACAGCCCTGTTTGATCAGAATACTTTAGATGATAGAAATGTGTATTCATCCCTGATCATTTCAGGAAGGCATATAGGGAGCAGAGATATAGCTGCACCTTAACATTCTTAACTAATTTACTCAGATACTCTACTAGCTTGCATGGTTTTAGCTTGTCTTGTATGTTGCAAGCCCACTGAAAACTCATTATGGTGGGAATGAGTGTGTTGAATAGTGCTGCCATCTCTTACTGATCTGAGTTAAAACTAACTGTACATTTATCATTTAGTTGTATGCAATTCCTTGAAACTGTATAAATGTAATATAATCAAACAATGCATATACTGGCCTTTTCCTGTCAGATATAGTACCTCATTATGTTACCTGTACTCCACTTCGAATGTCTTATATGAAAGCTGTTGTGTTGTTGCAATGACACACTTTGGTATCTTGTGTGAGAGAGCACTGTGCGAATTTACGGTGGATATGATGAAGGGTACTTCGTTCATAGTGTTTTATTAACCCATTAATGTTTGGTGGTATTTCATTTAGGTTTATATATTTCTGCCCATCTGTAGACATCATGTTGTCATTGTTAGTGACATAATTTTTTTAAGTGTTAGTGGGGTCTACGTGCATGTTTATTACCTCAAATTAATTGTAGGATGTAAAGTCATATATTGTGGCTTGGTATCCATTTTTTATACACTATGAGCATTGTGTTCCTTTTATGATTTTGTGATGCTTTGCCATGAAACACAACTGTGGGGTCCATTTCTCCAGCATTCACGCCGTGAAGGTTCACAAAATTCAGTCTTGCATAACGTTTTGGTCTTGGGGGTTATGACACCAATACGTGGTCCGTCAGGAAAGGAATGACACTGAATGCGTGGCTCGACAACTGGCAATGCTGTAGCCACACCTCAGACACCAGCCGAGACATACATTCTTACTTGATGATCAGTGCAAGTTTCAACTCGATAGCATTAACATGTCTGATTTGTCAGCAAGTTGTGTAAGTGTGTGTAGTAGTGGCGCGTTACGAAAATGGAGAAACGAAATCTCGAGCAGCGTTGCGTGATCAAATTTTGTGTCAAACCTAATGAAAATGCAACAGAAACTTACAAAAAATTGAAAAGAGCTTATAAAGAGCATGCTCTATCAAGGATACAGGTTTTTAGGTGGCATAAAGCATTTTTGGATGGCCGTGAGAGTGTGGAAGACGAACCTCATTCTGGAAGACCTTGCACGTCAAAAACGGACGAAAATGTGACCAAAGTGAGCGATCTCATGAGGTCTGATCGATGTTTGACAGTCCGAATGATCAGTAGTGTGTTGAATTTGAATCGCCAAACCATCCACAAAATTTTGACCTTCGAACTGGACATGCAGAAAATTTGTGCCAAGCTGGTCCCAAAAACTCTCACCAATGGACAGAAGGAAAACCAAAGGAATGTGTGCCTGGACCTTCTTGAACGCATCGAAAATGACAAACATTTTTTCAAACATGTTAACAGGTAATGAAACGTGGATTTTCGAATACGATCCTGACACCAAATGACAAAGTTCGGAGTGGCATACGAGCAACTCACTGCGCCCCAAGAAAGCAAAAATGAGCAAATCAAAAATCAAAACCATGCTAATTTGTTTTTTCAACAGTCAAGGCATTGTTCATGAGGAATTCGTGCCTCAAGGACAAACAGTTAATAAACAGTACTATCGCGAGGCCCTTGAACGACTCAGAAAAAGGGTTCATCGTGTCCGGCCATAGATTGCAGACACTTGGATGCTACATCATGACAATGCTCCCTGTCACACTGCCATCTCCGTGAACGAATTTTTGGCCAAAAATGATATTTCAGTGGTTCCGCAGTCACCATACTCGCCTGATCTGAGTCCATGTGACTTCTTCCTTTTCCCAAAACTCAAATTCCACCTCAAAGGTCGTCATTTTGGAACTGTGGACAACACCCAAAAGGTCATGACAGACCAGATGAGGGCACTTCTACATGAAGACTTCCATCACTGCTGCCGGGAGTGGGAGCAATGTCTCCGGCGGTGTGTGGCTTCTCAAGGGAACTACTTTGAAAGGGATAAGATTTACAGGTAAATATTAAATAAAAAAAAATATAGCACCAGTCTCATTACTTTCCTGACGCACCACGTATGGTCTGGTACCACCATTTTGGAGGAACACACAGCCTATCTTACGGTGAAAATGAAGCAGTTTGGTAGAGAATTTGGCTGGTTAAGTAGGAATTGGATAAGAAAGGGGCCTATATGACTGGGAACAGAGAACAACAAAGACCCTCTTCATAACCATGGACACTAGAAAACCATTGAAAGTTGTTTCTCATTATGTTTTCGTGCATTTAGGATGTGAATAGCACATTTCCATAACTTGTATAGGTAGGGATCTCATTTTTTTAGAAACCAAAAACTGGTACACTTTAATATACAGATGGTAGGGTGGGGTTGTA
>Ga0123355_10011494_pt1 | contig 13652 bp, 10 predicted proteins | sample TergutEmb28metaG_3_FD_89872 | JGI IMG/M metagenome (GOLD analysis project Ga0123355, IMG submission 89872) | Embiratermes neotenicus P1 segment gut microbial communities from Petit-Saut dam, French Guiana - Emb289 P1 | ecosystem: Host-associated > Arthropoda: Insects > Digestive system > Gut ...
ACTCTCTTTCGCTGAGGTTTGGATATTCTCTTTAATGTTCTCCCAAGTCCTATTTACGTCCTCGTCATCATTCAAGTTCTCCAAAGTTGCAAACCTGTTTGTAATTTCAGTCTGATACTGTTTCCTAACTTCTGGCTCATTAAGCTTTCTCAGCTTAAATTTTTGCCCATCAAACCTTCGTGCGGCCTGTTTACCCACTGCTAATCTTTTCCTAACCTTTGCAATCACCAGATAGTGATCTGTATCACAATCATCTCCCCTAAAACTTCGCACATCCAGTACACTTGAATGCCATCTCCTACCTATCAATACGTGGTCAGTCTGGTTGTGACTGTTTTATTGCATTAGCAATAAATAAGTATATTGTATAGAAATGTACATATACTGTATATAAATGTATGTATACTGTATAAACAGTCTGTATGTACTCCCTAGGTCTGTATGGCCACCAGTAGTATAGTCATGCACTACATAGAATTAGGTTGTAAATGTTTTAAATGGGAATTTTGTGTTCGATTTGCATGACTTTTTCAGGTATGTAACCGTGGCATAAAATGATACCTGCCTACACAAACAAACACACACACACACACAAACACGCATGTGTGTGTGTATGTGTGTGTATATACACATATTGTGTTCTGTGTCTTTATGTTGTGACTTGAGGATTAGATTCCTGACCTCATACCCAGTCAACCATGTCACATTAACATTCGATTTGTGGCCATTACAAAGCCACAGGACTTTGAAATGTGAATGAATTGGGAGGGGGGGGCACAAAAGTGCACATAAGTTAGTGGAAGACAGTACTCTACTTAAACAGCATTACAGTATTCTACTTTTATGTAACCAACCAATGCACGATATTTGATGTTGGCCAACATCAAACATTTTGCATTTGTTGTTGAAATAAAAGTAGAATTGATAAAAAATGCACGGTCCACACAATTCCAAAAGTGTTACAGTACATTTACAACAAATGTACAAAATGGCTGCCTTAAGCACATTTTAGTGCACGTACAGAAATGGGCAGGTGCCCCATCATGTTGGTAGTACATGTTGTGGTGTATGTGGGGGGTAATGTCTTCTAAGAACTTTAGTGGATCATTTTCAAAAAAAGTTTGTGTAAATTTCACCTCTTGCATTGTAATAGTCATTGGTATGGCAGCCTGCTGAAACTGGCAAGCTGAAAGTTCCAAATCCCATAGCTTTTTAATGGTTATGAAGTGGATACAGGTGAAACTTTTCTCTCAATATGATGTCAGGAATATAATCCAGAAGTTATTACATGAAGACACCAGATGACCTACACACACACACACACATGAGGGGGGGGGATGTTTCAGGGGGAATGTGCCATACGTCAGGAGCAGGTTCCTTAGGTAAAATTACATCGATATAACTAAAAACACGTATGTCCGAATTCAAACAGTTACAGAGATACAAAAGAAAAATGTGGTCTTCTTGTGGTCCATGTACTGTATATGTTTAGCATGTTGTGTTATCGGTACACTGCGCAGGCCCATCCTTATGCCAATAACCAAGTCAAGCCATGTGAAGGTGAGTATGCTATGTAAAGTACTCAGGAACCATAAAGAAGATATTTATGAAGCTAGTGTGAATTTTTCTTGCTCAGTCAGTGTCTTTATGTCATTCAGAAGTAAATTAGATGATAAGTACAGTTGTTAACATTACAGTAACTACAAATTCCTCTAAGTTTTAAGATGTATTCTGTAGTCATTGAACATCTGACCGCTCGTATTCTTTAGAACTTCTTTAACCATTGTCTCCATAATCATTCACCTTTGGCTATAGGTGTTTTTGGTTATATCGATGTAATTTAGCCTAAGGAACATTTTCCTGAAGTATGGCATATTTCCCCAGAAACACACTGTTTGTGGTGGTGTGGGGATATATTGGAAACTATAAAATATCCATTCTCTGCCTGGAATATAATTTCTTTGTCTTACCTGGATGTTCTCTGTTATGTGCATGGTAGGAAACAGGAGACAGAAAGATTGTATTTACATATATATGTGTCTTAGATATGCCTCGTATACCACTGCTGACTGCAGTAAGCACTGTTCAGGAATATTATTTTGGTTTTCTGGCACATTGTTGATCAAATTACGTAAAATATGCTTCTTAACCAAAAAAAAAAAAAAGCTTTCTGTTGTTTAAAATTTGATGGATATGTAATGCGAACCTGCATAAAATTCCTCTCACTAGATTCACCAGACTGAAAGACTTTCCATAATTATGTCTATATAATTATGGTATTTTCTGTTGAAAATATGGATGGTAATAATCTTGCCTTCTTTATATATATCTTTGTAGCTGTTGGAAACTTACTTTCACACCACATTTGCAACTCACCTTTTTGAATTTCAGTGTTGCATAATTGTAGTGTTTTGTTATTTTTTAAAATGCAGTTTGTTTTTGCGAGAAACTTGGAATGTTTGTGTGTGTATTTTTAGTGCAAGTAACTGTATTAATAGCATTACCCTGCCTTCTGATTCCACTCTCACATTTTAGCCCTGGCTCGATTCCAAACCAGTATTCAAACCTGCAACATCTTCAGCTGGAAATCTAAGTTCGTTATCCTACCACGGTTTGTGCAACAACAAGACTGGAAGTCCATCACCTTCTGTGACGGACCAAGTAGGTGATGAGGACTATGACAGTAATAACAACAACAGGAATGATGCTTTACAGCCACTAGATCAAAGACGGGAAATTGAAAAGGAAGAAAGTTCTAACCTGAAAGAACTCTCAGGAATGAACACGGTTGAACACCGATTGCCAAAAAAGCGTAAACGTTGTGGAAAATGCTCAGGCTGCCTGACTGTGGGTAATTGTGGACAGTGTCCACCCTGCAACAGCACACGCACACACCAAGTTTGTCGTCAGCGCAGGTGTAGCAACCTCCTTATGGAAACTGCATTGAGTGTTTCCAGTTCTGGTGTCAAGAGAAGCCACGTTAATGTACAGGTTGGTGTGGATCCTTGGTTAGTTTGAGCAGGTTCGCATTGCAGCGAGGTTTGAGAGAGGTCTGCAACAAGCAGAAAGGCTCACCTCTGAGCCTTTGAGTTTCAGTTCCAGAATTTTGGAACATTTTAGAAAATCTTGACAGTAGAAATTAGCCTTCTCAGCCTGGCTTGTGCAATGCGAGTCTGGCTTGATTTTTGACAGCTGTGACCTGACTTTCTACCTCTTTGTTTACTTCCTTTATGCATTATTTATCCATATGTAGCTTGAAAGAGGACCCCAGAATATTTTATTTGAATTAAGGAATGCTTAAGAATTTTGTATATGTGATTGTGTGTGATGTTGGATTTGACAATTCAGATTGTAGCTACCTGAGCTATAGCACTGTGTAGTCTATATTAGGTGGTTACTGTCATTATGGAGGAACACACTGCCATCATTTTACAGGTAGGAATGAACTACATAGAAGGACTGAACAGTTAACAGAATTTTGATGGACATTTGTTCTACATATTAAGGGCAGAATATGGTTATAATAGCCATGTATGTACATGATTATTTCAACTGATAATTGATTAAAGTTGTGTATAGACTGCATTTACTATTGTGTTACCTATTAGTGTTTTATAACACAATGGGGATACCTTGCCTAAAAATTATAAATGCTAGTCGAGCATGCATCCACGAATAACAGAACCCAAATGCTGATAAGTATTGAAACTGATAATTAAAGATGTGTGTACTCTTTTTACTGTTGTTTTATTCATTAATGTATGTACATGGGTGACTTATGGTTTTGGGGTTTAGCCATGCTATTTGTTGAAGCTGTTCCATTGTTGTAGCATACACTGCAGTCATGATCTCCATTTATGTGGAAGATGGTAAGTGTAGGGTATGCAAAAACAAAACAGTTTCAACATAATGACTTGATGATACTCAAAAGCTAATGTTACGAGCTGCAAGAACGTAAGAAATTGGGTGTATTTATATGATGATATTCATGGTATTTCAGATATTTTTCATGTATTTGTCCAGTAGATCTTACAAGATCTTTTTCTGAGGCTAACCATAGTTGGAGAAGTTAAGCTGACCACTCACCTGCATTTAAGTTGAGGATGTATCATGCGCATTGTTATCTATACATTCCTCATTGATTTATGGTGAAGTACTTGTAGTAGGGGTGGTTATGCTGTCATCTTGTAGAATGTCCAGGTTGGAGGGATTTGTTCTGTTATGGCTGGTGGTATATTTTGGACTGAAACTTTCAGAGCAGCAAGTTATTTGCAGTATGAGACTTTAAATGCACGTGATAGTGAATTTAAGACTAGAGTGAGCTCTCCTGTTTGTTACAAAGGAAATAATCATAGTGTTAGATTCTGCAACCATATATTTTCACTATCTTGAAGCTTAAAGAGAGATTAAGCTGAATAATATATTTGTGGAGTGACAGCCACATCAAGTGGTTTAAGTAAGCCATTGTTCCAGAGGCCAACTTCCCCCATCATCAGGGTTCTTATATGACTCAGTATGTGGGCTTCCTAATATCTACATGAGCTTTGGCCTTGTGTAGCTGTACTGTGTAGTTTGGTAACGCTGGTATTGAATTATATTAGAACCTGATGATGGAGACGGAGTCAGTCTGTGAAATGCAGGTTTTCTTTAACCATCTGCTGACATGGCCATCCAAAAAATTTTAAAAGAAAGCCGAGTTGTACAAGTCTGTTCAAAAGTGTATGTATTACCATGAACTAAATCTTGCATTGAGTAATGGATGTAGAAACTGTCAGCTGTGCCATGATGGCATAAGAATTATCACAGGAAATGCCATAAAGTGCTTCAACATAGCCTGTACTAAATATTATGTGCCTGTGAGTTATTTGTCTAGGACCGTTGTAGCTATGACTTATCAGTACATAGTAACCATTTACTCCTTTCTTTAAACCACTGTGACTTTTTTATGTGTGCTGATGTCCTTTGGGTTATTTTGGGAGTATATTCTGTAAACTCTAGAAGCAACTACAAGTTGTCCTGTTCTATGAAACTCTGCCCTTTGTCTGGAGGAAAATATTTAAGTTTTAAACTAGAGGTGCTGAATTGTTGTTTGCATTTACTTCTAGTATTCTGTGAATCTTTGTATCTGTAACTAGTGTTATGCTTATAGTAAATGAAAGTTAATGCAAATATGAAATAGAGTAGTCAGTACAGTGACTAGGCTATGGGCTGGATAATATGGGTTTGATGCCTGTCAGGGGCCAGAGATTTTTGCCTTATCCAAAATATCTGGGCAAGCTCTTCGTCAATCTAGCCTTCTATTCAGTGGGTACCACGTGTAAACTACCTGGGTATCAGGTTGACCACTCATCTACACCCAGTGCTGAAATTAAGAATGAGAGAGGCAATACCTCTCCTCTCCCAGTATGCCTTCATATCATGGACAGTGACAACTTCACCCATCTCAATATAACTGCATTTTTAATGCAATGTACAATATAGTACCACCAACTGGATGAAGAACCATACAATGTTGGCAAACAAAGGCACTTGATTAACATTATTAATATATGTCATCTGTATGTGATTTGAGGCTGTCACATTGGTGTTAACAAAGAATATAGTGTTACACCATATAGTCTGGTAGCAATATAACAAACAGTACATTGGAGAAAACTGCTGTCTTCATCTTCATGGCAAATTTCTACCAGCCTGCAAGACATCCAGACCAATGACACTCATCATACTTGATCAGTACCTGCCAATACTCATTTATAAAAGCAACAGAACTGGAGGTGGTTTTCACTCTTCTGGGATGTTACATAGCGACCAACATTTCTAGGGATATAGCCTACAAATTTTAATTATGAGTGAAATAATTGGTTCATATTTGTTGTTGAGATTAAGTAGGTTAAATATGGACTAATTTATACTAAGATATGGGGGTTGCATTTCTGACATGACAGTTTCCACTGAAATTAGTGAGAAAACTAGATAAAAGCTGGGGGCATTTCTGAAATCCCAAGACGGGATTGTAAGTTTTAGAACTTATTACATTCCCTGGCTGAGAGATAGAATATGTGAAATCAAAATAACACTCTTTGAGGACAGTTTTGGAAGGGCACACAATTTGTAGACAAATAATGCTGTAAAGTTTCTGCTTGAGGATACCAACATTGTGTTCGAATTTTTGTCTGTCATTTTGCAGCAGAAGCTTCACCAGGTGGTGTCAAATGGGCCAATTGGTGGGAAGCCTCCTGTAGGACCTCCGCCAAGCTACAGTGGAACAGTAATGGCACAAACACAAAGAAATGTAGGAGCATCTGTTGGCAGAGTCCCAACACAATATGCAGGTTTGCTTCCCATGGCCAGGCCTGCCAACATACAGGTGAGTGGATAATGTGTAACCAGAATAATACTGAAAACTTCCAAGTGAAGTACTTGTGTACTTGAAGAGGCATTAATAGCGGAGAGAAAGTGCCAAAAATGCTGTGGTCTTGTGTAGTGAAGTAGTTGTGTACTAGAAGGGGAAATAGTAATGGAGAGAAAGTGCTGAAGATGTTGAAGTCTTGTGTAGAGAAAGTTGTATTCAAGAGAGTCAGAATTGTGACAACTGACTACACTACAAAAACTAAAATGTGCTTACTATGAACAGTGGACTTTGTATTCGGGTGTCAACTTAAAGTCTTTGTTGTCTGTTAAATATCTATAAAATAAATCATCTAGTTATTATTGTCGTCATTAACTGTTTGGCACCAGGCTTCAGTGCCTGGTGTAATGCCTAAAGATAGGAATTTAAATGAGAGATGCATGAGAGGAGGCATAATTGTGTTGGTAATAGGCAGCATTTGGCATCTCAAGCATCACACTGTGCGTTTCTAATCGGTTGTTATGCACTGGAGGGTTAAGTAACATAAGTTACATTGCTTTTCATTTGGGAGTGAACACCAACCATGATTCAAAACACAACAATGACAGTCATGAAATAATTATTTTCTGGGATGTGACATTGTAGATGGGTTTGGATATTGCAGAGGAACCTGCTACCTCCATCTTTACTCCTGTTCTGCGAATGGAGGAAGTAGGTTTACCCAAAATGTTGGTATCTGTGTAGCAAGCTGTATGATGTAACTTCTCTGAAGATCATGACCTTAAATACCATGTTGAGGATCTTAAAAGCTCAAACGTTTGTAATATTGGATTTTGACGTTACATTTCTAGTAATTCTGAATCATATAATTTGTTTTATATGGGATATGTATGAAGGGAAACATTACTAAGGTTTGGTAAATATACTGTCCTGCAGGTAAGTTATCTAGCAAGTAAGTCTGCTCTGGGTGAAATATATCTTGATTGGTGACCTGCTAGTGGCATACACAGTTACTTATCAGAAGCCCTTATTGTTTTCCGTTATATATTAATATGCAGAGAACTTGATTTCTAACCAGAGGAGCTTATTTTTTGTTTTAATTACCTCATTCTGTCTGAAAGGTTATATTTGAATTTTTTGTGCTGAAGTTTGAATCCTACAGAATCAAGTGTTCCATCTGTGTAGAGAACTGATGACACATGATCCTGAAATAGATTAGTTACTTCCATTAGATGTATCATCACTGTTATGCTTATTTGTTTATTTATTTATTTGTTTTTGAGTTTGACATTTTGTTGTACTTGTGACAAATGAAAATGTGTGTTGTTCACAGGAATACACATTCTAAATAAATACTGCGATTAAACTTTTAAGACATTCTGTACAGCAAATGTAATTTCTTCTGTTGACTACATAGATAAATTAAATCTTACAATTAATTTTGTCTTATATAAAAATACTGTTTATTTTTGTTAAAATGCTCGTTATTTGAAATGTACAGAATGGCATTGTCTACAGGCCACTGCAGTACTTGGGTGTCAGCAATTTTTTGTCCTGTATTGCAAGCTGAGATGGAAACTTCTAATCCAAATTAAGAGAATTGAAATCCTTTCATACTTTCTTTAAAAAAAAAATTCCCATGAATATTGGAAGTTAATTTTAATTTTGTTGTTTTATGGAGCCAGGATTGTGTAGTCATTATGATGACTAGGCTGTAGGCCGAATAACCAAGGAATTTTAGTTCAATTCCCAGCAGGGACAAGAGATTTTGCCCTCTCCTAGGGATCCAGACTGGCTAAAGGACCCACCCAGCCTCCTGTTCAGTGGGTAGTGGGTGCCCTTTCCATGTGGGTACAGCAGCTGGGGGCATGAAGGTGACCACTCACCTCTGTATAATGTCAGGTTTTGAGTTTGGGTTCAACCACACCATTATGGTGTTCCCAGGAACAACTGTGTATATGATTATTTGTACAATTTCTTTGTCTGTTGTACTGGCCATTCCAGTCAGACCAAATGACTGTCACTGACAGCAGAGACTTTTACAATTCTTACATTTACATAACTTCCTGTGTTTTGTTCTCCTTCATTATTGCCACTAGTATTACTAATGCAGCTCTGTCAGGATGAAGAAAGTCATGGTTACGGCTTTATGCTAATCACGCTTGTCTCTCTGGTTATCTGGCATCTTTTCTACACGGAAGTGTACTACCTAATGTTTTACATATCTTGGTGCAGTGGTTACATAATGACAAAGACATCATCTTACATATCTTCATGATATTGCGTGTCATTCTTAGTGATAATTCCGTAGCATGTCTAACTTCCTGGCATTCCTTAATGGTATAGGGATAGTCTGTTGAACCAGCCATATTTTATATTACCTTCTATAACTCATTATGATTGAGTCATTTTATTTGTATTGTTTTACAGTCCACATTGCAAGTCCATGTACATCTTGACATTGTTGTTCCTTTCTAATTCAGCATTCTTCTTTATGTAATCTTATTGTATTATCCACAAATGCAACATGTTATTCAATTTTAGTCCAGGTTGAGTAATGGTCCTTTAAACTTGAATCTTATTCCATTGCAGATAAACGTTGATACTGACATGCATTTAAACATTACTGCATGCACATGTCTGCCTTCAGTCATTGTGTGCTCATATACACAATTACCAATCTTAAATAATACAAGAGATTGTTTGATTGATTGATTGATTGATATTGTACCGAACAGACTGGCATTTAGTTGAACAGCAGTCAGATTCATTGTATAGATATATCATCCCCTGCCATTATGTGCATTTGTTATCATTACAGTTGTTCAGCTTTATACTTTAATATTTCCATACAAAGTGAGCACTATCTCAGAAATAATACATTCTCATTTCAAGTTTGAGCCTGGTTGGATGTAGTCAATGTTTTGGCAAGCATTGCATTCATTGCTGAAGATTGGAGTGTAATTGCATTGCCAGAGTACAGGCTACTTCTAAGCAACTAAAGCTGGAACCAAGACTTATACATATTGGCACAAATTTGTGCTTTAGAAAGTCATGGATCTTCCTGTTTACATAAACTGATTAATTACTATTAGAACAGTTCTCTGATCGGTTGTTATCCTTGTACATTTACTGGTTAAGTATTCAACACCAGATCAGTGTGAAGCAACTTTTCCACATACTCATAACAACTGCCCCTTGTCATTGTGCTAAATTTTCCACCATAATTTACCTGGACACGTGGGCAATATTTTAACAAGAATATTAACATTTAACCCAACATTTTTTTAGTTAAAACATTTCAGAAATCACTCAGAATTCTATGGAGGAAATATGCAAATATCTGTATGGGATACAGCTCTTCGACCACACTGTGTGATGGACACATTCAAACATCACATAAAAATTGTTGTCCTCACAGGTGAAGTGTGTCCACATTTCATCAAATTGGATAGCACAGTCAGCAGTGGCTTGACACGGGCGCTGGATGATAGTATATTTCCTGTCAAGCCAAATTTGTATCTTCTACACTGATTCCTGGCAGGCTGTGAGGGCCATCAAGTCTTTTGGGCAAGGAGTAGCACACGCCCTTTCCTTAGAGTGAAATGAAATTTTGAAGCCAATTCTTATCCTCTGTCTGAGGCCAAATCCAAAGTGCATGGAGATTAACCTTCACACACCTATGTACCTTTATGGCATGGTGCCTAGATACAGTAGTAACTTTACCATTACCTTTTGTCCACATTGTAGCCATATTCATTTGGAGTGTAGATAGATGTGTGTATGTATGTATGTATATATATATATATATATATTAATTTTGAGTAATATAATTTTGGTAATTTTTTAACTTTATTGTTTTATTAAATGACATTGTTGATGCCAAAAATGTACATATTAGCTTATGGATATGTTCATTCTGTGTGTCATTATGCTTGCAGATAATGTATGTAGTAATACTAATGGTGAGTACGTTGTATTTATACTTTGCAAGGAAATGCCTGACTTAATGTAGAACTGGCTGCTGTGTGTAGTAATGTTGGTGATAGGTTTGCCTATTAATACTGCAGATGCTTGTTCATAAGTGTGGCAGGTTGAACTGACTCTGGGCGTTTAGTTTATGTACATAGGACAGAAAACTAGCATGACATTCAGGAATTGTTAACTTATATCTTAGGTTGTGGAGAGAGTGTGACTGTCTTGAATGTCGTGCATCTTTGAGATGCACTGTAAAATAGATTTTGCAAAAATGTTCACTTGGCTTGGATGACCTCCCTTGGCGTGTACTACAGATTTTGATGTTGTAAAATTAATATCCACCTGTAGATGTTTTGGCAAAGTTTGAAGGTAACAAAGTTGAATACTTGAATACCATGATTTTCAGACCAGAAATTTTAGGATGGAAGTGCATTTGGCATGTGTGCACACACATTGATAGTTTATAATGAAATTTTTATCCTCGTCGGTGATGTGTTCCTCTGGTGATGCAAGCTAACTTTTGTTGAGTGATGTTTATTTGAACTTGTTTTCTGGTTCCCCAGCACATGTGTATGAAATAAAAAAAACAGGCAGGCAAAGGCTAGTCAGGAACAGGGGAAGACTGTATCAGAAGCCAAGGTCCATAGTCGAATGTAGTGCTTGAGGGGAAGAAGAACAAGAAGAACAAGAAGAAGAACAAGAAAAAGAAGAAAGTGTGTATACAAATCTAGAATATGTTGTTACTTGAGTACTGGATAATTTCAGTTTTCAGCAACTTTTGAAGGCAGTAACCCCATTTTGGGAAAATTCTTTTTGAAGTTCTTTGTAATGTACTTAATTCAAAGTCTGTTTAACTTGTATTCTAAAGTCATTACCTAGTCTTGTAAGTAGTAAAACTTCTTTAATTCAAAAATGGAATCACATGTTAAGATAATAATGTAGAGTAGACATGTGGTGAAACAAAAATGGGAAGGGTGCACTGTATATCATACAGCATACGCTTGCCATATGCGGGGTTTATGTTCTTGAAAAAAAGTCCTTCTCAATGAATTTCTCACAGGAAACATGTTGCCCATGACACGGTGTTATGAGAAAATGTCTTTTATCCCTTTCCTTAGCAAAGATGGGATAGAACACCAAAGCACTTTTGAGAACTTGTTAGCTGGTTATTTATGGAGACATACATTACATTACTAATTTAGTATATAAAAAATGTGCTAAAAATAGTGATGCTGTAGCCTGGGTTGTGAATTGCATTTTCTAAATATTGTTTTCCTGTTATTATCTGTATATTTTTTATTGCACTTGTATAGACAAATACACTGTTAAAATTATACATGTACTTATTCATTCTTCATTCCGTGGATGGAATTTCCATTTGCCTATGTGCAGTCCAAATTTTGAGGAAGTTGCCTGCACCAAGTAACGGGTTGAGCAAGCCTGCTGGAGACCGTAAAACTTCTATGCATGAAGTCAAGGCATTACAGGAAATATGGGTATGGGGGAACCAATGACAGATGAAATATGGTATGGTGAAAGTGAGTGATAACATGAAAAATTCGTGTTCACGTGTATTGGACAGATTTTGGCATGTTATCATAGAGTCCTCCAAAGCAGTACAACAGATGAAAAGGGTAATGCACTCACTTGAGACTTTAACCTCTTAACTGGGTTGCTTCTGGGCTACTAGTGTAACCTGCCCTGGGTATTTTCCTGCCTGATTTCCTAGTTTCTGTAAAGTAAGAGAAGGGGTGCAAACAATGGGGTTTTCTTTCAGTATATAATGAAAAACATTTAAAGATGAACTGCAACTTTTATTCACAATTATGGCAGCATTTATGATTTTTTAGATTTTTAAACTTTTATCTGTGTGGTAAACTTGAAAACGTGGTACAACACGTAGGGCCTTCTCACAGTCAGGACACCAATATGATGACTCTTTTCTCTTTCAATTGGCCCAGCAGACTACACATCTCTTGGTAGGTTTCTATTTTGACGTCACTGGCACCATGTCTGGGAAGCAGCGTCCACGGAGTTGAGAAGGTTTGGGTGATTTTGATGGGCAATGCCTAGTTGCAGGTTCCACCACTCCACCCATTGAAGACGAGCTTTCTGCCAATTTCACCAGGAAATCCAACCTAGATATCCTTCCACCGTTCTTGCATATGATGAATGCGTTCAGGCAGACCATATTGAGGTGGGAGTGGAACATCTGGTAGTACTTCTCTACTTGTAGCTTTGAAGTTGATCATCAATCCTGTTGACTCCTCCCGCCATGTTTTTTGTTGTAGTCAGAGACAACAGATTGTTTCTGGATACTCCTTGTCTAGCTGTCACATCCTCTGTGCTACCATCATGAAATGTGCTGATGAGTACAACATCCCTTTTTTCTTTGCTCTTCATGACCATCTGTTTCTTGCAATTTGCTGCCACTGTTTCCCCCTTTTTTAGTTTGGCCTTCTTCATGAAATCTGGGAACTCTTTCCTATTGGTCCTCATGGTTCCACCAACATCTGTTTTTCTGGTATATAAGGTGTCAAGTTTGGGACTGGTGTACCAGTTTTCCGGGTAAAGACAGTAGCCTTTATCAAGTAGGTCTTGGGCTACCTCCAGCACAATCTTCGAAGAAGTGTGCTCACCTGGGTGTCTCTGGCCATAAATAGTATAGTATAAATAGTAGTGTAAACTGTGAAGTTCCAAACGTAGCCTGTGCTGCTTCCGCAGATTTCATGGATTTTCATTCCAAACCTGCTTCGCTTTGATAGTATGTATTAAATCCAACCCTGTCCTTTCCAGAGGAGGAGAGACTCATTGATACATGTTTTGTTCCAGCGTGTATACGGAGGAAAACATTGAATTTTAGGTGATCAAGGATTGGTTGGATTTTATAAAGTTTCTTGTGACCTATCAAACAAAAAATCATCCGAGTCCTCAGAGAATATGTCACTTTCATCTTCTTTGTCTAAAACCTTGGAGATATCCTCTTCTGTAAGCAGACTACTCTTTCACTTGTTACTTGACACTGCCATTTTTTCCGCTGTAGGCCATAGAGTGTACAGTGTTTCTAATAACTGTCGTGGATGGCATTGGCTGCCAAGAAGAAGGTGGTTGGTGGTGCCTCATAGATGAAAAAACATTGACTCTTTAACAGTACTAATAACTAAGTCATATCTTGTCATACCCATTGAAATAGCTCAATACGAGTATGTACGTAGGTGGGTCCATAAGTTTCCGGCCTGACATACAAAGACCGCGCCAAATGCAAAATGCTCTGAGGGATATATAGAGCCATCTATTGTGAGGTTACTGTATCAGTTTCAGGTGG
>Ga0123355_10011495_pt1 | contig 13650 bp, 7 predicted proteins | sample TergutEmb28metaG_3_FD_89872 | JGI IMG/M metagenome (GOLD analysis project Ga0123355, IMG submission 89872) | Embiratermes neotenicus P1 segment gut microbial communities from Petit-Saut dam, French Guiana - Emb289 P1 | ecosystem: Host-associated > Arthropoda: Insects > Digestive system > Gut ...
ACGCAAGCGCTTTGCGGATACTACATGTTTGAGGACGGGAATCGAAAGTTTGCGAAAGCGTCGTTTGACTTGCTTGGTTCGTCGCTTAAAGAGGACGGATTTTTGGATATTTGCGCTCCGTCGATTGTGCCGATTACTATTCCGCATTTCAGCTTTATGTGGATTGTCGCGGTGTGTGAATATGTTTTTTTCAGCGGTGAAACTGAGGCGGGTGAAGTGTATTTCGAGCAGATAAAGCGGATGCTTTCGGGTTATTTTGACAGGCTTGAAAATGGGATAATTAAAAATCCTGAGGGACGAAAATATTGGCATTTTTACGAGTGGCACGAACTTATAGACGGCGATATTTTTAACGATTTCACGTTTAAGCAGGATTTTGACGTGTTGCTGAATTTGTTTTTGTATTACGCTGTTCTGAAAGCGATAGAGCTTGCGGAACTTTTGAACAAACCCGAAAAAAGCGATTGGTTGGAATTTTTGAAAGGTTTCAAGCAAAGCATAAACGAGAATTTTTATGACACGGAGAAGAAGCGGTATTTTACGTTTTTGAGAACGTCTGACTATCACAATGAATGCGAGCTTGCGCAGTCGGTTGCGCTTTGTTGCGGAATTTGTCCTGATGAAAAAGCGCTTCGCGAACAACTTGTGTCCAAGAATGATATGTCGCCGATTACGCTTAGCGCGAGCATTTTTAAGTATGAGGCGCTGTTGAAGGACGATTCGTATAAATCGTACGTAATCAACGATATCAACGAGGTTTGGGGCAGTATGCTGAAACAAGGCGCGACGACGTTTTGGGAAACGATTGACGGCGTAGGCGCGTTTGATGGCGAGGGAAGCTTGTGCCACGGTTGGTCGGCGGTTCCTGCGTATATTTTTCGGAAGTATTACGAATAGCCTATGTTTATAGCAACGCAAGTTGCTATATATATTATTTTACTGCAAGGGTGATTGTTATGAAGAGTGTTCGTCCGCCTACAAAGAAAAACATAATGAACAAAACTGTTTACTGGGTTGAAGAACCTTCAATTCGGCTTAAATTATCTTGGAAAGTTGAGGCGAAAGAAGGCTATGACAGCAAGGACTTCGAGAACATTCATACGCAAAATGAGTATACAGCAATAAGAACCATAGAAGGCAAAGGGATAATTCAACAAGGAAATAACGCTCCGATAAGTTTGACGGCAGATACGGTTATTATTTTTAGCTCTGCTCATAATTGGCGCTATTATTGCAAAAACTCAAACTGGGTCTTCGTAAGTTATACGTTTGAAACGGACGATGTTGCGCATATAACACTTGACAAATTGTGCTACATTAAACCAAACAAAATTGAGGAACGCATACACGAAGAGTGTTTCGCGAATATGAGCGGCTCGTATTATCAAACGTTATACGCGCAATGTTTGTTCAAAAGCTTGCTGGTATTTTGGCATATGGAAGATAATTATTCCTCACTGCGTGAAACGAATATGGAGCATATGTTTACATTAGCGACTAAACAGCTTTCGTCAAAAATGACGGTTTCGCAAATTGCGGAAATGTTGGGTATGCCTGAGCAGAAATTTAGGAGAATGTTCAAAAAACATATGGGGATTTCGCCTAAGCAGTATATAAATGAAAAAAAGTTGATGACTGCTAAAGAAATGCTTGAAGCGACTGATATGACGGTGTATGAAATCGCCGAAATTTGCGGGTTTTATGACAATTCTCACTTCTACAAAAGCTTTCGAGAGCGGTTCGGTTATTCGCCTAAAGAAGCGAGGCGGAAAAAGCAATAATTTATTGATTGAAATATACAATTTTTAATCAATTATTTACATTTAAAAAATTTTTGATAAGTGGTATACTACAAGTAGTAGGGTACGATTTTGTTTTGAAATTTAAATATATCAAGGGGCGACTTTTAATGAAGAAAAAGCTACTATGTTTGAGCTTAGTATTGCTTATGTTGACTTCGTTTATGCCGATTTCTTCTTTTGCAGTTGGAGTGTCCGTGGATTTGGAAGCGCGAACAACGAGTTTACGAACCTCTGTTTCGCAATTCGGCATTACGTGGTATTTTAGCGAACCTGTAATGGCGGGACAGTTTGTTACGGGCGATTGGTGGGTTGTCGGTCCTGTTGAGATTGTAGATATTACGCCGCGAACGGTTGAGGTTGAGCAGCAATTTCCGTTTGTTACAACTTGGAACGGAAGTGTGCCGAATTTGTCATTCGCCACTCACACCGTGTCAATGCACGGTTCAATGTTGAATCCGCACCCGAGAGATGGCGCGGACGGTGATTCGAATCAAGGATTTGATGGCAGGCTTGGTCGTATGCGACAAGGCACCTCGCCGTCCGGCGGTACTTTTCCCGGTCAATTTTACCCGAACGAAAATCCGTATATTCCTGCGCTAAATGTTGCGCGGAATTTACCATTGACTTTGCAAGCGGGCGATGTGCTTATTTCGAGTGAAAGTTTTGAACAACCCGCGTTGACCGGTGCCGGAGTTTTTAATCCGCATAATCACCCACAATTAAGAACGATGGCGATTTTGACGGTATTAGATTCAGTTGCGCCCGAAGGCGCGTTCCGTCCGCCGTATATTCGTCCTCATAATTTTGGTTCGAGCGGCAACACCGCGTCGGATTGGCAACGATTGACTTCGGTTACTTGGACGGTTGACGATTTGGATTTTGATAGATTGGCTCGCGTTCCGCTTCCTGAAGGTGTAAATTTCGCATCGCCGAGAATGCAGACATCGTGTTGGTGGAGTCAAAACAATACAGCCGTACACGCGCGGTGTGTTAACGGAAGTTGTTTTGGTTGCACATACGGCAGACACGAGCATACTCCGCAGGATTGGCTGAGATGGATTACCGACTTAGTTGATAGACCGAGGATTCATATTCAAACTACGTGGCTTGGTCGGAATTGGCATCCGAGGGAGAATTTTCTTCCTATGAGCGGCGGCGCGATTTTGGATAACGGAGTTCCGATGAATGGAGCGTACGGACGGGATATGGCGAACGTTATGGGCGCGGCTATGCTTACGTTGCAATTAGACATTTTTACTGACGAGGAAAAGTTGGATTTGCTTGTTCACATTGTTCAGTATGGCATAGATATTTACGGAATAGTTAGCGCCGGCGGAAGTTGGTTTAACGATGGCGGCCACAATATGGGGCGGAAAATGCCGATGTTGCTTGCCGGAGCGGTTTTGAACGATAATAGAATTTTAGGGTTTGGAGACGCTCAAGAACATTTCGTATTCCACGAGGACCAGCAGACGTTTTTCGTTACACAGCGGGATATTGACGAACCCAGACGTCCGGAAAACAACAATCCTGCCTCGCCGAGTCGTCCGGAGTTGAGTCCGTTTACGCAAGATATGATTGGCAGACCTGCTTGGGGACAGGCGCATTTCGGCAGAGGACCGACTCTTCCTTTTGCTCACCAACGAAGCGGCGCTAATTGGAGTGCGGCTTACAGGGAAATTAACAGTTCGCCAATGATGGCGCATGTGCTTACCGCGCGATTAATGGGCTTGGAGGGATATTGGAATTGGCCTGCATTGTTTGAGTATATTGACCTTGCGGCGGCGCACGATAGAGTTGCACATTTTCCTTTGCCGGCGAATCCGAACCAGGAGCCGCAATTTCATATAGGCGTTATAAGCATGTTGCCTTTTACCGTTCGAATGTGGAACGCGCATAGGTGGCGTACCGAGGTTACGGGTTTTGAGGTTAGCGGAAACGGCGAGTATCTGACGGTTAATTATAGTATCGGTGAAGTTGTTTTGGAGACCGGTTATGAACGCGCGAATATTGTCGTTTTGTTTTTCGGCATCGGTAATCGGTTTTTAAACGCGGAGGTAATACCTGTTCCGCTTAGTTGGAACACAATACCCGCTCAGCCTGCCTGTTTGTGCGCGCACGATTTAGCGCGGGAGAATTGGTTGAACCCTCTTTGCGTTGAACATCCGCACGTTGAATCTCCGCCGACTAATGCGTCCGGAACAATCGAAAACATCGAAATTCCCAACGGAGCGACTTATGTTCGAGCGATGATTTGGAGCGGGAATCTCGGAAATATGATTCCGCTTGGCGGGGTTTTGGAGCAGGGCTTAAATTAGAATAAAAATTGTACGAAAAATATAAAAAAAGGGGTTTTGAGAATGAAAAACAGATTTCTAAGCTTGTTTATTGCGAGTGTAATGGTTTTAGGGTTGCTCGCGTTCCCCGCTACTGTAGCGGCGACAACGTTCGACCTCGCCAGCGGGACGATTACCGTTAGCGCCTTGGACGGTGATAATGTTGTTATTGAAATGAGCGGGGCAGGTCCAACCGCGAACACCATAATCGTCGCGGACGATTTTGACGGAAGAATCACGTTGCAAGGCGTGAATATTGAAACTGACGGAACGGTTGCTCCGATGTTTATCACGAGCGGCGCGAAAGTTGAGCTGTTCTTGGTCGGCGGAAACTATATGACGTCAGGCGGAAATTTAAATCCTGTTCAGACCGGAGTTCCTGTTATCTTCGTGCCCGAAGACGCAGAACTTACTATTAACGCTGAAAGAGCGCCTGACCACGACCGTGTGACGGGCGTTAACGCGGGTAACTGGACTTATTTGGGTTACCTTGAAGCTAACGGACATAATGGTAATAACAGCGCGGTTATCGGCGGAACGAATAGCCCGCTTATCCCGGGCTCGGAGCGCTCAAACAGAGCGTCAAGCGGACTGATTACAATTAACGGTGGAAGAGTGTGGGCTCACCAAATCGGTAATTCGTGGGCAGCAGCAGCAATCGGCAGCGGTCCGTCTACCGGAGCCGCGCGAGTTATAATTAACGGCGGTCAAATTTCTGCGTTTGCCGGAACGTCGGCGGCAGGAATTGGAAACGGTCAAGCTCCGGGACAACCCGGTACACCTAACGTAAACGCGCCTATGGAGAGCTTTGTAATTCTTACGGGTGGGCAAATACGTGCGCGCGGCGGTATTGCAATAGGCGCAGATGCTACCGGACGACTTAGCGCACTTGTTGTTTTGCCCGGAGTTGATTTAGGAACTACGCGTCGCGTTGGAGATATTGCTTGGGGTAGTGTTGCAACCTTTGGCACTGCTGCTTTCGGATTGTATAATAATAATGCAAATAATCCGACAATCGGCGGCGCACGGAATCTGTTTTATATGAACAGAATGAATCCCGGAAATATGTTGCAAGCGTCAGGAGCTGCTCATTCATTGACGGTTGAAGCGTGGGATGCTGACGCGACAATTCAAGCGTATGCTGATTTCTCAGAATACTTTGGAACGAATTACTCTGCTGCAACCGGTTGGAATGGCATCGGGCTCAGACCTCTTTCGGATTGGTTGCCTGATTCATTCAGTTTAGGGCAATCGGTTGCAAGCGGAAGTGATGATAGAGTTTGGAATCTTTACTATTTTAACAATATCGCATTGAACGAAGATTACGGCGCGAACCCTCGAGCTGTATTCTACGCAGACGATAATAGCTTTAATGATGTTGTTTGGAACGCCGCGACTTTGCAATCGCACCTTGGTGCGCCTGCGGCGAGGTCGGTAATTTTGTCGAGCGACGTTGTGCCTGTTGTAACTTTGTCAACTTTTGAGTTTTCAACCGATTCGGATCCGGTGCCTCAATTGGTTCCCGGTTGGTCGAACGTTGCTGACGGTGTGCAAACTTATCAAGCGGCGCTGCCTTTCGACGCGGAAACGCTTACACTTGGTATTGAAGCGACAGATGATGTTAACGCCAACGTTAGAGTTGAAGTGAATTGGGGCGACCTTGATTCTGACGATGGTTGGATTGATGTGACCAACAATTTGACGGACATAGATATCGAAAACATAATTTTCCGAGCGAGGGTTACGGTGGAAAGCGGCGTGTTGACAAGTGTGTTTACCGTTACGTTTGCGAAGCTTCCGCCTGCCGGTTATCTTGATGTAAGCTTGGGAACCATTGGAGGATTTATGCTTGGTTCGGGAGAATTTCCGATTAGCGATCCAGACGGAACATATACAATTATTCAACGTCTTCCGGGCGTGACGAATAATACGATAACCGTTCCGCGTGGGTTTAGAGGTGAAATTATACTTGATGGCGTTAATATCCAAAGTACTTTGGCAAACGTTGCGCCGGCATCAATGGACACTAATCGTGCTCCGATTTTGTTGAGTAACTTCCTTCACGAAAACCCGGTGGGAGACCGAATTGATATGACGCTTACTATCAGAGGCGAAAACAGATTGGAAGGCGGAACGACGGGTCTCAACAACGCGCCTGCGATATTCGTTCCGAGAGATTCGGCTATTGAAATCAGAGGTTATAACAACGATGACCAAGGAAATATTTTGAGAGCGTATGGTCGCGGCGGCGCGGCAATCGGCGGTGACGCGATTGCGGCTCAAACTCGTGCAAGCGGACATATTGTTATTAGAAGCGGAACAATTCACGCACAAGTTCTCGAAGGCGGCTCGGCGGCAATTGGTGGCGGCGGCGGAGACAATGCAAAAGGACGAGTTACAATCTACGGCGGAAATATTACCGCGCTTGCCGCAACCAATCAAGCAGGTACGGGAATCGGCGGCGGAAGCGGCGCAGCAACTGTCGGTAATGCCGGTTCACGCGTCATAATTCACGATGGAACTGTTTACGCTCGCGGCGGACACCGTTCGCCGGGTATCGGTAACGGACCGGGGATGATTAATGACGGTCAATATGGTTACATTATAATCAACGGTGGAACTGTTACGGCATCAGCAATGGCTACAGGCTTTAATGCAAGTGCTCCGGGAATCGGTGCTGCTGAAGGAAACGCGGTTGGACTTATTGAAATAAACGGAGGAACAATCCGCGCTACCGGCGGAGGGACTCAAGGAACAACTATCAACGATTGGGGAGTAGGTGCCGGAATCGGTACAAGCGGAAGACCTTCGGCGGTTGATACTGTTCCGAGCGGCGTAATTGTAATTACCGGCGGAGATATTACAGCAATCGGCGCAGGTAACGCTCCGGGAATCGGCGGAGGAGTTTCGGCTGATGGAACAACGGTTCGTCACCCAATTGATTCGCTTACTGTTCTTCCGGACGCGAACTTGAATGGCTCGACAATCAGCGGAATTGACGGCGACATTTTCTACTTCAATCCGGGAGTTTCATTCGGAATCGGCGGCGCGGGAGTTAACTCTCGCCGACTTTGGATTGTTGCTTACGAAGATACTGACGAAAACACAGAAGCGACAGTTGACTTCTCGGCGTTTGGTATGGGTACGATTAACCTTGGCGACTCGTCAAGCTATACTCTCGGCAGAATCTGGAGAATGAATTTCTTCACTAATATGACAGGCAGCGGAAATGTTAACTTTGAAACAGTTGACAACGTTCGAAGCGAAGAGCTTACTGCGGGATACTTGAGAGATGATTTGGCTGCGGGCGGGCGATTTGTATTTATGACGGAGGACAGCGTTACACCTCCGTCGGATACGACACTTCCGATATTGCCGGCTAATCCTGTTGAAAGAATTGTAGTCAACCCAGTGAGATTAGAGTTGCCGGAAGACTTTGTCGGTGACTTGGAGTTGCTTACTCAAGTGTTCCCTGCGAACGCAACAAATCAGGCATTAAATTGGGTAAGTTCAAACGAAGATGTTGCGACGGTGAATGCAGACGGTAACATTACTGTTGTCGGTCGCGGAGTTGCCAACATCACTGCTGAATCTACCGACAACGGCGGAGCCGTGTCTAACAGATTCGTGTTGACAGTTGTGGAAAGTTTCTTCAATGATTACGACCAACTGAGAAATCTTCCGCCTGTTGGAGAGTCTACCGGCGGTTGGACGAGAACAGAAACAGACGTTAACTACCATTTGGCAATGCCGACACAAGTTGGTGCGCCTCGCGTTGCCTTGTGGAGAAACAACGCAACGGCGGCATTCAGCGTAAACGTTGACGACAACTTTAATTTGAATGCGGGCAATCACGTACATTGGTTGTATTTAACTCAAAATCACGGCATGCCGTTTACATTCTTCTTGGAAGGTTGGGCGGCGCGAGACCGAATCGGAGTTGATGGCGCAGGTTGGAGAGCGTTGATAGCTTCGGGAAGCGAAATTCAATCGCACACGATGTATCATCTTACCAATGTGCAAATCAATGCCTTAACCAGCGCGCAATCGTTGTTCGAGTTCCAAGCCGCTATTCCGTATATTGAGGCGATAGCGAATGAACCTGTAAGGTCGCTTGCGTTCTCGTTTGGTACAGGAATTCCTGCACACTCGGCGTGGTTTTATGCGGCAACACGCGGCACAGGCGCCGGAATGAACCGTGCGAACAATATGAACTACAGACTTCTTGCAGGGTTCGGCGACGAAACGTTCAGAGACCATTATGACGGTATTTTCCGTGCGGTGTTGACACAAGATGCGCTTACACCTCCTTTCAATCAACCTAACAATTTCGGCGGTTGGGTGAATGTTTACTACCACGGATTGCCGCGAACGAGACATCCGGAAGATCAACCCAGAACGTGGGAAGGCGGACGAGATGAGTTGGCAGGTATTTTGGCATCGTTGACAGATATCGAAACGGAACTTGGCGTAAGCGCGTGGAGAACAACGTTTACGGACATTATATTGTACGCGCAATCGCGTGATACTGCAACGATTCAAGTTGTTAACGACGATTTGGCAAACGGAACGTTTAGTTTTAACCTTACCGACAGAATGGCAGACGTATGGTTTGATAGACCATTGACGGTAAACGTTAAACTTACCACGGATTCTACGGTTGGCAATGATTGGCAATCGATTCGAGTAACTCAAGCAGGTTCGACACTTCGCGCAGAGGATGTGACGGTTGAAGTCGTTAACGGTGTGGGAACGTTCGCGTCTGTTAACGTTGTTCCTGACGGTGGCTTGGTTGTGATTCAGCAAGTAGACTCTTGGTATTTTGACGATTCGGTAGCGGGCGAAGTTACGGTTTCGCTCCTTGACTTTGACGAGAACGTAACTCTAATCGTTGCGTTGTATTCGGTTGAAGCAGGCGGTGCGTTGAGATTCGTTACGATGGATCATGAAGTGTTCGCAGCGGCTGCCGCTACTAAAGCGGTGACGATTGATGTTCCGTTAACAGGAGCGTATAGAATTCGCGCGTTTGCGTGGAATAGTTTCGGTCAAATGGTTTCGATATATAGACCGTTTGAACAAGCGCTGGCGAACTAAACATAACGCATTGCGTTATTGCATTAATCTATAAGGTTTAAACAGGGTCTGCCTAAAAACTGTATGATTTGTAATTGGTTTTTAGGCAGGCTCTGACTATGTTATGCTACAAAAAAGGAGAGAAAAATTATGAACTCAACTGAAAAACTATGCGAAATTTTAGATTTAACGGCAGATAGGCGCCCGGATTTTGCCAACCTTTTGTCGGTGCTTGGCAAAAAAACGCCGTCGCGTCCGACATTATTTGAATTTTTCCTCAACGATACGCTTGAGGCGAAGTTGGCGCAATGGGACGGAGTTCCCGCGACAGAGGAAGATTATTTCCGTTGCAAGATTCAGGCGTTCAAAAACGCGGGATATGATTACGCAACCATACGCGCGTGTCAATTCTTCTTTTACGATGTCGAGAACGTGCACAAAAAAGCGTCGCAATCGGCAAATGACGGCGTGCTTATTTCTGACAGAGAAAGTTACGGCAAATACAATTGGGAGCGTCCTGCGGATTACTACAACGGGCGTGTTGAGCGAATTGAGAAATTTTTGCCTGATGATATGAAGTTTATCGTTTACGGTCCGGGCGGCGTTCTTGAGAATTTGATTGAACTTGTCGGGTTTGATAATTTATGTTTTATGCTGTTTGACGACCCGGAACTTGTGAAAATGATAGTTGATAATATCGGCAAGTCGCTTTGTGAGTATTACGAGTTGACAATCAACCATGATTCGGTTGGCGCGATTATCTCGAACGACGATTGGGGATTCAAAACTCAAACGATGTTATCGACTGACGATATGCGAGAGTACATATTTCCGTGGCATAAGAAAATCGTTGAAATTGCGCATGCTGCAGGAAAGCCTGTTATACTGCACTCTTGCGGCAAGCTTGATACGGTTTATGACGATATTATCAACGGTTTAGGATATGACGGAAAACATTCGTACGAGGACACAATTTGTCCTGTTGAGGATATGTACGATAAATTAAAAGGAAAAATCGCGGTGTTAGGCGGGATTGATATGGATTTCGTGTGCCGAATGCCGCAGGAAGATATTTACAACAGATGTGCGAATATGCTTAAAAAGACGAACTGCGAGGGTTACGCGTTGGGTACGGGGAACAGCGTTCCCGAATATTTGCCTGACGATAATTTCTTGACAATGATTAGCGCAGTGCTTAAAGCGTGAGGAGGACAAAATGGATAAATCAATTTTGAATCAGCTTCGCCTAACGGTGGCGGAGAAAGACTTAAAAGTGAACGGAATTGCCGTATACCAAAAAGGCAAGCCGATTTTAACACATCGTTGGAGCGACGATATTAGGCAAAATCTTTGGTCGTGCACGAAAGGGTTTACGGGAATCGCAATTGGAATTTGTCAAGACGAAGGTTGGTTAAAAATTACGGATAAAGTGCTTGACATTTTTCCTGAATATCGGGATGTTGCGGCAGATAAAACCGAGCAAATTACGGTGCGCGATGTTCTACATATGGCGGCAGGGAAAGATTTTACAGGCGAGCCGTTTCACGTTCATGAGATGATTGACGGTGATAACTTGGAGTTTTTTATGCGCGCGCCGGTTACGGCGGAGATAGGGAAAACCTACTATTATAGCAATTCGTGCAGCTATGTTCTATCTCGAATTGTTGAGAAATTCAGCGGTCAGACGTTGCGGGATTTTTTGGTTGAGAGAATGTTTTCGGTGATGAAAATACCTAATATTCAATGGCAAACCTGTAATAAAGGGCATACGCTTGGCGGTTACGGATTGCATTTGAGGACAGAAGAACTTTTGAAGTTCGGAATTATGCTGAAAGACGGCGGCGTTTGGGAAGGGAAACGGATAGTTAGCGAAGAATATATCAAACAGGCGATTACTGATACTGTAATTACCAAACCGTATATGTCGGGGTCGGACGAGGAGCAGCAAACGCCGTACGGCTATCATTTGTGGACGTGTACGCGAGAAGGCATATACCGAGCTGACGGACTTTACGGGCAGTTGATAGTTGTTTTTCCGCAAAAAGATGTGGTTGTCGCGTTAAACTCTTTTAGGCAAGACGGAAACGGATTCCATATTTTGCGCGCGATATACGAAATGGTTGATTTAATTTAGTAATTAGAAAACACACAAAATTTGAACAGCGAAAAAGGAGCTAAATATGGAAACATCACGTTCAAGATTTTTGAAAGCGTTAAATAACGAAATGCCGTCTGACCGTTTGCCTATGATTGAATGGGCGGATTATTGGGACGAAACCCTTGCCGCTTGGGAATCGCAAGGACTTCCGAAAGGAATGACGAACAGCGAAATTTGCGATAGTTTGGGGCTTGACAATTTGCTGTGCTTCCGTTTCGACATTTTTGGGAACGAAAGAGTTCCGTGGCCGGAAATTCACGGCGCGCCGATTGTCAACAACGAAGCTGAGTATAACGAGGTTTCGAAACTTCTGTATTGCGACGAAGCGATTGATGTTGTTCTTAGAAAAGCGGAGAAGATTCAAAAAGCGCACGAAAACGGCGATTTTTCGATTAGAGTTTGGCTTGAAGGATTTTTCTGGACGCCTCGGCTTCTTTTCGGAATCGAGCCGCATATGTTCGCGTTTTTCGATTATCCCGAGCTTATGCACCGTATGAACGAGGATATTTTGAACTTTAACAAGAAGGCAATTACTGCGCTTTGTAATATCGTAAAGCCTGATATGCTTGGTATTGCGGAAGATATGTCGTACAACAACGGACCGATGTTGTCGGAAGATATGTTTGACGAGTTTTTGTTGCCGTATTACAGCGATTTCGTTCCGTTTGCGAAGAATTTGGGCTTGAAAAGCTTGGTTGACACCGACGGCGATTGCGCGAAAATGATTCCGTGGCTCATTCGCGCGGGAGTTGACGGCGTGTATCCGTTAGAGCGGCAAGCGGGCGTTGATGTTGTTCAGTTGAAGAAAGATTTCCCCGACTTTGTATTCTTCGGCGGATATGACAAAATGATAATGGATAAAGGCGAAGAGGCTCTTCGCGCGGAGTTCGAGCGGTTACTTCCTGCAATGCGAGCGGGTGGATTTATTCCGTCGTGCGACCATCAAACGCCGCCGAACGTGACGTTGGAGGATTACAAACTTTACTTAAAATTATTTGAAGAATATTGCGTAAAAGCAGTGCAAGGCTAATCGAAAATGGATGATATTGCTACATAGGAGGTTTGGCTATGGAAAAAAGACGACTTGGAAAAACGGAATTACTTGTTTCGCCTATCGGGTATGGCGCGCTCACGGGAATAACTTCGGAAACGTTACTTGCAGGGGTGCGAGGTGGAATGAATTTTATCGATACCGCCAGAGCTTACGGGAGCAGCGAGATGGAAATAGGCAAAATGCTAAAGGAATTAGGTGAGAGAAGCCGTGTAATCATTTCGACTAAAAGCGCTTCCCGTACATTGGAAGGATTTCGCCGCGATTTTGCAACATCGCTTGAAATGCTGGGAACGGATTACATAGATATAATGTTCTTACATGATGTTAGCACAGCAGAAAATTGGAGGTTAGTGCAAAACAATGGTTTGATTGATGAGCTATACAGGTTAAAAGAAGAAGGAACAATACGGCATTTGGGAATATCCACTCACGATAATGGCGATATTGCTGCGGAAATGATGAAATCGGGGCATTTTGAGGCAGTAATGTTGGCTTATAACGCGGCTAACCCTGAGGCGGCTGAAACCCATATTCCGCTTGCAAAGTCTCTTGATTTGGGTATAATTATCATGAAACCATACGGCGGCGGAGTGCTTACTGAAAAAAGAAGCCGAGAGATGGGTTTTTCAATTACCGCGGAAGACGCTTTGAAATGGGTGATATCAAATAAGGATATAAGCGTTGCAATTCCGGGTATGGATGCCGTGGAATATGTGGAATCGGCATTAAGTGTTCTTAACTCAGATTTTGACGGCTTTTCAGATGAAGAAATCAAGTCCATCAGCGGAAATGTTTCCATTAAGGGTCGAGAATATTGCCGAGGATGCGGCTACTGCCGCCCCTGTCCGCAAGAGATACCGTTGCCGGAAGTTTTGGCGCTTAATAACCGCTGGGAAGTTTACTATTATGCAGATTGGGCACAAATGCACCTGATATCCGCTGAATTTAACAAGCGGATACCGGCAGACAAAGGGCCGGAACGTTGCACAAAATGCGGAATATGTAAACAAAAATGCCCGTATGATTTACCGATACCGGAGCTTATGGAGAATTGCGTGAAAATTAAACAACACATTAATCCCGCGTGAAAGAGTCTGTGAGCTTTGATGAATTTAACCATTGTTTTTCTACCATTGCAAGTGGTATCAATTTGAAGAATATTGCGTAAAAGCAGTGAAATAAATAATTTTTAAATTAAGGAGATAGTACAATGACAAACAGAGAACG
>Ga0123355_10011496_pt1 | contig 13649 bp, 23 predicted proteins | sample TergutEmb28metaG_3_FD_89872 | JGI IMG/M metagenome (GOLD analysis project Ga0123355, IMG submission 89872) | Embiratermes neotenicus P1 segment gut microbial communities from Petit-Saut dam, French Guiana - Emb289 P1 | ecosystem: Host-associated > Arthropoda: Insects > Digestive system > Gut ...
ATATTAACAGTAATATTGCCCCTATATTGTGGCCGCTTCGCAAGTATATCCTTATACAGCACTACAATATCGCCCACAGTCCGCATAGTATCTTGCCCATGCCGCACCACTGGCAATGTAACCACATTGCCCTGTTTCAAGGCAATAACAGTCTTGTCGCTACCAAACCGCGCAACATCAACCCCAAAGGATATACCGCCGCTAAATGCCTTTTCTACATAAACCGCATTTTCGGCCATAGTAAGGGTGATAAATACATCATCATCGGCCAGCGGAAATTCCCCATCAGCCCTGACCCTTACTACATTAGATCCTTCTCCGTATTTATCAATTAAAAACTGTATATTTGCTTTGTTGGTACGCTTGCTGTCCCTGGCAGAAACCTTGTGGCACTTGTACATACTCCGGTTAGCATGAAAACTATCGTAAAACACACCACTTGTTTTCGTAGGGTTGCCGCACATCAGCAGCTTATTATTCTCACCCGTCAAGGTGCCAAGGATGGCCTCCATGATAATATCCGCAATGCCGGAAGCCTCATCGCAGATAAACAGCATGTTATCCTCGTGGAAACCCTGCATGTTCTCTGGCTTTGTAGCAGTCCGCGCAACAGCAAACCAGCGTTCATCTTGCTTAACTACATAAACCCGGGTTTTTGTCCATTTCAGTATCTTGCGCAGTAGTACGCTTTTTGATAGCCATTTTGACACTTCTGCCCAAAGAATATCATGAAGCTGTTGCCGGGTAGGCGCGGTTGCAACCACACGTGCAAAATGGAAGCAGGTCAAAAACCACAGTAGCGCAACAGCCTCAACGCCCGTCTTGCCCACACCCTGCCCAGACCTCACGCTAACCTTTGAGCTGGTGGCCAAGTCATTCAAAACATCTATCTGCCAGTCATCCGGCTCAAACAGCAAAACTTCCCGCGCAAACAGAACAGGGCATTTTCGCCAATCTGCCCGTTTCTGGTCAAACAGCGCCCATCTATCCACCAGTAACGCCCCTCAGCCAATCGTCGACAATGTCACTGTCTGCATCAGGCTCTTTACCAACCAATCCATGATATTTCGTCAGGAAAGCAAGGGACTTATGCCGGTCTGCAAGCTTAATCTTTGTGCCTTCGCGCCCGTCCGACACCTCACTTATAAGATTGCCGTCCACCGCATCGCTGGACTTAAGTCGCACCTCATTAACATTGCGTCGCAATTCCTTTGCCTCTTCTGTTTCAGGGCAAAAAGAAAGCACTGGCACATTGTCTTTCAGCACCGGCACTTGCTTATTCTCAAATTCAACAAAATCAGTAATATCCGCAAAGGCAATCCGTGTATGTAGCTCAACGATATCCTCACCCATCATACCGCCAAGGGCAGTATTCTTGAGTATGCGAAGGCGTTTAACTTCTTTTGCTACTTCAACATGATTCAACAGCGTCCAGGCGTGAGCACATGCATCACGGTGTGTAGTTTGATAAGCCTTTATATATGCCTGCACTGCATTATTATTTTTAACAAAAAAGAAGCAGAAATCTTTTTGCTTTGGGGTCAGAATCGCATTTTCCTCAACAGCTTCCGCGATCATTTTGTCAACATGTATGACAGGGTTACTATCCTGCCTCTCGGTTGCACCCCTTGCATCCTGGGGTGCATCCTTTTGCACCTGCACCCCTGCACCCTTTTTCCAGCGCGCTATCCAACTTTTTACGGTATTAACGCTTATGCCGTATCTCTCAGCAATCTTAGTTGGTGACATGCCTGTCCTGTAATCATCAAGAGCTTTATCCCTGATATCGCCCAAGCCAAGTCACCACCCCCGCCAAAATAAAAGTCCCCACGTGGGACACATAACAGCCGACCTGACTATCATAGGTGTGTGGGGCCCTATTCCAAATACAAAACCCGCCCCACGCGAATAATTCATGGTGCAACGAGTTATGCTAGTTTTTCCATATTTCGTGCCTGTAAAGCTTTCCAATGTCAACACCAGAAGAAAACATAGTCAATGGGTCTAGTCAATGGGTCTTCTGTCTTCCCGTTTTTGTTTAGTTTCGGCTTTGCCTCAGCAATTAACATAGACTCCAGTACGTTTGCATCTGATTCTGTAGCCGTTTCAACAAAAGAGTATCTATCAACCATGCCGTTGCTTGACTTATCTATGATAGACGACTTTATTCTGTCACCCAAAACCCTGCTCTTCCCTATATAAACAAGGCTTCCACGGCAATAAAGAAAATAAACGCCACATTTTCTTGATAGGCTTTCCGTGATAGCATCAAACTCTTTTGTTGTGACAATGCTATTTTCGCCCATGAATCGTGCAAATCTAAATGCCGTGCTGTTCATATCCAAAATAAAAAGGCATACAGTGTAATAACTGTTGCCCTTTGGCGGTTCAATATTCAGCACGCACGCAATAGCCCTTGAGTAAGCAACCATTTCACACGATGCCATAGTATGACTATTCTCTTTGCATATCATTCTTGCCCACCTGCAATCTTTTGGGCCAATTGGTATTCATACAGGCCTTCTATCGCCTTGAGCGGGATATTGCCTGTCTTATTTCTCGCCTTATTATTTCTTGTATTATTATCTTTGCGTTTTTTGACTATAGGGGTACTGTCATTTTTGACTACAGGGGTAAGAGGAAAGATTCTTCTTGCAAGCACTTCATTGGTGGCTTTGTCCTTATCTATTACTACGGTAATGTGTCCTCTTGCTTCAAGGCTTGCAATTGCCCTGGATATAGTTTGCTTCCCCACATTATACAGCCTTGCAAAATATCCATTTGTCGCATAACAGTACCCTTCCGCATTGCTCAAGGCTGTGATTTCTCCATACAATAGCTTAGCCTTGTCAGTCAACACATTGTCGTACCTAACGACCGCAGGAATTACCGCAAAATATGATGGCTCTTCTGTGCTCCTGTGCATATGATACCCTCCTAGTGGTATATTTGTCCCCCTAGAAATACTCCAGGGGGCAGGGTGCCTAGGAGCGTCACCCCATTGGCGGCCAAACCTTAGCCCCCTATGTACATTTCACCAATACAAAAACCCCCATCAAAATGATGGAGGTCTATTTGTGGCTCAAGAGCGGTCTCACCTGCCCAGGGTAAAGATATCACGTCAAGCAACTACAGGTCAAGTCCGGTATTGGTGTTTTTTTAGTCTGCAATCAGTCTGGTCAGCTTTGATGGTGCGCACTCCCCACAATCATACGTGCACAAGCTGTATATGTCGCTGATGACCTCGGTGTGCTTTGGGTCAAGCCTTTCTATCCCCATCAGCTCGCACTCCTCCGATTCGTTAGGCTCAAATATGAAAAATCCGCACCTGTCTTTAACCCATTTTATTGCACTGCAATATGTTGATGTTTTGCAGCCACACCCCTTGATTATGTCACCCTCAAAAATCAACTTGCCGCTGTTATCTGCGATGCCTGTGCATTGTCCAATTGTTTCTTGAAGGACACGGAACATCTCCCCTGTTTCATGGTGCGCGATTATTGCAATGGGGTTATCCGCGCGATAGAAATGCAAAAAGCCCATCACCCATTCGCCGCAATGTGCCCCCCCGTCAATTTTCCCACGAAACCAATACTTATCACTCATTCCCGGCTCCCTCAAAGATATAGGTATTATGCTGGGAGTCTAAAAACCTTATTTCCCAGGGCATTACCTCTTTGATTTGTCCGTCTTCCATCTCCACAAGAGCAACTGCACCGGCAACTACTCCACCGCCATGACCGCCTTTCATAATGGACGGTTCTATGACTTTGGAGTTTTGACTCCAAGCATGGAATAACGCTTTTTTTTGCTCCTTGCCTACCAAACAGGGGCGCAAATTGTGCGTAATTTTAATATCGTTCTTTTTATTTTTCACACTCACCACTACCCTTCATAAATTTCGCCAACTTACTATTTTTGCCAGCAATTTCATGGTGTCGTGCCGATAGAATAATAGCTTTTTTTACATATTCCGGAATCTTCATTCGCATCTTCTTTTCTGCGCAGGACATCACACGTCACGCATCCCCACCGCCTTGCTTTGGAGGCTCCGGCAATGGCATCCAATGAGTCACACCAATGCAAAACATGTATTCCCTATGCTGGAACTTTTTGTTTTCGACATTAAATTTGAGAACTTCAACCTCATCATTCCATAGTGCAAGTACTCTACACTCTGATGCAGGAAGATCTTGCGGGCCGGATATCGCTATCCATGCATCATCCAACGCGTCAAGTAGCGCAGGGATATCATGTCTGGCATGGACGATAAAATCCATATCCGCATCTGAAATTTCAAGGCTACTACATCCGCATCCGCAGGTCGGGACGCTTACAAGTGCGCCTTTGCCGATAATGTATTCATAACTGTCATCCCAGTTCCACGGCCCAGGAGTAGCCGCCTCACACCGCTCACGGATGGCAGCGCGTTCTTCCATATTCATTTTGATTCCTCCTTTTGCCCATAAGGCTCTCTCTTAGTGGCCTGTTACAACAATACTATTATGGAGTGTTGTTCCCATTACGCATTTCCACCTCCTTTTTTCTTGGCAAAGCAGGTTCTAAAAAGCTCCTGCATGCCTACACTAATCATTTGGATATATTCGCCAAATACCTCATGGGAAAGCTTAACCAGACACGCCACAAAAAGTACAATCAATGCCGCTACCGCAACCCCTAAGCCAAAAAACACTCCTGCGAGCCATGCATGTAAAATCATACCGCTATCGCCTCGCCCTCATCGCAAAACTCAAACATCCCATCCAGCTCCGCCAGTCCGCCCCTATGCAACTCAAAAGTATAAGACCGGCTAAACTTCATGTCCGCCATTATATCTTCCCACTCCCACCCACGCAAATATCGCGCCCGCAATACCTTCCGGCACGCCTCGCGCGCAACATGGCATATAGCCCCCCCCGCATCCATGATAGTCACCAGATGTTCAGCTTTTTCGGATTCACAGTCCGCAATCCTATCCAGCGCGTCAACAACCGCATTTCCTACCGGATCCTGCTCCTGCGTGGCCTGCACGCTCTCCTGGCTGGAGCATCGCTTAACCCTAAGCATCTCATTCTCCAGGTCTTCTATCTGTTCATCCAACGCCGCAATCCTATTGCGCGCATTAAGCGCCCGTTGCAAGTACTCCTTAGCCTTCATACCCCACCCCTCTGTATTTCTATTGCACCCATGCTACAGGCAAAAGCTGTTTCACAATGATGTTATCAGGTATTATCTTTGGCATTTATGCCCCCATTCTTAGCCTTTTCTTCCATGGCCTTTGCTAGCGATTCATTTGCTACTGCGTATTTACCAATTACCTCGTACGCATGCTTAAGAAGGATGGAGCTCTCTACAAGGCTTGCCGCAAGCCGCCTGTTGTCATTTTCAAAGCATTTTAGTTTTGCATGTGTGGCTTCTATGCCCTCTGCCCCACCATACATATCAAGTATGATTTGTAGGTCGTTTGCGCGCGCCCTCTCGCCCTCCAGTACCTCCAACAGAAACCCCACATCCTCAGCGTAATGTTTTTGCGCAAAATCAAGTGGCGGACTCCCATGCGTAGCGCTAAAGCACCTGCCATGAATGCCATCAAGCCGTTGATAATCAATTGTCGCCATCGCGCTCCCGCCTCCTATCCCCTTTATCTTGTGCAAAGGCATCATCTAGCCGATTCATGGCCGCACCCTTGCTTGCTATCGGCCTATGCAGGCCCTTACTTCTTATCCCAGGAGACTGCGCATAGGCCTTGGCCTCATACCACCTGATAGCCAATAGAGCGATCCCTATAAGCATAGCCACAACCATAAACACAGAAGCAGTGTTGTACAGCCTTGCCAGGGCCTGGTGGCTTATCTCACGCCCCATCCATGCTGTGTGAAAGGTGTAATCATACAAGGCCCAGTATCTGCCTAGGAAGTACTCAAAAGATTATTCGCTTACCTCAAAGACCATCGGCTCTATTGGCATCTGCTTCCCCTTTCTCTTCCATCAAAAATTGTATCGCAAGCCTATCTCAGCCCCGGTAAGGGCCTCATAATAAACCTTAAATGCCAGTAAAATGTCAGTGAAATGCGCTTCTGTAAGCTCTTCCTGGATTTGCGCTATTGGGTCGCGGTCATCTTCAGGCAATAATATGTTTTTTATATTCATATAAATCATACTAATTCTTGCTGCACGCACCATATCCATTATTTTTCTCCTTTATATCATATTTGTGACAATATTAAGCCTCCCACGGCAATTCCTGTATCAGCGGTTCGCCCCAGATATCCGCAATATTGGATTTTAGAAATACAGGTACTCTAGCAGCGCGACAAATATTAACAATATCCGAAACCCATTCTCGCTTTGGCACTATCTTGCTTTTGCGTCTTCCAGTCTCAGCACCAATTATCACCCATTGCACGCCATTCAGCGGGAGCACTTTGATATGCCCATATCGAAAATCGTTAGCTGTGACATCGTGTATATCCCTCCAGCGCGGCACCTGTGGCCAGTGTTTTTCAAGTACCTGCGTGGGGTAGTCTGCAAACTCACACTGACCTACAGTTTCAAAGCCTGCCATTTCGGCGGCTATGTCTATACCACCTATGCCTGTAAATAGGCTTAGGTGCGTCATCCTACCCGACGCAAGGGACAGACGACAGCGCAACCATTTTCTGATTCCAAATAGACGACATTCCGATTGGATTCAGGGAGATACGCGCTTATATTCCCGCCCAAAATGACAAGTGCAGCCCTTAGTCGCTTGGGGCATAAATGGTGATCGCCAAGGCGGTAAGGAGCTTTTCTACTGTCATCAATGTGCGCATTGAGGTCATCTATACAGACGGGTATGGGGGGTGCACCCCTTAGCCTTGTGTTCTCATATGCGTTATTTATTATTTTTATAATTTCATAAATACGCTCACCTTTGTCCTCAATCGGAAGGGGCAATTTGAGGGCGAATGCCATAACCATATCAGTAAAATACCAAAGTTCGCCATCCGTAAATACACAATGTCTAGCTGCTCGCTTGGCTACTTTTTTTACCGTCTTTATGCGCGTGCTCAGTATGTGCCGTTCGCATATTGCGAGTATCTCAGCGGTATCAATTGCCCCACCAACATTACCTTTTTTGACCATTTCGGCAATTTTATATGCATTGATCATGTTGTCCACTCCTTTTCAATTTTCAATAACATCAGCAAGGCGCATCTGGCGTTGATGCTCTATGCAAGCAGGATTTATCCATAGGCATTCTGTACGCCGTGCGCCCAACTCTGCGCGTGTAGTTTTAGCTACCTTCACCCACCCCTGTAGAATATCGCTGTACAGATCGCTCTCATACCCAGATAAGAGCACCATACCCTGGTGTTGGGCCAGCACAATAAGCAATTGCTCATGGTCTGCATCCGTCATTTCGTGATTATAGGCATCGCCGCTGGCAGTCCTGGTGTCGCGCACATAAGGCGGGTCGGCGTAGATTAACACCTCTGGCCCATTGCACCGCCTGCTATCATGCTCATATCAGCCCCGTGCACTCAGGGCAATAGTCAAACCAGTCCGAAAACACTTTTACGCTTTTCCAACAATTAGCCTTTTTATGCCCTACAGCATCCGAAAAGCTATCGCACTCAATTTCAATATCGCAATTTTCACAAATAAGAAAATATAATTTTCCGCGCGGCTCAATCATACTGCCAACCCCCTCACCAAATCCTGTACCACAGTGCCAACATCAACCCCTTCAGAGATCGCGGCATTACGACTCTTATTCTTAGTCTCTATCAGCCCTATTTCCTCAGCTGTCAAAATATCTTTGACATCTGGCCAGTACAGTGATTCATCTTCTTTCGTCGCAGGATTAGTCCACCGTAGGCTCTTAATGATTTGGTGACGGCTCCACCGACTCACATCTTTGCCCCTGGCGCAAGAGCATCGCAGGCAGGTCTCGTAACTGCATTCTTGGGTACGTGATATTGACTTCATAGTCCGCAAGATATCGTGATAATAAAACACAGTACCCTCATTGCGGCACACATAGCAATAATGCTGGCCTTGCGTAGCCTTGCCCCGACCAAAACCACTAGCTGTGTTCGTCATAATCCTCGGTTCCTATCAGTGCCAGGCTGCTTTGCTCAATCGCGGCCCTGGCCTCAGCAATCAAATTGCTCACTTCTGGAGAAAGTGCCATTTCATCCCTTCTCACTTTGGCCATACCCGTATATAGCTTCGCAAATTCCTGCCTGAAAAACCGCTCTTCACTTGCGTAGATACTGGAGTTGCCTATTGCATAAAATATATCCAGTACGATAGGATCAACGGCTTTTGTCCTCGCCTCCCATGCATCGTGGCCCATTGATGGAGAGCCTGGCGGCCGTACCAATGTCCATAGCTGGCCCCATGCTTCATCCACGCTTATGGTTGGCGAAACAATATCTACGCATGCGGCGCGAATTGCCGCAATTGACGGAGGGAACTCGCTTGTCAAAGCATGTTTTTCTAGAGACGCCAAAGCCAACTTAGCGTCTATGTCGCCAAGTAAGCCATGCCATACATTCACTGTTTTGTCCGTATACGAAAACATGGACTTAGGATATATTTCTTGCATTGCCACAAAAAGCATAGCTGTTTCTTTTCTAGTCATCGTCAAACACTCCTTGTTTTATCATGTCCATAATGTCAGGATTACCTTTTGGCTTTACAGTAACAGTCCTGTTACTAACCAGTGTTGGCGTTGTCTCTTCAAAGTACCGATTTAAGACCCATGTTAAAATCGCACGATAATCCGACTTGTACTTTTTGCCGCTCGAGCCCTTGTAATTATCAAGGATTTCAATGCAACGCATAGTACCCACCTCGCCGACTTTATCCACGAGTTGTAAATGTTCATCATCAGTCATACTGACAAATTCGGCGTATTGATTTTTTTTGTTTTTAGTTTCCTCTTCTTTAATTTCCTTTCCTTTCCTTTCCTTTCCTTTCCTTTGTGCACTTTCTTCAGAGGAAACTAGGGTTTCTTCAGAGGAAACTAGGGTTTCTTCAGAGGAAACTAGGGTTTCTTCAGAGGAAACTAGGGTTTCTTCAGAGGAAACTAGGAGATTGTAGTCCGTTTTAATGTCTTCTTTTTTTCTGTTTGCTGATTTCACCGCATGTAAATACCTTTTTTGTATGCCAGCCGATGTCAAGATTTTGTAACAGCTATACATAGCCCCACTAAAGAAGCCTACGCTAACCGCTTTTGAAATCGTTTCCGATACTGCTCCTTCAGTCACCCCAACAATGTCAGCAATGACGAAACAGACATCCTCGTTCCAACCAATGTAATACCCATCACGATAAATATTACACAGCAGGCAAAGAAGTATGGAAACTGACGATGGGCCGCAATCTTTTTTTATGCGGCGTACTTTCATGTCAGAAAAAAAGTCTACATCTACCGGGAAATATTCAAGACCTTGCTTCAACGGCCTTGCCATATAGCTAATCACTCCCCTTTGATGTTTTTTGTGCTAAAACCCTACACTTAAATCTCTTTTTTACTTAACCGGTCTATAATCAAGTACAAACCGATTGCCAGTTGCCGCGCTGTGCGCATAATGATTGCTTCACGGGTACTTGGCATTTCAGCTACATTGTCAACTCCGACCGTCAGTAATCCTGTGATTAAATCAAGGTCATTTTTGATACTTTCTAATGTGTGTTGTTTCATGGTAAATCCTCCTTGAAATGCGCCCATTTTGAATGCGCCCACTTTGGGCGTTTTTTGCATGCACATATTACCGTACAATACGGGCGTATGTCAAGAACATAACAAAAATTGTTTTGGAGGATCATATGTTTAGTAAACGACTACGGGAAATGCGATTGAAATGCGGGTTAACACAGCAAAATATGGCTGACAGGCTAGGTATTGGACTCCGCTCTTATCAAAAATATGAAGAGGGAAGCCGCAACCCTAATCTCGAATTTCTTGTGAAAATTGCCGATATACTTAACATCACAACAGATTATTTGCTTGCTCGCGTAAATTCCGCTGATGGACGCTAAACAAATCCTCTAAAGTATCCCATATGACAAAATTACCTATTCTGTCGCCTGCCTCTATTTTTTGGTAATAGCGCAAATCTATGCCAAGATGCACCGCCACCGCCTGCTGTGTCATGCCCTTGTCCTTACGGGCTTGCTTCAATATCTCGCGTGCCATATATCACTCTCCATTGCTTTTTATGTAACATCATCTTGCGCTGTTGGGCCGGGCGGGGACTTCGCCCGGCCCCGTTGTCATTCTCTTTGAGGGGCTCAGCTTCCTCTCAAATCATCCAGGCGCTACCTGGCTCCTTGCGCGGGTGAGGATTTGCACCTCACATGAACCCTGCTTGTCATTATGCTTTTGCGGCTATCCGCGACGCCCCGCAGGGCGTTTCGCCCATTGCCAGTGGCCCCATCAGGCGGGTAAATCATTGCCAATCAAGCCATCAACAAGCGTTCTAACATCCAGCCCGCCTTCCTTGCCCCAAACATCCCACGTATCAACAGTATTAGAGTTTGGCAACTGAGGCGGCAAATCAACCCTGGTTTTTAACGTAATGTCCACGCAATCACCAATAACAAAGCAATCACCGGCAGAAAACAACGACAACGTATCAATAATCGCCCTACTGCTTTCTGGCAAAACACCCTTAACCATGGCTTTATCAACATCATTTGTCATTTTCATAACAATAAAATTTGCACATTGGGCCATGATAGTCTTGTTTAGCTCGCTAGGCCTTTGCGAAGCCACACACAGGGTAGTGCCAAACTTCCGCCCCTCCTTGGCAATAAGCTCAAATACCTCAAGCAAGCGGCGCTGGCTCGCCCCCAACCCAAAATCACTGGATGGGATATACGCATGTGCTTCATCGCAGAATATACAAAGAGGGGTCATATCAATGCGATCCTGTTGCAGTTGGACGGAATATATCAGCTTTGTAATTACAGCAATGATCACAGGCACCATGTCATGGGGCGCATCAGACAAATCAACTACCTTAATATTCTTGTCACTAATGCCAAATATCGCGTCAAGAAATACATGCAGATACTCTTGCGGCGCCTGCCTGCACATAAAGTCATATCGCCGATCAAGCAGTCGGTCTTCTATCAGTGTGACAAGCGTTGTCAATTTGCCATTAAATTCGCCTTTTTCGTACTTGGGTAAGCCTTTCTTATCGCCAGACACATATTCACCCACACATATTGTCTCTGTGTTAGCGCTCTTTATATCATCCAAAACGTCATCCAAAGAGAATGCAATAGGCGCATCTTCAGTGGCTTCGCTTCTGCGGGCCGCATTGAACGCACTCCTCAGTACCGACAATTGCACCGTAGCACTTTCGTCTTTAATGCGAAATATATTGCTATAAATATCCTTAAACGGCATAAACCACATAGGGAAGGCCATTTCCCCATTGCCAATTTTCACAGTTTTCACAAAATCCAACCCAGAGTACTCGCCATGCAGGTCAAACAGGATAGCATTACTGTTCTTGCGCTTAGATATCTGATGGAGCAAAGACGCAACAGTTACGCTCTTCCCACTGCCAGTATTTCCAAGTATCGCGAAGTGCCGCTGAAAGAGCTTATTTCCATCCACAACCGCAGTGGCGCCATATGCCTTGTAGCTCCCCAGCACAAAGGAGGATGCCCCAGCCACACCAAGCATATTGGCAAAATCCGTATCGCTGACAACCGAAATTTCTACGTTGGTGGACGGATAGACGTCAATTGATTTAGTAAATTTACCGCCTACAATACTCCCAAGTATCCCGCAATCAATAGTGCTATTGCTTGCGGTTTGCCCCAGAAATTCTTGGTCAAAGTCGTATATATCCATGGTGTCATTGCCGGTAAGCCCTGTCACAATGCACACGATAGCCAAGTTGCCATCATCCAACCGCAACAAATCATTGATCCTTAATGCCTTCAGGTGAGCGGAATCTGTTTTAATTTGCACCCGGTCCCCAGATATTTTAATTAGCTTCATTATGTTCCCCAATTCTCAATATTGTTTCTTTGGTGTACACAGTGCCAGCCACTACAAAAGGCTTCCGCACAACCACCCGCTTCTGCACAAAAAAATTAGGAGTAAAAGCCTTGTCGCAATGTCGCATATACTGTTTGACGCGCTTATTTATGTCACCCAGCTCACGCGATAGCGGAAGAAGCTCCTCCCGACGCAACAGCAAATCATCCAAATCTCCTGTGATAATCTCGGTGTTACCCCTATCAATACTTGCACCACACACATGTATCAACGGGCAATCCTCGCAGATGGTGGTATCATCCGTCCCTGCAGGCAATGTCTTGGCCTCAATATGTGAATAAACACGCTCAGCTTTTTTCAAAAGGCCCTCTGTATACTCATAATCCAGCGCAACCTCAATAACCTTAATCCTCCCAGTTATCTTGTTGAACAAAATGAAGAAGCCCTTCTCCTTGTTGTGGTGAAACAAATACATTTGAAGCTGTGCCGGATATTTTCGAACATAATAACGTCTATGCCGCAACATATCATCCACGCTATTTACAGAATCAAAGGTAAGCGGCGCAAACCCTTTTATTTCACAGGGATACAGCGCCCCCGTCTCAGGGTCTTGCAACATGATATCCTCACGACCCGTAATCAAAGGATTTTCAATTTTGAAATTCCTGCGAGCCGTGAGAACCTCCAGTCCAGTCTCCTTTATCCGCCGTATTGCTTCGACCTCTATGGCATTACCAAGGTCAAAAACATTCTGCGTATCTGCCCCATGAGGCTTTCTGTCCTCCCAATTGGTTATAGACAGGACAATATAGCGTTCACACGGATGCCCGATCTCAGAGGCCCTGACATTATTGCACGGATATATCTGCACCTTTGCCAGGGCCGCGTCCCTTAGCCTTGCCGTGATATCAGCCGCCGTCATTATTATTGCCTGCCGCCTCCAGGGCAATTTCCGCGCATATGCTTTCATAATCATCTTTGCGCACATCCTTGCTACTTTCGTAGCCATATGTGGCTAAAGTAGCCTTGACCAGTTCGTCGTTGCCATTGGATATGGCATAAATTCGTTTGGCCTGCTTATCAGAGATTAAATTATTGACAGCGGAAGTGCCGGCGCCTTTAGGTTGCTCATTGGCCAAAGAGGTGCTTTCAGCGTCGGCACTATTGGCCTGTGGCTTTCCAGCCTCGGGTATCCGCTCTTTGTAAAGCTTCAAAACCTTTTCATGCGTTAAAGGCATTTGTTTTTCTGTTACCTTGTTGATGTCCGTCTTGCCTTGCACCTGCTTCCCGCCTTGCGCCGTGAACGATGTAGCCCATTGCAAGCCCTCCGACCATCTATCGCCATAAATCTCGCGTAACATGCGCTCTATTTCTGCCCTTTGGGTTTGGGCTTCGCTGGACATTGCCGCCGGGGTGCCGCTATTGAAGCCATACCCCTTCATCTGGGAGGTGTTGAGCCCCGCTTCTTCCAAATATTCCAGAGAAATATTCCGCAACCCGGGAATGATCTCCTTTATTCCACGCCCCACACAATTAGAGTACGCCGCTTGCATAATGTCTCGCTCGTCTAAATCTTGGGGCTTTTTCTGGGGCTTAGGCACAGTCTCGTTTTTTTCATTTTTCATGGTCGCATTCGCGC
>Ga0123355_10011497_pt1 | contig 13648 bp, 5 predicted proteins | sample TergutEmb28metaG_3_FD_89872 | JGI IMG/M metagenome (GOLD analysis project Ga0123355, IMG submission 89872) | Embiratermes neotenicus P1 segment gut microbial communities from Petit-Saut dam, French Guiana - Emb289 P1 | ecosystem: Host-associated > Arthropoda: Insects > Digestive system > Gut ...
CCTGGCTGCACTTTACCCCTGGGAAAGACCCGGTACCCATTTTACAGGAGGCTGGGTGGGCCCCAGGGCCGGTCTGGACGGGCGGAAAATCTCGTCCCCACCGGGATTCGATCCTGGACCGTCCAGCCTGTAGTCAGTCGCTATACCGACTGAGCTACCGGGCCCACAATTTATTAATATTACTACAACGAAATCAGATAAAAAGTACATACTGATACAAAAATTTAAAGAACAATAAGACCACTACTCAAACCCAGACACTCAGTTCACTTGAATTTTCTCTACGCAACCGTTCCTCATCCTTCGTAGTCTCAGTCTACACTCTACAATCACTAATCTACACATCTTCCTCTTCCTCTCCTTCCTCTTAGTGTCTTACTGATGGCTGTCCAAACCCTATGTATACTTTCTCCTATTGTGGGGGAGTCAGAATGTTCATATGCATTGTGAGAAATGTATTTTTCTAACGCGCAAAACTCCGGGAAATTTGGCGTCCCGAACCAAATTTTGCGGGACACTGGGACAGAGCTTATTAGAGCCCATAAAGCCGCGAGAGTTCCGGGAAAACCGAGACTAATGGAATCACTATCTACACACTGAGATGCAAACAGCGTCGTAAAACAAACCACAATTCCGCCTTGAGAATCTCAAATCTAGTTTCGAATCTTTACGTCTCGAATGCCAGTCAAGTTTCACGCACGTACACACACACACACACACACACACACACACACACAATTATTCTTTCACTCCCAGCATAGTTGCACATGCTTTTGGTGGACTTGGCCTCATTATGTCCGTGAAACACTGTTCCACCCATATGCACAGCTTAGTCACCTCTGGGTTGACGATTGTGCAGCAACCCACGCTGTGTAGGGACTTCCCCTGATTTATTAGCCACGTACAAAACCATGTGTTCGCCCGCCGAGCTGAAGTACCTGCTGCTGCTGCTGCTGCTGCTGCTGCTGCCCAGGTGGCAACGAGCCCTTTACCCTACGGTTTTCCGAGCGGCAGAGCACATCGCCCGTGTTACGACGGTCTTTTGGGATATGACAGGGTACAGTCTTGCAGCAACATTTCGAAAAAATCTTCTGCCTCCAGTGTATGGACACAAACAGGTGGTAGTAAAGTTTCAGACCTTCCAGACACAAAGACACATCAACGTTTCGGAATCATCTTTATCGTTGCACCGTGCATTTTGTAGTTAATTTAAGTAACACACCAACAAATGCACATATATGTCTTTAATAATCTAAACTTTACATCAAAACACTTAAAACGCTCCTACATGTTTCGGTCATATGATCATCCTCAGGGAGCATATTTTGTTCCTTGCTAAAGTTACAGTTTAAAACAAACATTGATTTATTTTTTAATAACTATACTGAGTGTTTTAAATTATGACTTTAGCAAGGAACAAAGTATGCTCCCTGAGGATGATCGTATGATCGAAACATGTGGGAAAGTTTTAAGTGATTTAATGTAAATTTTAGATCATTAAAGACTATATATATGGGCCGGGTAGCTCAGTTGGTATAGCGACTGACTCGGGCTGGACGGTCCGGGATCGAATCCCGGTGGGGACGAGAATTCCCGAACGTCCAGACCGGTCCTGGGGTCCACCCAGCCTCCTGTAAAATAGGTACCGGGTCTTTTCCGGGGGTAAAGTGCGGCCGGGGTGTGCTGCTGACCATTCACCCCTTTCTAGTGCCGCGGTCATGGAAGAGTAGAGCTATACCTCTACCCAGCCTCTGGGCCACAATGGGCCTGTAACGGGATCACTTTTACTTTTTTAAGTATATATATATATATGTGTGTGTGTGTGTGTGTGTGCATTTGTTGGTGCATTACTTAAATAAGTTTTCGGAATTAACTTTGTATAGCACAATTTGGAATATTGGACAGAATGAGCTTTGTGACAGAGGTTTCGGTAGGTCGCGGGGTATCAGTTCTTTCTACGCTGCTACTCTGAGTGCGAGCTGGAAAGACAGCATGTCAGTTTAACAGCTGGTAACACAGCACGTCAGTTATACAGCTGGTAACAGAGCACGTCGGTTTTACAGCTGGTAACAGAGGACGTCAGTTTCAGAGTTGGTAACACAGCACGTCAGTTTTACATTTGGTAAAGAAGCACTTCAGTTTTACAGCCTGTAACAGAGCACGTCAGTTTTACAGCTGCTAACACAGCACGTCGGTTATACAGCTGGTAACGGAGCACGTCAGTTTTACAGTTGGTAAAATGGCACGTAAGTTCTACAGCTTGTAACAGAGCACGCCAGTTTTACAGCTGGTAACACAGGACGTCGGTTTTACGGCTGGAAACAGAGCACGTCAGTTTTACAGCTGGTAACACAGGACGTCGGTTTTACGGCTGGAAACAGAGCACGTCGGTTTTACAGCTGGAAACAGAGCACGTCAGTTTTACAGCTGGTAACAGAGCACGTCAGTTTTACAGCTGTCAACACACCACGTCGGTCATACAGCTGGTAGAGGAGCACGTCAGTTTTACATTTGGTAAAAGTGCACGTAAATTTAACAGCTTGTAACAGAGCACGTCAGTTTTACAGTTGGTAACGGAGCACGTCAGTTTTACAGTTTGTAAGAGAGCAAGTCAGTTTTACATCTGGTAACACAGCATGTCAGTTTTACAGTTGGTAAAAGAGCACGTCAGTTTTACATCTGGTAATGCAGCACGTCAGTTTTACGGTTGGTAATAGAGCACGTAATTTTTACATCTGGTAACACAGCACGTCAGTTTTACGTTTGGTAACGGAGCACGTCAGTTTTATAGTTGGAAAAAGAGAACGTAAATTTACAGCTTGTAACGGAGCACGTCAGTTTTACATCTGGCAATACAGCACGTCAGTTTTACAGTTGGTAAAAGAGCACGTCAGTTTTACATCCGGCAAAACAGCACGTCAGTTTTACGTTTGTAACGGAGCACGTCAGTTTTATAGCTGGTAACACAGCACGTCAGTTTTAGATTTGGTAAAGGAGCACGTCAGTTTTACAGCTTGTAACAGAGCAAGTCAGTTTTACAGCTGGTAATAGAGCACGTCAATTTTACAAATGGTAAGAGAGCATGTCAGTTTTACAGCTGGAAACACAGCACGTCAGTTTTACAGCTGGTAACAGAGCACGTCAATTTTACATCCGGTAACACATCACGTCGGTTATATAGCTGGTAACGGAGCACGTCAGGTTTACAGTTGGTAAAGGAGCACGTAAGTTTTACAGTTTGTAACAGAGCACATCAGTTCTACAGCTCTTAATAGAGCACGTCAGTTTTACCGATGGTAAAAGAGAATGTCAGTTTTACGGCTGGTACCGGAGCACGTCAACTTTACAGCTGGTAACAGAGAACGTCAATTTTACAGATTGTCAGAGAGCACGTCAATTTTACAGTTGGTAACACAGCACGACTATTTTACAGCTTGTAACAGAGCACGTCAGTTTTACAGCTGGTAACACAGCACGTCAGTTTTACAGTTGGTAACAGAGCACGTTAGATTTATAGCTGGTAAGAGAGCACGTCAGTTTTACAGTTGGTACCACAGCACGTCAGTTTTACAGTTGCTAACACATGACGTCAGTTTTACAGCTTTTAACAGAGCACGTCAATTTTACAACCGGTAACAGAGCACGTAAGTTTTACAGTTGGTAACACAGCACGTCACTTTTACAGTTGGTAACACAGCACGTCAGATTTACAGCTTGCAACAGAGCACGTCAATTTTACAGCTGGTAATAGAGCACGTCAGTTTTACAGCTAGTAACAGAGCACGCCAGTTTTAAAGCTGGTAACACAGGACGTCGGTTTTACAGCTGGTAACAAAGCACGTCAATTTTACATCTGGTAACATAGCACGTCAGTTATACAGCTGGTAACGGAGCACGTCAGTTTTACACTAGGTAAAAGAGCACGTAAGATTTACAGCTTGTAACAGAGCATGTCAGTTTTACAGCTGGTAACACAGCACGTGAATTTTACAGCTGGTAACGGAGAATGTCAGTTTTACAGCAGGTAACCGAGCACGTCAGTTGTACAGCTGGTAGCAGAACTCGTCAGTTTTACAGTTGGTAACAGAGCACGTAAGTTTTACATCTGGGAACACACTTCAATTTTACAGTTTGTAATGGAGCACGTCAATTTTACAGCTTTTAACATAGTACGTCACTTTTACATCTGGTAACACAGCACGTCAGTTTTACGTTTGGTAACGGAGCACGTCAGTTTTACAGCTTGTAACAGAGCACGTCCATTTTACTGCTGGTAACACAGCACGTCAGGTTTACAGTTAGTAACGGATTACGTCAGTTTTACAGCTTGTAACAGACCACGTCAATTTTACAACTGGTAATAGAGGACGTCACTTTTACAGCTGGTAACAGAGCATGTCAGTTCTACAGCCGGTAACACAGCAGTCGGTCTTACAGCTGGTATCAGAGCACGTCAGTTTTACAACTTGTAACAGAGCGCGTCAGTTTTACGTCTGGTAAAACAGCACGTCAGTTTTACAGCTGGTAACGGAGCACGTCAATTTTACAGCTTGTCACAGAGCACGTCAGTTTTACAGCTGGTAACACAGCACATCAATTTTACAGTTGGTAACGGAGCACGTCAGTTTTACAGCTTGTAACAGAGCACGTCAGTTTTACAGCTGGTAATAGAGTACGTCAGTTTTACAGCTGGTGACAGAGCATGTCAATTTTACAGCTGGTAACAGCACGTCGGTTTTACAGCTGATAACAACACGTCAGTTTTACAGCTGGTAACAGAGAATGTCAGTTTTACAAATGGTAATGGAACATGTCAATTTTACAGCTGGTAACAGAGCATGTCAGTTTTACAGCCGGTAACACAGCAGTCGGTTTTACAGCTGGTATCAGAGCACGTCAGTTTTACAGCTTGCAACAGAGCGCGTCAGATTTACATCTGGTAACACAGCACGTCAGTTTTACAGTTGGTAACGGAGCACGTCAATTTTACAGCTTGTATCAGAGCACGTCAGTTTTACAGCTGGTAACACAGCAAATCAGTTTTACAGTTGGTAACGGAGCACGTCAGTTTTACAGCTTGTAACAGAGCACGTCACTTTTTCAGCTAGTAATAGAGTACGTCCATTTTGCAGCTGGTGACAGAGCATGTCAGTTTAACAGCTGGTAACAGCACGTCGGCTTTACAGCTGGTAACAACACATCAGTTTTACAGCTGGTAACAGACAATGTCAGTTTTACATCCTGTCGTGGACCTTAGATTTGAAAGCCTGTAGACAAGACCCGCGTGAAAAATTTTGTCAAAGCCTTTTCATTTTAAAGCAATACTTCCAGTTATAGATTTCTTGTTCTTTCTGTAAATCTGTTTGCTGTTCGCTGAAGCCGTATGAGTTGCAACGTTGTGCTGTAGCGGACGCGAAAACCAAACTAACTAAGGTTAAGTAACTCCTGTCCTCGATTGACAGGTTCAATTCTATCTAATAGTATTAATTTCAACAATTCACAAGAGAGGGTTTGGTCTTAAATGTTAAGGAAAGTTTTTTATTTTCTACTGCTTTGGAAAGTGTGATGATTTTTTCTTCCTCCCAGTGATATGAAAATCCAGGATCCGAGAAAAGCAGCAAAATTTGTGGATAAAATGAGGTGCATTTCCAAAGTGCCTCATCAAATCTTAAGGCTATTAATAATTCAGTAATTTAATTTTATTTCTGACTATAATTTCAATGGATTATTTTGTTTCATTTGATCCTAGCGTTCGCAGTGTCATTTCAATACACTTGTCTCCCCATTCTCAAGGATAGGCGAATACGGAACATTCTTTGTGCACGGATTTTCCAGTGGATTAGCATTAGCGTTCACTTCTGTACCGGTTCATACTTAGGACACGGCGCTTGTGGTTGGTCTTTTTTGGGTAGATCGGGCAAAAACCAAAGGTTTTCGGCTGTTTCATCGAAGTATCCGAGTTCTGAACCCTACCTCTCACGACTAGAAATCTCATTAAACAAAACAAAAACCGGGGCACTTAGTAATTAATGGCGACCGGTGTGGGGTGTAGAGACGAATTTATTAACGTTTCTACAACGAGATAGCTTGCAAAAAATGTAAGACAGCTACTACTACTACTACCGCTGCTACTACTACTGCTACTACTGCTAATACTACTACTACTGTTGCTACTACTACTGCTACTACTACTGCTACTACTACTGCTGCTGCTACTACTGCTAGTACTACTGCTGCTATTACTACTGCTGCTACTACTGCTGCCGCTACTCTTGCTGCTATTACTACTGCTACTACTACTGCTGCTACTACTACTACTGCTACTACTACTGCTGCTACTACTACTGCTGCTATTACTACTGCTACTATTATTACTACTGCTACTACTACTACTGCTACTACCACTACTGCTACTACCACTACTGCTACTACTACTACTGCTACTACTACTGCTACTACTACTACTGCAACTACTACTACTGCTACTACTGCCACTACTACTGCTGCTGCTACTACTACGGTTACTACTGCTACTACTACTACTACTACTGCTACTGCTACTGCTACTACTACTTCTGCTACTACACGACTGCTACTACTACTACTGCTACTACCACTATTACTACTACTACTACTACTTCTGCTATTACGACTGCTACTACTACTGCTACTACCACTACTGCTACTATTATTACTACTGCTACTACTACTACTGCTACTACCACTACTGCTACTATTACTACTGCTACTACCACTACTGCTACTACTACTGCTACTATTATTACTACTGCTACTACTACTACTGCTACTACCACTACTGCTACTACTACTACTGCTACTACCACTACTGCTACTACTACTACTGCTACTATTATTACTGCTGCTACTACTACTACTAGTAATAATAGTACTCAAACTCTGACGCTCAGTTCCCTAGCTGATCTGTCTCTGTCTCTACACATCTGTTCCCCAACCTGTCCAGTCTCAGTCCAAACTTTATAATGACGAATACACACAAAATTTACTCTCCCCTTCCCGTTCCTTACTGGCCGGTTGAAGGCTGCCCTCCTCCTACTTTCTCCCAATGTGGAAAAGTCAAAATGCTCGTACGCGTTGTTAGAAAAATCTTGCTTTTATGACTTGTGAAAAATGGGAATTTTGACGTCCCGAACCGAATTTTGTGGGACACTGGAAGGCACCTTTTAAAAGTCATAAAACCGGGACTGTCTCGGAAAAACCGGGATGAATGGAATCCCTCCTCACGAATCTATTCTCCCACCTTTCAATCCATTTCATTTCCATTTGCATGTTGGAGCTCTAGTTGCAGGGAACGGCTTTTGTGTTATTTCGCTCATGCCTGGTAAGTTGCTCACCTCCCAGTATTTAAATATAAAATTCTAAAATTTATTTTGTTTGTCGACAGTCTGTAGACGACACGATTGCTGCAATGTATATGCCAGTTTTTCAGCTTCGTCTGATTTCAGATCCAGAGTTTTGGCAAAGACTAGATAAGAAGATAGCCTATCTGTTTAAACCGGTGTTTCTCAAACTTTGTGAGACCGCGGCCCGGGAAATTCTTTTTTCATAAGAAGAGGACCCGGTCCCAACAGATTTACTCGTCAGTAACTTTCCATTTTTTAAATTTCATACATTAAACTAACATAAGTATTAAAGAGTATTAGTACACTTATGTATACTGGGTGTCATGTTGACAAATATAGAATTACATTTAAATTAGTTATCAATCACTGGACCAATGAAATCTTGTAGCATATTGTAATTTCCTCATGCCAAAATCTGGGTTTGAATTTTTCGACACACTCACGAATATTTTTCTCCTCAGAATATTTCCACTATAAAACATTTATTCATGAAAATTGCGTAGAAAACTAAAGCGACAAATTCCAGCAGAACCTCTCGCGGACCGGTATAATTGATGCCAGGGCCGGTACCGGGCAGCGGCCCGACGGCTAAGAAACACTGGTTTAAACCATATGAGTTTGTAATTCTTTCTTCATGGTACCAGTGCCTTTAGTACGACTGACAGTCTGAAGAGGGCGGACCACGACTTCTCTCTAACATCATGTCCCGATACCCGTGCTAGAATACAGACATACACAGACAACTAATAAACACGGAATGTCTCTCTGCAGCCAGTTTTCCAATTCGCGTTACATGCCATCTTACAAATTCTAAGGTAGGTAAAGTTTTCCCTTTACAGACCCGGTGTGGCCCAGAGGGTGGGTAGAGTTATAACTCTACTCTTCCATGACCGCGTCACTAGAAAGGGGTGAGTGGTCAGCAGCATGCCCCAGCCGCACTTTACCACCGGGAAAGATCCTGTACCCATTTTACAGGAGGCTGGGTGGGCCCCAGGGCCGGTCTGGACGGGCGGAAAATCTCGTCCCCACCGGGATTCGATTCCGGACCATCCAGCCCGTAGTCAGTCGCTATACCGACTGAGCTACCTGGCCCATCTTAAAAATTCTACGGCAGTAAATAATACTAGTCTACCACCACTTCCTGCAACGCACTTCCGATTCGTTGTCCACAGCTATACTTCACTACACAATTTGTCTTATATAACGGCAGCAATTGACATCACGCCACAAAACAATACTTAGATCTACGTCCTTCTTCGGCAACTTATACAAAACCCAGCAGTCCTAATGCCACTGTCCTGTATGAGCTATGAAGCAGTGACCTCCTGCGAAAGAGCCCGTCACCAACGCCGGATCATGTCATCAGGCAAGTCAAACGGCCAATCAGCAGAACAAACTCCACGGTTTGAAACTTCGCTGCCGTGTAGGCTTTGGCGCACTAATGACAGTAGCACCTAATTAACTCGCTGTTAAACGGAGATAGCAATTACCATATTTTTTGTTGCTGAGGGCGGAGTGGTGTCAGCACGCCTCTATGAATACAGCAGTTCCGGAACTCAGATCCTTCTGGGAAACAATGCATAATTAGAAGTCTGGGACCTCTCGAGACCTGTTTGTTCGGTGGAATCAACACTGAAAGGCCGCAAACTTCATGCTTTCGTGGATGATTTGGTTTATCATTTGTTATTATGTGTACAAATGTTTCATCTATCTGAAAACACTAAGGAACCTTGTATTTTGATTCTGATAAAAGGCTGACGGAATCAAGTGTTGCATATTTTACAATCATTCGTAGTCACTTAGGCCAGAGGTGCACTAATACCAGTCGCCTGTTCGCCCAGGTGACTAAATATTTCACAGTGGAACAAATCAAATTTGTTAATCCAAACAAACTTGTTAATTGTGTTGTTCCATGTATTGTTTGTGTGTAAATGTGTGCCGTATGACTGCCACCGGGTGTCAAACCAATTGTAGTTAACAAATACATCAATATCAATATAATATTTTCAGCGTAATTTTGCACTTTTTACCCTTTATGTGCGAAAATGTATCTGTTTACATACGTCAAGAAGAAAGCACCATATAGCAGAGAGGTTCTGAGGTCAGTCTACGTACATCTGTGGGTTCTCAAGTCAGTCTACAGCTGGGGTACTCGGGTCAGTCTACAGCTGTGACTTATCAGGCCAGTCTACAGCTGTGGATTCTCAGGTCAGTCTACAACTGTGGGTTCTCAGGTTAGTCTACAACTGTGGGTTCTCATGTCAGTCTACAGCTATGGGTTCGCAGGTCAGTCTGCAACTGTGGGTTCTCAGGTCAGTCTACAGCTGTGGGTTCTCAGGTGAGTCTAAATCTGTGGGTTCTTGGGTCAGTCTACAGCTGTGGGTTCTCAGGTCAGTCTACAGCTATGGGTTCTCAGGTCAGTCTACAACTGTGGGTTATCAGGTCAGTCTACAGCTGTGGGTTCTCAGGTCAGTCTACAGCAGTGGGTTATCGGGTCAGTCTTCAGCTGTGGGTTCTCGGGTCAGTCTGCAGCTGTGTTCTCAGGTCTGTCTACAGCTGTGGGTTCTCAGGTCAGTCTACAACTGTGGGTTCTCAGGTCAGTCTACAGCTGTGGGTTCTCGGGTCAGTCTACAGATGTGGGTTTTCGGGTCAGTCTACAACTGTGGGTTCTCAGGTCAGTCTACAACTGTGGGTTCTCATGTCAGTCTACAGCTGTGGGTTCTCAGGTCAGTCTACAGCTGTGGGTTATCGGGTCAGTCTACAAATATGGGTTCTCGGGTCAGCCTACAACTGTGCATTCTCAGGTCTGTCTACATCTGTGGGTTCTCAGGTCAGTCTACAACTGTGGGTTCTCAGATCAGTCTACAGGTGTGGGTTCTCAGGTCAGTCTACAACTGTGGGTTCTCAGGTCAGTCTACAGCTGTGGGTTCTCGGGCCAGTCTACGACTATGGGTTCTCGGGTCAGTCTACAGCTGTGTGTTCTCAGGTCAGTCTACAGCTGTGGGTTCTCAGGTCAGTCTACAACTGTGGGTTCTCAGGTGAGTCTACAACTTGGGTTCTCAGGTCAGTCTACAACTGTGGGTTCTCAGGTCAGTCTACAGCTGTGGGTTCTTGGGTCAGTCTACAGCTATGGGTTCTCGGGTCAGTCTACAAATGTGGGTTCTCAGGTCAGTCTACAATTGTGGGTTCTCAGGTCAGTCTACAACTGTGTGTTCTCAGGTCAGTCTACAGCTGTGTGTTCTCAGGTCAGTCTACAACTGTGTGTTCTCAGGTCAGTCTACAACTGTGGGTTCTCAGTTCAGTCTACATCTGTGGGTTCTCAGGCCAGTCTACAACTGTGTGTTCTCAGGTCAGTCTACAACTGTGTGTTCTCAGGTCAGTCTACAACTGTGTGTTCTCAGGTCAGTCTACATCTGTGGGTTCTCAGGTCAGTCTACAACTGTGTGTTCTCAGGTCAGTCTACAACTGTGTGTTCTCAGGTCAGTCTAAAATTTTGTGTTCTCAGGTCAGTCTACAACTGTGTGTTCTCAGGTCAGTCTAAAATTTTGTGTTCTCAGGTCAGTCTACAACTGTGTGTTCTCAGGTCAGTCTAAAATTTTGTGTTCTCAGTTCAGTCTATAACTGTGGGTTCCCAGCACGGAACTTGCTTTATGTCACCCTTCCGGCGCCTACAATTTGAAAGTGGCTCCAAGAACTTATCAAACATTTAAGGACCTTTCCTTTAGGACACTACGTTTTCCATTTATTTTTGCAGTTTATTGCATCATCATCTTATTCACCCTACGATAGCCTCACTTAATCTTCAAGAACAATTACACTTCATCGAAAATATGGCTAAAGAAATGGAAAATTAATGTTAACGAATCCAAGTCGTCGCACATAACGTTTACCCTCCGGAAAGTCCACTGCCCTGCTGTCAACATCCACCAAAGTATCACACCTCAAACAGAAGTTGTAAAATACTTAGGACAACACTTCGATTGCAGGTCAAATTGGAAAGGACACATCGGCAGAAAAAGAAAACAAATCGACTTAAAAACAAAAGAGATCAACTGGTTGAAAGGAAAAAAATTCCATCTATCTATAGAAAACAAATTACTCGTTTACAAAGCGGTAATCAAACCGATATGGAGCTACGGAATAGAACTGTGGGGTTGCGCCAGCAAGTCCAACACATTCATCATGCAGAGATCCCGATCCAAAATTCTCTGAGCCACAGCAAATGCACGCTGGTATGTAACAAATCATACTCTACATACAGACGTCAACATCCCTTACGTAAGCGACGTCATCCAAGAAAGAATCAATAAACATCACAACAACCTGGAAGCCCAACCCAATCCACTATTAGAACCACTACTACAACCTATAAACACTAGGAGACTAGAAAGACTTACAAGGCACCTGAGGTGACATCGCTGGATGAACACTCTACCACGTCACAGCAATACATGGTATCGTAGCATACTTGTATAATAATCGCATTAGCTTACAGACTGCATTCTTTCTGAGTGCTAACAAAAAAAAATCATCTTATTCGACACCAAGTGATCTCCTATGTGCACAGTCTGATATTGTCACAAACTGACCGAATAAATTTACAAAGCAAAGAAGGCTGTCTCTCCATTCAAAATCCATCTTCAGAAATTACAGGCTCATTCCAAGCGCGTTTAACAAGCAATTCAGCAGACTGTTAGGCAGCTTAATGTATTCGTACTGATCCCTGTTTTCCAGTGGTTGACAAGTGGTTCATTTGACAAATTCCAGTCCTTTATCTTAAATCCGTTACTAAATACGAAAATAAATCAAGATTCAAAAATAAAAAGTACTTACTGCAGTGTAACATAGAGTTTGTTCGTATTAAAACGAATGTGATGCATTTTTGATGAATACTAAGAACATACATTGCAACCTAATGCGTTATCTTCAGGGTTAAACAAACATAAATCAGGTGTAACAAACACAGTCAATGACGTTTCACAGTAAAAGAAGAAAAGTTGAACGACCTGGTGCTTGTAGCGAGGAGAGTCGAGGGGAATGTCGCAACTCATTGGCGGAGAGGAGGGGGGGGGGGGAAGTGTCTCAACACTGGGGTTGCGGAGTGAGTGCAATGAGACACTCTGGGCGGAAAATTATAAGCAAGCTTATTGTGTCAAAGTCTAGTGTAAAGAAAATGTAAAAATTATTTTCCTTATTTTTCCCGTTCTTTTTTTTACGACCGAACAAACACAGAACACCGAAACACAATGAAATTCACGGTGTACTCTTTCAGTTACATGCGCAAGTTTTGCGGTAGGGTTTTTGCGTGCAATTCGAACCCACAATCACAAATCTTTAATACTTTACGACCAAAAACTCCAGTTTCATGAAATCAACCAGACATTCCTCATTACGTGAATACGTTTAACCTCTTAATTTGAATGTTTGAGATATGAGTTGTCTAATAGCGATGCTGCCGAAGAGATAAGTCCTCCGGGATGATGACGCCGTGTCTTAGGGTTTAGGTACACAGTGCACCCTAACTTGCCTTCAGACCACTCTTCTTGGACTGTTCGAACCTGAAGGTGAAGACATTACGTCGTTCCGAAACGTCTAGCACTGTTTGTGCAGCGATACGCATAACATCTCAGAAGAATTGAACCTTCAAATTCAACGTCGTTCCTTCCTTACATTTTTAGCTGTCTCATTTGCTATTAGGAAAGAGTCATAAGTCTGGGAGAAAAGCGGTTCCTTCACTCTTCTATCTTAGCGTAAGGAAACTGCACAGTGAGAAGCCCAGTTATAGGATAAGGCCCGCTGCACCTGCAGCAGTTTCCAAACTTTATTTTCTTATCCATGCAGGAACCCCTAAAATAATTGTTCACGATGAACCACCTACGAAAACTAAAACACAACAGAGACGCAGTTGATAGCGCGCGAAGTTTACTCCAGTATTGCCAACTGTCAGACAAATTTCCTCCGTTATTTCAAGGGACATTTCGAATTTTTAGCATTATTTCAAAAAGTGTGTTTATTTAATCCATGATTTCTCGCGGAACCCCTAAAGATGTTCTGCTGTTCAACCAGCACGTTGACAAACTATTATTATTATTATTGTTGTTATTATTATTAACATCATCATCATCATTATCTTAATCACCATCATCATTATCATCATCATCTCCTTTATGCAGGGTATTTATACTTATATTCCTGAGACAAACTATGTCCCTAAGGAATACAGTGTTGCAGCTATTCTGTTGTTACTATTCATGGTGCTTATATCG
>Ga0123355_10011498_pt1 | contig 13648 bp, 10 predicted proteins | sample TergutEmb28metaG_3_FD_89872 | JGI IMG/M metagenome (GOLD analysis project Ga0123355, IMG submission 89872) | Embiratermes neotenicus P1 segment gut microbial communities from Petit-Saut dam, French Guiana - Emb289 P1 | ecosystem: Host-associated > Arthropoda: Insects > Digestive system > Gut ...
ATATAAAATGTGAATAATACAGGAACCAAATACGTTAGATTTATGAAACAAACTGCATTTTGAAGAGGAAAAAATGGAGAGTATATACCATGTTTAAAATATTCAGTACCTATATTTGTTGAACAAATATATAAAATGCAACGTTTAGAGGTCAGCGGTGCAGTACGACCACTATAGTCGTCGTTAGGCGTCAAAAGGTTAATGAAACAACTAATGCCATTTAAAAGACAGCAGGAGTAAATATGTCTGATTTGGTATGATATGAGCAAATTTTTTAACTTCTTGAATATTGCTATCATAGATACAAAAAGTACCAAACAATAATTCGATAATCTCTATGTAGCATTATCTGAACACAAGATATCTCCCACTAATATAAACTCGTCCCTACGTGTGACCACCGATTAGCGACAACGAGTTTGCATACACACTGGTCCACCAACCAGTGTGGCAGCCACGCAGCCTAGTGTTACCTTCTCAAACAGTAGAATTTTTGTATCTTTATTCCCAATACTCCAATTCTGTTTCTGTGTCACTGACTACCTTCCATCACACACAACAGTTGCTCATAGTTTGTACCTGATATTAAAAAAAAATATTAATCCATACTAGCATCTCTCCTCTGTAATGAGCCACTGACTTCCACATATATGCATTATTTCACGCTTCAGATATACATGAAACGTGCACAGGACCAAAAATACCCCAATTCCCATTCACTAGCACAGTAAACACAACAGCCAGAACACGCATCTAAACTCACGACGATGCCACATGGAACTTCCAATGAAGAAAATGTGCATGGCCTTGAAGGAATCACACAGTACTAACTTCAGTCCCAATAAAGGATTATCCCAATATTCAACACCACCAGTGGTCCCTGCTGTTTCATCATGTAATAGAAGGGCTCAGCATATGCAAACGAAAAACTCCAGCCCCTAAGTTAAATGAAATCACACACACAGTATCTCAGAGATGAATTCTTTTCCCATACAATACATGCAGTGGGACATTAATGTTACCTTTGCAGACTGCCACTTATAAATAATTTGCAAAATAAAAATGCACAAGCAAAGCTGCTGCAAAGAGTTACAGCAAAGTGTAGACTAGTTAGGAATCAAGGAACATAACAGCAATAAAAAAACCCTTACATTAGTGGATGTTGTTATATATACTGGTGGTAGTTTTCCTTGCTATGAATAAGCTCCCATTTTATGTCATGCTTGTACCACAATTATATGTATCATAACCTGATATACACTAGTTTGGCTCTGAAGTAATCCAAACAAGTGACCTTGCCTTACTGTGTGTTGAGGAAAAGCAACAAATCCAACGTAAGCGTGTCTTCTATGAATTATATTACAGACAGCACATTTAGAATGGTGTTGGAGACAGGAAGACGACATAAAAGTACCCTGAAAAACTGGATACACATGACCACAGGCAATATTTATGGTAGCTGAAAAACAACTAGACTACTTCATTCAGAAGTAAGTTTTGTTCGCATTTTGTGATCTAGTTCCATGAATATTTAATCTGAAGTTAAAAAATAAAACAAAGTAAAGAACAGGTGTGAGAGTTCAGCTCCAAAGAAAATGACTTACGGAGAAAGTCACTTCGTTCATTTCTGAAATGGTGTACTGACCACAGCAGAACTTTAGACTGCAGCCTGCTCATTTATATCCCACTCAGTTACTCCATGCCCCCACATCATGCACACACACACATCCCCATACAAAGAATGCAAAATGGAAAGTACATGAAAAAGATTTACAAATGATACAAGAGACTGACTGAAGCTTTTTTCCATCACCATGTAAGCTCAGTAGATTACCATATTCACCCTCACACTAGACAGGCATTTCATTCCTAATTCATCACCCAAAAACAGACATGCTACTTTATTACCATGCACATAATTAAACATGGTCTGCAAAGGTATTTTCCAGAAAATTTATGATTGTGAAGCAAGGTCACCTTATATTTGGGTAAATACGTTACCTACATAAATTCAGTGTGGAACCGATATTACCCTTCTCCTCCCCCCTCCATTGGAACCAGAACCCTTTCAAAATACTTCTTAAAGATTTGATGGCCCATATACAGCTTTGTCATATGAGATGAAAATTCAAGCATCAGAATACACATTTAAGACAACAATTCATTCCAAACAATAACTTTTAAGCCTCTTCATAAAATTCCAGAAATTATAAGGTACATGAAAATAGCATATCACAAAATGAAGAAGACTGCTGATGATCCACAATGTTCAGCTTTGCCTGAAGTGCTATCAGTACAAGTATATATGGGTAACTCATTAAATTACTTGTGTACATTACACAAAACATACTTTTTTCTAGCCTACCACAGTAATGTGCTAACAACTGTACACAAAAACCCTCCACCACATAACACATACATGATACCAGATCATGATATTGGCTAGACAGAGATCAACCACGCATAAATGTCTGTCTATATAGTAGAACACACAAGAAACAACTTACACCCCAAGTCTACACTGCTGTAAATCCCCAAAATACGTGAAGGTGGTATGGCTCATCGAAGCATAATATACAGAAATTATGCCGTATTTTTTCTCAATAATACATGCCAACAAGTATAAACATGGTTGCATGTGACTGAACAGAATCTCCCCACCCATATCAGAAAGAAACCGTATATATGTATTTTCAATCAGAACATGGCAAGAATTATATAATGCAGACATTAAATGTTCACAGGAACCAACAGAACAGTGACAACCTGATCACAAGCATATAAAACATTGCAAGAATATGTATTTGATTTTTTATCAGGGTTAATCTAAATTTACTGAAAATGAAAAATGAATGACAGAGTGAAGGATACAATGTTTTATATTGCAAGCAGTATGTCTCAGCAAATGCTCCATTAAGAAGTGGCAAATACACTCATGACACAACTAAAACACATCTAAGACAGTATTCATTTATTGATACCAATAAATGAATACTGTGAAGACAGGCATCTTAGATGTTATCCCAAACTAAAGAGAGGGTTGAAACAAGTTTAACATGGCTGTCCATGATTCCGCACACCACTACCACCACAACAGGAGTCTGGCAGGCAAACAATACAATGCTCGATTTACATATGATCATTTGGCACCGACTGATGATTTCTTCAAAATCATCTATGCACAGTATAAAATGACAAAGTAGTGTAAGTCCAATACAAAAGAGAAATTTGGTTTAGCTTGAGTCATGGGATGTACAAAAGACAGAGGTGCAGCATACCTGTTTGCTGCCTGGCTATGTTACAATAAATCATGTGATGGTTATAATGCACTTTCAAATTCACACACAACCTGCATGGTGCTATCCCCACAACACTAGCGCCTCTCCTTGCCATCAGGTGTTGGTCCCACTTGTAAATGGGATTTATACTGCAGTTTACAGAGAGTCTGGTTTTGTGCTATGAAAAGTTGCAAGACAGACTCTGTCCAACTTGTGTACAAGCAGAACTGACAGGAGCCATAAGCAGTCGTGCAATTTAATTTTCTGTCAAGACAAGTATAAATGTATGAGCAGACATCACATTTTTCCAGAGTCTACCAACCTCCAATACCCCTATACACCGAGCAGCACCATTTCACATTCCGTTACTGCCACACCTAACAGGAATAGCAGTATGCAATCCCTGTAGGCAGCATCTTGTACCAAGTGATTTGTGAGATACTGTGCTTGCATGTTTGTCATTAAACCAAACATTTTCTTTTGTGTTATCTTCAAATTTAACAGTCTACATGCAGTATGATGCCTTACAGAAGAAGCAATGACTTCCTTATGAGCCCCCGTTCTCACCAGTTAGGATGTGATACAAATATCTGGATTTTTTTAATGATTTAAGCATCCAGGTTCCAAACTCCATCCATCTAGCATATGATCATGTGTTATTGTTTTGTGCTACCACGCATTCTTATTATTTTCATTGATTTCCACCGTAAACTGTACAATTTACATTAACCATTCCTACACAGATCTCTACTAATGCATTCTGGTGGCAAACAAGTCCCCAAATTCTTGAGTAAATCAGTTGTGAAATGATAATTCCCCTTCACTACACACTCAACTGGCAAAAAGAAATGAGTGACATTTGTACTTCTCCAGCAACTGTTCTTGCTGCAGTGACCAAATTAACCAATCAAACCAACATTAGGACCTCAAGAATGCTTTTCTCCACTCCTACAAAACACAAACCCTTAAAAAATCCTGTACTGGCATCAGATTGTAAACCTGTGGCAACTAGGAGATGGAGATGAACCCAATTTATGGCCCAGACAGAGATGCCTCCTATTATTTCCTTCCTGAACAATTTTCCTACTCTCAGTTATAAATTACCAAATTACTGAGCACACTGCATTATAATCTGACCTTCAGGATGCACATTTAAATGCTAATTGTATCTCCTGATGGCCTGAGCTTTTCTGGCTTAGCATGGACATTTAAATTGCTACAAAGTCACAAGACTTTGATTTACCCCCCTGATGAAGTTTTAATTTCAGAGAAAAATCTGAAACTCATAAGACTAATGCAATGTGTAAATTGGAAGACAATGTTTCATTATGGAATGCCTTTATTTCATATGAAGCACATTACACTTCAAAAGCTCCAAAACCAAACAAAAGTTGCCCAAATATCATGGATTTTAAAACACTGGGTCAGTGAACTTCGTGACAGCATGTCAAATAGAAAACAAAAAAACCCTGACAAATCCTACAAAACATAAAAGTTCCATACATCAGAACAGGCAAAATGAGAACCATTCACAGTCATCCAAAATAACACAAAACTATCCTGGAACACTGAACAGTCTGTACCGTTACTGGCTTCTGGAAGGATAAAAGATCTGGAAGAAAAGACTTAATCATTAAAAGTAAAAATATTTGGTACATTACCGGTGGAATGGATCCTGGTCCAGCACCTGCAGAGAAGAGAGATCACTTATATCAAATCAAGAAATGGGAAAATGATCTAAATATAGGCTCTGTACAATCCTATTAACCCTCAGTGCAAAACAACCTGCTCTCTCATAGAAGTTTTAAGTCATTAAAAACTCAACCACCTAGGGTTCATGAATTCCAATATGCTTTCAACAAATTCAAAATTAAAATACCTTTATTTCACTGACAGAATGACTGGAAACAAATGAATACTAACCTCCAACAGCATCATAATCTCGAATAACAGGGTCAGCACCAGGAGAGTCATAACCAGCTGGCGTTTGTCGCAATGCCTGTTCTTGCTGATCCAGCAGACTGCTTAACTGATGAGCCTTATTAAACAAAATGCAGACTGTCAATACCACAAATACTGACATAAACTCCCATAAATAAAATATTAGTCTTCACAATAACCTGCAATGCATGAAGGCAATGGAATCACTAAGGCTGATTAACATCCATCCCACATCATTTGAATTACTAGTTTGCAGGTTCACAATATTACTACACATTTATTTAGTTTCATATTCATTCATGTTATTAATCTTTCAAGCCTGTGACAGGTATGCCTGCTGCAAAGGCTCACACATCAAGCTCAAACACATGCTTCAAGACTAACACACCTACAGCCTTTTTAGTTCTGAAACAAATTAAGAACTAAAAAAAATTATAGTACTGGGGCCATCAGAAACTGAAAGACTATTCACAAACTGTGTATTAAAAACAATTAATAAAACAATACATTCACTTTAGGTCAGTTGGATTTTGCACACAGAATATAACAAATATTCCATTTCAATGTATACATGTATGTATTTTATTAGAGCTCATGATGGTAAACATTCCTTCTGAAATCACAATTCCTCCGTCTACGTGCCGCTTCATGTAACTTGCTGCACAACCTGAATCATACAAACAACTTTCGCAGCAGGACCACACGAACTAATGTGTTGCTCAAACAACAGGGAATGGGCATGGAACTCCAGGAGACAAAACTGTCTTACAGAAGTCTGAATCCTCCTTCCTTCCTTCATTCTTTAGTGATCTGTTATGATGGTGAACATTCTATCTTCCTCTTCAAGGAAGAAATATCCCCCTTACAAATTAAAACACATTACACAGTGACCTCTCCAAAAAGAAACTGTTGCTCATGTACTTCCACACAAGTCACCCAATGACAGAAATTTTTCCAGAAACATTTATGCAAGTCACATGTTGACAACAACTGTCAATGTTAGCTTTGCAGTTCTCACAGTGGTGTTGATGAAAGGTTCCTTCCTATCTTCATGAATATCAACCTGTGATAGATAAGTGACATTTTGGTAGAGCCTGCTGCCCCTAACTTCCAGGCCCCAGCAGACTGAAGCCCCTGAAGATGGAGGCAGCCGAACTCCTTTAATATGTCAAAATCCATTTACCCATCAACATGACATTACATCCCAGGGGACTTGAATCTTCAGTACAAGGCACTGGTTGTCAAATGGGTGTGCATGTGTGTGGATAGGTCCAAACCCTATTTTCTGTCACCTGCTCTTAGTTCTTAATGGCCATCTTGACTAGATGGAAACCAATTCAACACAGAATTTAACAGCCAGCTACAGCAAACTGGTAGTCTATTATATTTAAAAGAGGACATCACGAATTGCTCTAACGCAATAAAAACAAATTGACTAATACACATCAGCACAACAAATGTTTATTAGAGTATATAGGCTACATGTTTTGACCTGTTAACAGGTCATCATCAGGCCTTCAGCAATGTAAGTCTCAGGTGCGATTTTTAGATATTGCGATCCCAATATTTACATTTGTGGATATACATAAAATAGGATACTGGATAAAATGTGAAACATATGATGTCTAATTAAAACAAGTTAAAACATGAGTAGATATTTGATGCTTTGATTGCTATATACTATATCTTAAAGACTACGAACAAAAAGTGCTTGAATTCATTTCAAAAAGCGGAGCAGACCTATCCAACCAGTGTCACAACCAGATTCCAAAAAGAACTTAGAAATACACTAAAAGAATGTAAGATGCTAATAGGAATGGATAACAAAGGAAAGTTCATCAATTTAAACCTGGAACCTCCAAGTCTGAGAGGACTAATCAAAGTTCACAAAACAAATACGCCTATCTGCCCAATTGTTCATTTCAAAAAGGCTCCATCCTACAGACTGGCTAAGATGTTCACAGGCATATTAAAATCTTACATCCCACTCTCTAACATCTATAATGTCCAAAATTCAGTCCAACTAATGAGAGATTTGTCAGATATACCTTTTGTTCCTGGCCTAAAATTAGCGTCATTGGATATCTCGGACATGTACACCAGTATTCCAACTGAAGACGTAATAAATATAATCAGCAATTTGTACATAATTTAGACAAGACACTGACAAAAGACATTTTAACAATTACAAGGTTAATCGTCACAAAGTACTACTACTTGTTCAAAGGTAATATGTACATACAGAAAAAGGTTTAGCTATGGGAGCTCTCACTTCTTCAATTTTTTTCTGAAATCTATTTACAATACATGGAAAACACCTTGATTTACGATGTCCTTCAAAAAACCAGATTAGAAGGATATTTCAGGTATGTAGACAATATTCTTATCCTCTACAATGAAAACCTCACCGACATAAATGAGATCCACAACATATTTAACTGCACTTCACCTCATCTTAACTTCACATTAGAACTGGAACAAGATGATGGATTGAACTTTCTGGACCTTACAATAAAGACAACAACTAAAATGATATTCGACATATACAGAAAACCTACTACTTCTGATAACATTATCCCCGATTCCTGTCACCCGTCAGAACAGAAATTGGCAGCAATCCGGTACTTTATAAACAGAATAAATATGTACGACATAGGCCATGTGGAAAAATAGAAAGAAACAAATCCTAAAACAGATCCGTCTATAACGACAAGTTCCATACCTCCATCTTAAGCAGAATTAGGAACAGTAAAACTAAACCAGACTCAGAAAACCAATGGAAAAGATGCGCTAAATTCACATACGTAGGAAAAGAAACTAGACAAATAACAAAACTGTTTAAAAACATGAACGTAAGAATAGCGTTCACTACTAACAACAACCTTGGAAAACTGCTAAACTCACGAGACGATCAAAAACCTGATAAGTACGACAAAAAACGTGTTTATCAGTTAAAATGCCCCACATGCCGTAAGAAATATACAGGACAAACCAGCCGATCATTTCTTGTGAGGTTTCATGAACACTACAATGATTAAAAGTACGCCAACAATAAATCAAAATTCACACAACACATCTTAGACAAAGGCCACTCCTTTGGCCTCATGACCAACACTATGGACATAATTCACATCGAGAAGAAGGGCAGAATGTTAGATACTCTCGAGAAGTAATATACCTAAAGGGAGACACAGAACAGCAACCAGATCAATGATAAACTTACGTTCCAGGAAAAGCCAATTTTGAAGCTTTAATACGAAACAACCCCCATAGAGGACAGCACACATACACAGAGGAAGGAAAGCCACAGCATGAACACGCGACCACATACACACACAGTTTATCAGGGAGAACCAGCTTAATACAACACTACAAACACTGGTCCAGAACAACCACAGAAATTTTTTACACATAGTGGATACAGCTATAAAGGAAGGGCAGCTCTACTTCTCACATCACAACATGCAACGGATCCAGGACACAATGGATATCCACCCTGCTTGCTACCAGTAAGTTATTTCTGCATGTAATAAATAATCTAGACTTAGTTCTAATATAACCAACACATTCCAAATTTAGTTAATCAGCTCCTTTTAATATATATGTCTGATCACAGATCCCAACATAAGGTGGACTCATACAACTCACCCAACTTGAAATACAGTGAATGTAAGTAGCCATACCTGACCATCAATTGAAATAGTGTGTATAAATTATCAGAGGATTTTGCAAAACCATATTTTCACAAACACTGAACAGAAATACATGATGTTATGACCATTTGAAAGAGGAATGTTTGCTGTTTAATAGTGACCTTAAATGCATTCAATGTGTGCCCCACTTGTGACACGGCAGATGTCCAGGCGATACTCCCATTCCCACCAAACCCTCTTAAACATGTCTTGTGTGACGTTCCCAATTGCGGTGTTGATGTGCTCTTGCAATTCTGGTAGTGTCTTTGGAAGCGGTGGGACGTAAACATTGTCCTTGACGAAACCCCACAGGAAGAAATCACACACTGTCAGGTCTGAAGTTATGGCTTAAAGAAATCCTCCAATAATTTATACGCAACCTGTACTTTGGACAACACGGACTACCACGAGAGGCTATTACTACACAAGTCGTACCAACTGAGTGAATGTACAGTAACAATCACATCCAGTGAGCAATCTTAGGGTGAAAAACCTATTCAAAGCGTCAAATATCTACTCATGTTTTAACTTGTTTTAATTAGATATCATGTTTCACATTTTATCCAGTATCCCATTTTATGTACATCCACAAATGTAAATATTGGGATCCCAATATCTAAAACAGCACCCGAGACTTACTTTGCTGAAGGCCTGATAATGACCTGTTAACAGGTCAAAACATGTAGCCTATATACTCTAATAAACATCTGTTGTGCTGACGTGTGTTAGTCAATTTCTTTTTAACCTATTATATGGTTGGTACAACTGAAACAAGGTATCTTGCAACCCACTCCCTAGTGGTACTGTAAACTCCAATATGCCTTCAAAATTTTTGCCTTTAAGTCTTATGTTCTACAAAACACTGTATACAAGTGCCACAATGCTGACTAAAACCGTCAATCCATTTGAAACTAAGTACCCTTGCCAGGCAACTGACCTCCCAAACCTGTTACACAAGGTCATAATGCCACAAACACACGAATCAGTACCAATGACAGAAATACATGTTCTAATGCACATATTCATGCTAACAGCTGCAATTCATGGGCATACACTGATGATATTCCTCACATATAAAGTTCTACCACATACTTTACCACTTACAATGAAGCCACAGAAAATATGAAATTCCTAAACTACACTGATAAAAATCATTCATACCACAACTCCATGGAGCAGAATTCCTCCTGAGGTCCTCAGCTAGTCAAGGAACTCCCCGCATGTTACGAAAATTAAAGGTTCGATATCACCTTCACAAGAGCCCACCCAACACCTGTTGTCCCCATCATGCACCAGATCAATCCAGCCCTTGTACCACTTCTAGAAGATCTATTTTAATATTATCCTCCCACACGTGCGTAAAATTCATACTATGGATAATGGAAATATTTCAAGACCTTCTTTTGTACCTACATAAGAAATTTCAGGAATCTGTTTTTGGCAAACATACATATACAATTTGGGATGACGACATTTTAACATGATGCAACCATACAATAACTGACATTTCCACATTTCCCCTGGCAAGGACATGAACCAAGTCCTGTCACATACCAAATGATGGGAGATCCAACTGAAACTGGGTGGGCGATGTGGATAAGTACTATACATCACTAAGCTTAGCATGGGGATGGGGGTAAAAAAAAATTGTTCTTCAAACTGTTGGCATCAGACCACACAGACAGCATGTCTTGAAATCTTTGGAAGATCAGCTGAAAGAGAACATACTCACAAGTGAACATTAAATAAATACAAGTTATCTGCAAATTTAACCTCTTGATTACCTTGAACAAGGGGTACATTTGAAGGGACCTATTTGTCATTAGGTACCTAATGAAAACATGACCAAATGGTTTGTGGATGAAAGTTGAGTACATACATACTCACATATTACAATCATGCACATAACAATTAAAATTCAAACCATGCAGTAGTAACAAAAAATGCTTCATACAACATCCGACAGACTAATATGTAGGTTTCTGCCAGACCATTGTAAGAATCTGCAGCCTACAAAACCACAAAAGGATCACTACTATAAAGCAATCTTATACAGGCCTGAGGACTTGAGGTTGGGGCTCCCAGAATTTCTAGACAATCAGCACATGAAGGTGGCAAGGTCAGCCCTATTCACTGGCCACCTTTACCTCCCAGGGGATAGCACTGGTAAGCATTTCTGTTAGGGGGTGAGCCAATCCCATCACCACAGTGTGACCAGATGGATAGAGACAAGTGAATGCTTCAACCCCACTGGATCACGTACCAATTCTAAAAATTACCTGCATAAAAAGCGTGTTTTCTTGCTGACGGCGACGCATTTCTTCTTCCTGGTGATGCATTCTCAGTTGCATTTCCTCCTGTTGACGACGCATGCGTTCTTCATCAGCCAATCGCTGCTCTTCAGCTTGACGTTCCTTCATTTCCCACTCTCGTTTTTGACGCTCACGATCAAGCTCACGCTGCCGTAGTTCTACAAAGTGAAAACACATTACGCCAATACTGTGACGTTTCTACAGTTTATGGCACAGTGCTGTACTCACTAAAGGTGGCAAGCTCAGAAAATTCAGCCGCAAAATTCAAATCACCATTATCATACGGTAATTCCTACTTGAGTTCATCATGTCCACCCCTACAGAAATACACCTCTATGTTCACTTGACTAACATTCCAAAGATGCATTTTGGCCACTTTCAAAATACCATTAAATGTCATGACACATCCTGTGAGGCAACTGGAGGCATCCACTTTTAGCGTCTGCCATACAAAATGCATTACAGCTACATACATACAGGTTACATTTATTCTATACTGTAAATACTAAAAGCAGGTGTCATGTGCCCTCGAGTCTGATATACAGTGTGCGCACGCATGCACACACACACACAAACAATCACACTTCAGAAAGAGGTCTACAAATCCAATCAAAATAATTTTATGGACACACAACTACATATTTCAAACAAGTCAGCCACACTAAAGTGGCAACTTATTGTACAATATACTACTACCAACAGTTGATGCCACAAATGATGTGCACTCTCAAACAAATCACATCACTTCAGTAAACAAGTAATTCAGCTGGAAGGAACACAAAACACAAATGGTAAATTACATAAGGCGAAGTGCAATCATGTTTTACAGCAACTGAAAAATGAAACATTGTTAAGTGGAATGCAAATATGCCAATAAAAACTGAATGGAAAAATAAGGGACTATCCTTCTAAATATTCAAGAACCTATACACAGGTCAATACAATACATATCAAATGAGACATTCTGAAATTCTAATTCTATAAAACTTACGTTCCCTAAGAATCTCTGTTTCATGTTCATAGCGAGCATATTCCATTTGAGCCTCCAGCTTTTCTTCCTCCATTTTCATCTCACGTTGTAAAGCCTCCTCCTTCTGCTTGTACAGTTCGTGGAGCTGTTTCCAGCGAGTTCCATATTCGTACTCAAAACTCCCAGGAGCCGCAAATCGAGGACCTACCTAAAATAATATACAACATTCTTGTTAACACTTTACACATAGGAAGCAAAATTCATGCACAAGCTCTTCACAGTTGATTCCTTACCACAGTACTTCAAAAATATTATAGCACAATGAATGTCCAGAGATGTTCAAGTTTTGAGACACACATCACTATCATATGAAAGATGGTATCAAATGATCAAACCATTGGCAGCTCCGTTGGCATAAGGTACTGTAGTGGCCTCCACCCACTTAAAGGAAATGGCAGTGCACCACATTGCATTCTCTTGAATGTTCCTTAATTTGTTTGCAACCATCACTGTCACAGTTGCCTAAGTATTGCCCAGGGCCAAACTAAGAGACAAGCCAGTTCAGCAGCTGCCAAGGGTACTAAGGTATCAATGGAAAAATTGAAAATACGGTGCTAGCAACTCAGGTTTTCACATATGACAGAATTTCAACAATTATCTGCAGTCTGCAAACCCACTCTAAAGGTTCGTCAGCTCTGTACTAAAGGTTCGCCATCCCCACTGTGTTTATAATAAACTAGATTGGAGAGTGTATACTTGTCTAACACAACTATATGGTGGTAGAGATATGTATAATTTATTACATAAAAAACTACATGTTTCAGCCCTTTTCATTGGCCATCTTCAGGTTGATAAATGAAAAACTTATTAAGCAGCTACACTTGACTTGTGTGGGTTGTATACAGTGGGGAGGTAAGAGGTGAAGTGGGTACGAGATCTCGCATGTGTTGTGTAGGATGGGTGGTGTGGGTACATGGGTTCTGCTATTTTCTATTCTAGGTTAATATAGTTGGATCTATGGTATGATCTTATGTTAGTAGAGGTTATATGTACATGTACACTTTGTTTATAAAAAATATATATACAGTGTGCAACTTATATAAATGTAGTATCTATAGTTGTAGTAGGTTCCTTGATCTAAGACTATACACAATAGGTTTCTTATAGTTGTAGTGGTTCATTGATTTAATCACTTTGTTATTATATTTACTATTACAATACCTCAAGTTTGGTTTCCATAATTTGTCAGTTCAGTGTCTGATGTGAAACTATTATAGGAAGGAATAAAAGTGAGTTGGGTAAGTAACGTGAATTAGCAAATTGTAGTGTGGAACCGCCACCTGCTTGTACAAGCAAAATTAAATTAAATTAAATTAGGTAATGTTGAAGTGTTAAGTTTGAATGTTTCCCTTCTGGTGTCGTTGATTCATGCGTGTTCTGGTTGGAATGTTCTAA
>Ga0123355_10011500_pt1 | contig 13647 bp, 40 predicted proteins | sample TergutEmb28metaG_3_FD_89872 | JGI IMG/M metagenome (GOLD analysis project Ga0123355, IMG submission 89872) | Embiratermes neotenicus P1 segment gut microbial communities from Petit-Saut dam, French Guiana - Emb289 P1 | ecosystem: Host-associated > Arthropoda: Insects > Digestive system > Gut ...
ACTGAGCTCAAAGAAATGACGGTGTGCACTGAGCTCAAAGAAATGACGGTGTGCACTGAGCTCAAAGAACTGACGGTGTGCACTGAGCTCAAAGAAATGACGGTGTGCACTGAGCTCAAAGAACTGACGGTGTGCACTGAGCTCAAAGAACTGACGGTGTGCACTGAGCTCAAAGAAATGACGGTGTGCACTGAGCTCAAAGAACTGACGAAACAGAGGAAAATCTTCAGGCCGTCCCTTGATTCAAAATCAGGAATAGCGAATAAAATTAAATTCGTCGGTTCACATGTATTTCTGTATAAGTCATGATATTGGATTTGACGTTCCGGTGACCGTGCTTAGTGAAAAATTCTTATAATAAAACCAACTAGATGCACTGATTTGTCAAATTTATTTTTGGAATAAATCTCTACATGTTTCGGACAGTTCGTCTGTCCATCATCAGCAGTTTTTCATTGTACACACAGCAATGATGTATGTTATACAGGTTTGCTGACAGCTTGCGAGCAAGCAGTTAGCATAATCTGTATATATTGTGTGTACAGTGAAAAACTACTGATGATGGACAGAGAAACTTTCCGAAACATATAGTTTTATTCCAAAAATAAATTAGAGATATTAGTGCATCTAGTTGGTTTTATTGTAAGAATGATGATGGACAGAGGAACTGTCCGAAACATGTAGAATTTTATTCTAAAAATAAATTTGAGGAATTAGTGCATCTAGTTGGTTTTATTGTAAGAATTAATGATATTGGGAATGTGGTGAACACTGACAGACGTACAGATAGTGGCACTGACACCCCGGCGTGATGAGTGTCCTTCCCACGCACAAGTCTGGGTTTGTTCAAGAGGTGTGTCAGTGCAGACGCATTCAGATGTGGGATATTAACGACCAACAGGTCCAGCGGACGGCAAGGCTGATATCCGCACTCGTGTGCGCTTGACGGCCTATCACATACAGACAGGTATTTCATCAACTGCTTTGACGAACTGTGTAGCCGACCGTACAGTCCTCCCATGCAGGAAATCACTTCTGCGTTTCCGTCCAGCGCACGTCCCACACACGCTACATCGTTTGTAGACACACCAACTTCTGATATCAGACAGGTTACCGTCGCGGTAACGTGTGATTATTATTACAGGGGAAGGGTCCTTGACGGATGGCGGGTGCCTTGACTGGGCAGATTTGTGGTTCTCGTCGGACCGTCCAAGAAAATGTCGGACAAGACCGCTAGTTGGCCACGACCACTTCCTTCCCAGTCCCTTCCAGTTCATCGTTCACTACTTGTCCTGCCGTTTGCTTGCCCCCTCAAATACTGGCAACAGCTTTGAATAACGACAAAATAAAACCCACTGTTTAGAGTTCTTCTTGACAAGCCAACAGATTCGCAGCCAGTCAGATATTTTGCTGTCTTTTTCGAACGAAAATTTCCTAACCGTTCTGTAAGGTTTTGCTGATCATGTTTCACGTCTGAATTAATTAACTTTATGGACTGTCAAAATCTTCTAATTATGAAAGTTAATGCAATTAACCCTTTGACCCTGGAGCTGGACATTTACAATTTAGCATACCATTTATGTAAAATGTGAATATTTTATGAACCAAGAAGGATAACATTAGGAAATACACGACATATTGTGGAGGAATAAACGAAGATGGCGAGAAAAAGTCTAAAAAAATAATTAAATGCATTTGTTGACTACATATATAAAAAGCGTACTCTGGGGAGTAGCGGTATGCCTGTCCTATGTATAGGATGCATGGTGCCTATAGGTTAATGCCATGTAGTGGGTCCCTGTCACCACCGCATGGCGCGTCCTCAGGTTGTTTTGTAAGGGTGTGAAACTTGGTCGTTGACATTGTGGGAGGAAAGGAAGATGAGGATGTTTTAGAACATGGTGTTGAGGAGAATATTTGGACCGAGGAGGGACGAGGTAACGGGGGAATAGTGGAGACTACATAACGAGGAGCTAAATGGATGATAAAATGGAGAAGAATGAGATGGGCTGGGCATGTGGCATGTATGGGTGTGGAGAGGGGTGTATAGAGTCTTGGTGGGGAAACCGGAGGGAAGGAGACCACTGGGGAGACCTAGGCGTAGATGTGTGGATAATATTAGGATGGATCTCCAGGAGGTGTGATGTGGGTTTATGGACTGGATTGGGCTGGCCCAGGTTAGAGACAGTTGGCGGACCCTTGTGAGTGCGGTAATGAAACTTCGGGTTCCGTGAAATGCGGGGAATGTCTTGACTAGCTGCAAAACAGTTAGTTTCTCAAGAAGGACTCGGCACCATGGATTACGTAAGTAATGTAATGAATGCAGCAGTAAATATCGCGGTCAAGTTCAGCTCTGTATCGAGGCTTGTTTCGAAACAGCAATGTTACTACTTAATTCTTGTTATTAAGCTTTCGTCGTGTTCTAAATGTAATTTGTTCCTTTTTGGGTAATTCCCCGGCGTCTGAGTTCTAATTGCCGACGTTTCGGAACTCACTATCGTTTCCATCTTCATAGGCAGGTGGATGAAGTACTTCATTCACCTGCCTATGAAGATGGAACCGACAGTGAGTTACGAAACGTCGGCAATTAGAACTCAGACGCCAGGGAATTACCCAAAAAGGAACAAATTACGTTAGTACTTAATTATTTGCAAACAGACCTGCAGACGGTGCTGTCGTCTGCCTCCGCATCATAGTACTGTATTAATTACATTAATTTTAATATATTGTTTGTTTGTTTTTGGCCCAAACCCTCCCCTCCACCTCCTTCTTCTCTTCCTCCCCACACCCCCCCCGGCCCCCTCCCCCCCACCCCCCCCCCAACCACCGGTGGGCCATGGCCTCCACATTCACGAGGTTTCTAGATCACACACAACGACGCACCACAGTCGGTAGGACTCCTCCGGACGAGTGATCAGCTCGTTGCCGAGACCTCTACCTCACAACACACAACACTCACAACAGACAGATATACATGCCCCGGTGGGATTGGAATCCACAATCCCAGCAAATGAGCGGCCGCAGTCCTGCGCCTTAGACCTGGCGGTCACTGGGACCGGCAAATTGTAATACGTTAGGCAACATAAAATCCATATAGTAACTGCGTTAGATGTTTTTCACCGCGTTCACAGAAGTACGAACACGGTCGCGTCGTGAACCATATTCATGCTTTGAATACGTTCGTTGAATAGGAGAGCTCTGGATAAGCTAATAGTCGTCCAGAGAGTCAAGAAGTTTTCCATGTCTTATAGAACGCGAGTGTTCATTACCGGACACACAATAACACTCCGAGCTAAATACGTGCTGCGAGAGTTTAGCCCATCACTGGACTGTAGTGGAGCGTTCAGATGTACCGCTGTGTCGTTGTGTTACTGCGTACCGACGTTTCGGGAGCCGTTCTTTCGAAACGTGGAGGCCCCCTCGTTCCGTGCCACAGCCCCACATTAGAGAAGAAATGGATTGTCGAATTTGAATTACTAGTTATAATGTTTTACGTTCTCAGTGCATGCAGTGTTGCTTGAAAAGCCAGCAGGTGACCAACGAGTCCACAAATTTCCAATCCATACGGCGCCTGTAGCTACATCACTGTATCAAGTACAAAACACTTACAAGGAGAAGCGTCGTTTATTCACGTAATGTTTCGTAATTGAGTTCACGGATCAAAGACTTTATCCCTATATGCTGAACGTTGTTCATTTAGTAAAAAATTTCCTTCCGTTTATGGCATCTGAATAATTACCGCTGTCAAACACACACGGTATTGCTTAACAAAATTCCAATTTGGAGTGTCACATCTTTACTTTATACCTACCTAATTGTTAAGGGAAGGATGTTTCATAAGTAGCTTATAATATTGAGGAAAATATAGCTATATACGTTCACAAGGGGAGATGAAAACCAAACACAGTACAGTACAGCAGCACTCAAACAAACAATTTGTTCCCGGTACAGCAGCACCACCACAAATAATTTGCTCCGTATACAGCAGCACACCCACACACAATTTGCAACGTATACAGCAGCAATCCCACACCCAATTTTCTCCCGGTACAGCAGAATATCCAGAAACAATTTGCTCCCTGAATAGCAACATTCCCATAATCAATTTGCTCCAGGTACAGCAGCACACCTACACCCCATTTCCTCCATGTACAGCAGCAGTCAAACACACAATTTGCTCCCTGTACAGCTGCAATCCCACAAACAATTTACTCCGTATACAGCAGCAAACAAAAAACAAATTAGGTCCTTGTAAAGCAGCACCCCATAAACAATTTTCTCCCTGTGCAGCAGCACACCCACCCCCAATTTTCTCCCTGTACGGCAACACAACCACAACCAAAATGCTCTCTGTACAGCAGCCCATCACTACACAATTTGCTCCCTGATCAGCAGCACTCACAAACACAATCTGCTCCCTGTACAGCAGCACTCACACACACAATTTGCTCCCTGAAAAGCAGCACACACACAACAAATTTACTCCCTGTACAGCAGCACTCCCACTCCCAATTTGCTCCCTGTACAGCAGCATTCCCACACCCAATTTGCTCCCTGTACAGCAGCACACCCACAACCAATTTGCACTCTGTACAACAGCACTTCCCTACACAATTTGCTACCTGTACAGCAGCACTCACACACAAAATTTGCTCCCTGTACAGCAGCACTCACACACACACAATTTTCTCCCTGTACAGCAGCACTCACACAACCAATTTGCTCCCTGTAGAGCAGCATTCCCTCACCGAATTTGCTCCGTATCCAACACCACCACCACACACAATTTGCTCCGTATACAGCAGCAAACCTACTCCCAGTTTGCTCCCTGTACAGCAGCACCCCAACAGCAAATTTACTCCCTGTACTGCAGTACTTCCACTCCCAATTTGCTCCCTGTACAGCAGCATTCCCAGACCCAATTTGCTCCCTGTACAGCAGCAATCCCACAAACAATTTGCTCTCAGTACAGCATTAATTCCACACAAAACTTACTCCGTATACAGCAGCAAACACACACCCAATTTGCTCCCTGTACAACAGCACACCCACTCCCAATTTGCTCCCTGTAGAGCAGCTCAACCTCACACAATTTTATACGTATAGAGAGGCACTCACACACCCAATTTGCTTCCTGTACAGATGCAATCCCACAAACAATTACCTCCCTATACAGCAGCACAATCACACGCAATTTGCTCCCTGTGCAAAAGCAGTCCAACAACCAATTTGCTCCCGGTACAGCAGCAAACCCACAGTAAATTTCCCACCTGTACAGAATCATTCCCACAACCAATTTGCTCCCTTTGCAGCAGCAGTCCCAGAGCTAATTTCTCCCCTCTACCGCATCATTCCCACACCCAATTTGCTCGCTGTACAGCAGCAATCCCACAACCAATGTGATCCCTGTACAGCAGTAAACCCACACCCAATTTTCTCCCTGTACAGGCGCAATCCCATAGCCAATATACTCCCTGTACAGCGTCATTCCCACACACAATTTGCTCCTTCCACAACGGCATCCATACAGCCAATTTCATCCTTGTACAGCGTCATACCAACACCGAAATTCCATCCTTGTACAACAGTACAATCACAAACAATGTGCTCCCTGTACAGCAGCAAACCCAAAGCCAATTTTCTCCCTGTACAGCAGCACACCCACAAAAAATTTGCTCCGTAAACAGTAGCATTACCACACCCAATTTGTTCCATGTACAGCAGCAGACCCACACACATTTTGCTCCCTGTACAGCAGAACTCCCACAAACAATTTACTCCCTGTACATCAGCACTCCCACACACAATTTGTTCCCTGTAAAGCAGCAACCTGACAACCAATTTGCTCCCTGTACAGCAGCACACCCACAAACAATTTTCTCCCAGTATAGCAGCACACCCACAACAAATTTGCTCCCTGTACAGCAGCAAATCCACAACCAATTTGCTCCCTGTACAGCAGCACCCCCACACACAATTTGCTCCCTGTAGAACAGCAATCCCACACCCAATTTGCAAAGTATACAGCAGCACACCCACACCGAATTTGTTCCCTGAACAACATCACTCCCACACCCAATTTATTCTCTGTACAGCAGCACAACAACATCCAATTTGCTCCTTGTACAGTACCACTCCCACACCCAATTGGTACCCTGTACAACAGAACTCCAAGACACAATTTGCTCGGTATACAGCAGCGCTCCCTCACCCAATTTGCTCCCTGTACAGTAGCACAACCACACCAAATTTGCTCCGTATACAGAAGCACTCCCTCACTAAATTTACTCCGTAAACAGCAGGACTCCCACAATCAAATTTGTTCCCTGTAAAGACGCAATACCACACCCAATTTGTTCCCTGTACAGCAGCAGTCCCGCAACGAATTTGTACCCTGTGCAGCAGCATTACCACACCCAATTCGCTCCTTGTACAGCAGCACGCCAACACACAATTTGCTCCCTGTACAGCAGCAATACCAAACCCAATTTGCTCCCTTTACAGCAGCAAAACCACAACCAATTTTCCCCCTGTACAGCATCAAACCCACACTCAATTTACTCCCTGTACAGCGGCACTCCCAACACAATTTCCTCCCAGTACAGCAGCAATCCCAAACAAAATTTGCTCCCTTTACAGCAAAAATCCCACAACCAATTCGCTCCCTGTACAGCAGCACAACCACACACAATTTTCTCCCTGAACAGCACCACTCCCACAAACAATTTGCCCCCTGTACAGCAGCAATCCCACACCCAATTTGCTACCTGTACAGCAGCACTCCAACACAAAATTTGCTCCCTGTACAGCAGCAATACCACACCAATTTGCTCCCTGTTCAGCAGTATCCCCACAAACAATTTGGAACCCTGTACAGCATCAATCCCTCACACAATTTGCTAACTTTACAGCAGCACTTCCACACACAATTTGCTCCCTGTACAGCAGCAATCCCAAATAAAATTTACTCCCTTTACAGCAGCAATCCCAAACAAAATTTGCTCCCTTTACAGCAGCAATCCCAAAAATAATTTGCTTCCTGTTCAGCAGCACTCCCAAACAATTTGCTCCCTTTACAGCAGCAAACAGACACACAATTTGCTCCCTTTAGAGCATATTCCGACAACCAATTTGCTCCCTGTACAGCAGCACTCCCACACATTTTGCTCCATATACAGCAGCAATCCCACAACCAAATTGCTCACTTTACAGCAGCAGTCCCACACATTTTGCTCCCTTTACAGCAGCGATCCCACAACAAATGTGCTCCCTGTACAGCAGCACACCCACACATTTAGCTCCCTTTACTGCTGCAATCCCACATCTAATAATCTCATACTACAGCAGCAGTCCAACACATTTTGCTCCCTTTACAGCAGCAATTCCACAATCAATTTGCTCACTGTACAGCAGCACTCCCACAACCAGTTTGCTCCCTGTACAGCAGCAAACACACACACAATTTGCTCACTTTACAGCAGCAATCCCACACCCTAAATACTCCCTGTGCAGCAGCACCCCCACACACAATTTGCTTCCTGTACAGCAACAATCCCACACCCAATTTGCTCCCTGTACAGAAGCATACTCACAAATTTTGCCCCCTTTTCAGGAGCAATCCCACATCCAATTTGCTCCCTGTACAGCAGCACTACCACACATATTGCTCCCTTTACAGCAGCAATCTCAAAACCAATCTGCTCCTTGTACAGCAACACTACAGCACATTTTGCTTCCTTTAAAGCAGCTATCCCACAACCAATTTTCTCCCTGTAAAGCAGCACTTCCACACGCATTTTGCTCCTTTCAAGCAGCAATCCCACACACAATATGCTCCTTTACAGCTGCAATCCCACACACGATTTGCCTCCTTTACATCAGCAATCCCACAAGCAATTAGCTTCCTGTAAAGCAGCACTACCACACATTTTGCTCCAATTACAGCAGCAATCCCACACACAATTAGTTCGCTTTACAGCTGTAAACACACAACCATTTTGCTCCCTGTAGAGCAGCACTCCCACACATTTTGCTCCATTTACAGCAGCAAACCCACAACAAATTTGCTCCTTGTATATCAGCAGTCCCACACATTTTACTCCCTTTACAGCATCAATCACACAACCAATTTGTTCCCTGTACAGCAGAATACCACACAATTTGCTGCCTTTCAGTAGCAATCCCACACAAAATTTATTCCTTTTAGAGCAACACTCCAACACATTTTACCCAATTTAGAACAGCAATCCCACAAAGAATTTGTTCCCTGTACAGCAGCACCCCTGCACACAATTTGTTCCTGTACAGCAGCAATCCCACACACAATTTGCTCCCTTTACAGCAGCAATGCCACACTCAATTTGCTCACTTTACAGCAGCAATCCCACACAAATCTTCTCACTGAAAGGCAGCAGTAACACACATATTGCTCCTTTACAGAAGCGATCCCACAACAAATGTGCTCTCTGTACAGCAGCACTCCCACACATTTTGCTCGCTTTACAGCAGCAATCCAACAATCAATTTGGTACTTGTACAGCAGTATTCCCACACCAAATTTGCTCCCTGTACAGCAGCATATCCATACACAATTTGCTCACTTTACTGCAGCAATCTCACATAAAATTTGCTCCATTTACAGCAGCAAACCTACCAACAAATTGCTCCATATACAGCAGCAATACCACAACCAATTTGCTCCCTGTACTGCACCAATCCCACAAACAATTTGCTCACTCTAAAGCAGCAAACTCACACCCTAATTGCTCCCTGTACAGAAGCACCACAACAACCAATTTGCTTCCTGTACACCAACAATCCCAACAGCGAATTTGCTCCCTGTACAGCAGCAACCCCACAAACAATTTGCTCCCTGTACAGCAGCACTTCCTAACAAATTTGTTCCCTTTACAGCTGCACTCCCACACACAATTTGCTCCATGTACAGCAGCAATTCCACACACGATTTGCTCCCTTTACAGCAGAAATCCCAGTCACACATTGCTCCCCTTAAAACAGCAATTCCACAAATAATTTGCTTCCTGTACAGCAGCACACCAAATCATTTTGCTCCCTTTCAGCAGCAAACCCAAACACAATTTGCTCCCTTTACAGCAGTAAACCCACAAACAATTTGCTCCCTGTTCAGCAGCACTCCCACACATTTTGCTCACTTTACAGCATCAAACCCACAACCAATTTGCTCCCTGTACAACGGCACTTGCCCAACAAATTTGCTCCCTGTACAGAAGCAACCGCACATACAATTAGCTCCCTTTACAGCAGCAATCCCACAAACAATTTGCATCCTGTACAGCAGCAACCCCACACTTTTTGCTCCATTTACAGCGGCAATCCCACACACAATTTGCTCCCTTTACAGCAGTAATCCCACAAAAAATTTGCTCCCTCTACAGCAGCAATCCCACACATTTTGCTCCCTTTACAGCAGATATCCTACAACAAATTTGCTCCCTGTACGTCAGCAGTCACACACATTTTGCTCCCTTTACGGCAGCAATCCCTCAACCAATTTATTCCCTGTACAGCAGCACTACCACACATTTTGCTCCCTTTCAGCAGCAATCCCACAACAAATTTACTCCTTTTACAGCACCACTCCAACATATTTTGCTCCCTTTACAGCAGCAATCCCACAACCAATTTGCTCCCTTGTACAGCAGCACTCCCACTCATTTCGCTCCCTTTACAGCAACAATTCCACAACCAATATGCTCTTTGTACAGCAGCATTCCAACACATTTCGCTGCCTTTACAGCAGCAAATCCACAACCAATTTGCTCCATGTACAGCAGCAAAACCAAAATCAATTTGCTCCCTTTACAGCAGCAATCCCAGATACAATTTTCTCCCTTTACAGCAGTAATCCCACAACAAATTTGCTCCCTGTTCAGCAGCACTCCCACACATTTTGCTCCCTTTACAGCAGAAATACCACACGTTTTCCCACCTTTACAGCAGCAATCCCACAACTAATTTGCTCCCTGTACAGCAGCACTCCCACAAATATTGCTCCCTTTACATCTCTAATCCCACAACAAATCTGCTACTTGTACAGCAGTAATCCAACACATTTTGCACCCTTTACAGCAGCAATCCCACACACAATTTGCTCCTTTTACAGCAGCAATCGCACAACAAATTTTCATCCATTACATCAGCACTCCCACACATTTTGCTCCATTTATAGCAGTAATCCCACAAAAAATTTGCTCCCTTTACAGCAGTAATCCCACACCTGATTTGTTGCCTGTACAGCTGCAATCCCACACATTTTGTTCCCTTTACAGCAGCAATCCTACAACAAATTTGCTCCCTGTACATCAGCAGTCACACACATTTTGCTCCCTTTACAGCAGCAATCCCACAATCAATTTGCTCCCTGTACAGCAGCACTCCCACAACCAATTTGCTCCCTGTACAGAAGCAATCCCACACACAATTTGCTTCCTTTAGAGCAGCAATCCCACACACAATTAGCTCCCATTACAGCAATATTCCCACAATCATTTTGCTACCTGTACAGCAGCGCTACCACACATTTTTCTTCCTTTACAGCAGCAGACCCACTCATTTTGCTCCCATTACATCAGCAATCCCACAACCAATTTGTTCCCAGTTCAGCACCTATCTCACACATTTTGCTGCCTTTAAGCAGCAATCCCACAACCAATTTGCACCTTGTACAGCAGCACTCCAACACATTTTGCTACATTTTTCAGCAGCAATACCACAACCAATTTGCTCCCTTTACAGCAGCACTACCACACCCAATTTGCTCCGGGTACAGCAGCAACCCCACACACAAATTGCTCCCTTTACAGCAGCAATCCCACACAAAATTAGTTCCATTTACTGCAGCAATCCCACACCCAATTTGCTTCCTGTACTGCAGCACTCCCACACATTTTGCTCCCTTTACAGCAGCAATTCCACACACAATTTGCTGCCTTCACTGCAGGAATCCCACAACCAATTTTGTTCCCTCTACAGCAGCACTCCCACATATTTTGCTCCCTTTACAGCAGGAATCCAACAACTAATTTGCTCCCTGTACAGCAGCATTCCCACACATTTTGTTCCCTTTACAGTTGCAATACCACAACAAATTTGATCCCTGTACAGCAGCACTCCCTCACATTTTTTCCCTTTACAGCAGCAATCCCAGAACCAATTTGCTCCTTGTACAGCAGCAATCCAAAAAATTTTAATCCCTTTACAGCAGAAATCCCACAACCAATTTGCTCCCTGTACAGCAGAATTTCCACAACCAATTTGCTCCTTGTACAGCAGCAATCCCACCCACAATTTGCTCCCTTTACAGCAGCAATCCCGTCAACAAATGCATCCTGTGCAGCAGCACTACCAAACATTTTGCTCCATTTACAGCAGTAATACCACACACAATATGCTCCCTTTACAGCAGTAATCCCACAACCAATTTGCTCCCTGTACAGCAGCATTCCTGCACATTTTGCTCCCTTTACAGCAGCAATCCCACATCCAATTTGTTCCCTGTACAGCAGCACTTCCACACATTTTACTCCCTTTCAGCAGCAATCCCACAAACAATTTATTCCTTTTACAGCAACACTCCAACACATTTTGCCCAATTTAGAGCAGTAATCCCACAAACAATTTGTTCTCTGTACAGCAGCACTCCCACACCCAATTTCTTCCTGTCCAGCAGCAATCCCACACACCATTTGCTCCCTATACAGCAGCAATGCCTCACACAATTTACTCACTTTACAGCAGCAAACCCACACATATATGCTCACTGTACAGAAACATTCCCACACATTTTGTTCCCTTTACAGCAGCGATCCCACAACAATTGTGCTCCCTGTACATCAGCACTCCCACACATTTTGCTCGCTTTACAGCAGCAATCCTACAAACAATTTGATCCCTGTACAGCAGCATTCCCACACCCAAATTGCTCCCTATACAGCAGCACCCCCACAACCAAATTGCTTACTGTACACCAACAATCCCACACCCAATTTGCTCGCTGTACAGCAGCAACCCCACACAGATTTTGCTCCCTGTACAGCAGCACTTCCTAACAAATTTGCTCCCTTTACAGCAGCACACCCACACACAATTTGCTCCCTGTACAGCAGCAATTCCACACACGATTTGCTCCCTTTACAGAAGCAATCCCACTCACACTTTGCTCCCTTTAAAAGAGCAATCCCACAAATAATTTGCTTCCTGTACAGCAGCACTCCCACATATTTTGCTCCTTTTTCAGCATCAAACCCAAACACAATTTGCTCCCTTTACAGCAGTCAACCCACAAACAATTTGCTCTCTGTTCAGCAGCACTCCCATACTTTTTGCTACCTTTAAAGCAGCAAACGCACAACTAATTTGCTCCCTGAACAGCAGCACTTCCCCACCCAATTTGCTCACTGTACAGCAGCAATCCCACACACAATTTGCTCCTTTTACAGCAGCAATCCCACAAACAATTTGCATCCTATACAGCAGCACTCCCACACATGTTGCTCCATTTACAGCAGCAATCCTACACACAATTTGCTCCCTTTACAGCAGTAATCCCTCAAACAATTTGCTCCTTGTACAGCAGCAATCCTACACATTTTGCTCCCTTTAAAGCAGATAACCTTCAACAAATTTGATCCCTGTACATCAGCAGTCCCACACATTTTGCTCCCTTTACTGCAGCAATCCCTCAACCAATTTATTCCCTGTACAGCAACACTCCCACACATTTTGCTCCTTTTCAGCAGCAATCCCTCAAGTTTACTCCTTTTACAGCACCACTCTAACATATTTTGTTCCCTTTACAGCAGGAATCCCCCAACCAATTTCCTCCCTTGTACAGCAGCACTCTCACACATATTGCTCTCTTTACAGCAACAATTCCACAACCAATATGCTCCTTGTACAGCAGCATTCCATAACATTTCGCTCCATTTAAAGCAGCAATCCCACAAATAATTTGCTCCCTGTACAGCAGCAAATCCACAAACAATTTGCTCCCATTACAGCAGCAATCCTACATACAATTTCCTCTCTTTACAGCAGTAATCCCACAAAAAATTTGCTCCCTGTTCAGGCAGCATTCCCACACATTTTGCTCCCTTTACAGCAGCAATCCCACAAACAATATGCTCCCTGTACAGCAGCACCCCCACAAATATTGCTCCCTTTTCAGCTGCAATACCACAACCAATCTGCCCCTTGTACAGAAGCAATCCGACACATTTTGTACCCTTTAAAGCAGCAACTCCACAACCAATTTTCTCCTTTTACATCAGCAATCCAACAACCAATTTGCATCCTGTACAGCAGCACACCCACACATTTTGCTCCATTTACAGCACGAATCCCACACACAATTTGCTCCCTTTACAGCAGTAATCCCACACATAATTTGCTCCCTCTACAGTAGCAATCCCACACATTTTGCTCCCTTTACAGCAGCAATCCTACAACAAATTTGCTCCCTGTACATCAGCAGTCCCACACATATTGCTCCCTTTACAGCAGCAATCCCACAATCAATTTGCTCCCTGTACAGCAGCAGTCCCACAAACAATTTGCTCCCTGTACAGAAGCAATACCACACACAATTTGCTCACTTTAGAGCAGCAA
>Ga0123355_10011501_pt1 | contig 13647 bp, 10 predicted proteins | sample TergutEmb28metaG_3_FD_89872 | JGI IMG/M metagenome (GOLD analysis project Ga0123355, IMG submission 89872) | Embiratermes neotenicus P1 segment gut microbial communities from Petit-Saut dam, French Guiana - Emb289 P1 | ecosystem: Host-associated > Arthropoda: Insects > Digestive system > Gut ...
AATCATGCATATAATCTTTTGTATCATCAGACTATGAGCTGCCTAAAGAGTAACGGTGAAATGTCCCCGGCAGGGCTTGCCCAGTCTATTCTATCTTTAGGTTGTTTCAAACACATACCACAAGATGATTACAAACGATTATTATCGCACTTGATTGAAATAGACCAGTTGCAACGCACAGAGCAAGGTGGGTTGATTATTGGTCGCGAGGGAGAAAAAATTGTAAACAGTCACAAATTTCTAACTGTGTTCCTTGCAACTGAATATCTTCTTGTGAAAGACGAAAACCGCACCATAGGCACGGTGGATAAAGTTTATCCTGTAGGCATTCGTTTTGCACTGGCAGGAATGGCTTGGGAAACAGTGGATGTAAATGAAAAGGCTAAGGTTATCTTTGTGAAACAAGTTCCGGGTATATCCCTTGTAGACTGGGATGTTGACTTCACTGCTGAACTTCATACTGTTCTTGTCCGTAAAGTTCGCAGTATATTAAAGGAGGATATTTCATATCCGTATTTAAGTGAACGTTGTAAGGAGAGGTTAGTCGAGATACAATATATTGCCCGTAACAGTGGCATATTGGACAATCTTGTGACACCATTTTCTGATAGGAAATATGCCATTTTTCCTTGGGTGGGTACCAGACAGTTAATGACCTTGAATTATGCTTTACGACACAGAAGCATTAAAAGTAAGCTGCCTTGGATTACCTGCGTGTATCTTGAAGTAATCTTTGATGGAACGAAAGAAGAGTTAGAGGGCATCATTAGCGATATTCTTAATAGCAATCTTGACCTTTATGATTTGCCCTTACCCGACAAAGTACAGATTGATGGTAAGTATAATGAGTTCATTCCTCTCGATCTTTTACGAAAGCAGTTTATAGAGGACTATCTTGATTTTGAAGGTCTTAAAAATGCAATGCAAAGTGTACCGGAAAGATAAAAGATGTATTTCAAGTTCCGCAAAATGTTCTGTAGCAACAAGATGTTGCTGCAGGCGTTTTTGAATATTCCTCTTGTTCAGGTGTGTATCCATAAGGATTACTTAGAGAATGAAGTAGTTTATCCATCACACTTAAATCATTGTTCTCAGCAGCATCTAATGCTTCTTCCACTAGATGATTTCTTGGAATAATGGCAGGATTATGGCTCTTCATAAGCATTCTAACCTCATCTTTTGATTTTGATTGTTTCTCGAGCCTTGTTTGCCATTGATTATTCCACTGGTGAAAATCAGTATTGGAAAATAGCTCTGTATCGTTTTTCTGGTCCAATGTTAAAGAGCGAAAAGTATTTGTATAATCCGCTTGAAATTGCTGCATAAGTTGTAAAAGATTCTTGATCAATAATTCATCTTCTGCTTCATTATTGTACAGGCCTAGCTTAGCCTTCATTCCTGCAAGCCAATAATTTTGATAAAGTTCCAAGAAATTGGCAATCTCTTTTTGTCCAATTTTAACAGCTTCATTTTCATCATCATGCAAAAGGGGCAATAAAGTTTCGGCAAAGCGTGCCAGATTCCAAGCAGCTATTTTAGGTTGATTTTCATAAGCATAGCGGCCATGGGTATCAATGGAACTAAAAACAGTAGCCGGATGGTAAATATCCATAAAGGCACACGGACCATAGTCAATGGTTTCACCACTAATGGCCATATTGTCTGTATTCATTACTCCATGAATGAAACCAACTAACTGCCATTTGGAAATCAGGAATGCTTGACGTTTTGCTACTTCTCTTAACATTAGCAAGTATTTGTTTTCGGATGTTGTAATATTTGGGAAATGACGAGCTATGGTATAGTCTGCTAAATGACGAACATCTTCTATTGTGCCAAAACGAAAAGCATATTCAAATGTTCCAACTCGAATGTGGCTTGTTGCAACACGTGTTAAAATTGCTCCCCGAAGATTTCTTTCACGTCTTACCATCTCTCCTGTTTCTACAACTGCTAAACTCCTTGTTGTTGGAATCCCCAAGGCGTACATAGCTTCACTAATGATATATTCCCTCAGCATAGGGCCCAGAGCAGCCCGCCCATCACCGTTTCTGGAGTATGGAGTTTTTCCGGAGCCTTTAAGTTGAATATCAAAGCGTTCCCCGGAATTTGTTATTTGTTCTCCAAGAAGGATAGCCCGCCCATCACCCAACATGTTAAAATGTCCAAATTGATGTCCGGCATATGCTTGTGCCAGGGGCTCAGCATCTTCCGGAATTAAATTTCCGGCAAAGACTTCCGGTTGTAGAGGTACTCTTAAGTCAGCAGCCAATGAGTCATTAAAAATGATTAGTTTAGGGTCACGTACTGGGGTTGGCTTTTGTTTAGTAAAAAATAGTTTTGGTAATTCAGCATAACTATTATTAAACTTCCATTTTGTTTCATTTTGCATTCCGAAACTTGACCTCCGATCTCAAACTTTTGCTATAGTATTTGCTTATTTCCATACAAAGATACCGCTCTTTTATCTTTACTATATCACTATATTGGTTTTTTGATTTTCTTTTTGTTTTATATGAAACGTTTATTTGGAAAATTTTGAACCGGGTATTGCAGGCAGAACTTATGTTCTGTATAATGGGTATAGAGTATAAGTGTGAAAGTTTATGCTAACAAAACCACTATGGATTTGTTTAGCGTAATTTGCTGGCAAGGGCTGATGTTGCTTGCTCAAAGAACAAATGTTATACTAATCTGTAATTAAAACCTTATTAAAACTAAACTTTAGTGAACAGTGGATTTATTCATTATTTACTAAATAAATTGGCGGTGTAGTTATGGCAAAAGATAAATTAATTGTAAAAGGTGCGAGGGCACATAACTTAAAAAATATAGATGTTGAAATACCAAGAGATAAACTGGTAGTAATAACAGGTTTAAGTGGGTCAGGTAAATCATCTTTGGCCTTTGATACTATCTATGCAGAAGGTCAAAGGCGTTATGTGGAATCTCTTTCAGCATATGCCAGGCAGTTTCTGGGACAGATGGATAAACCGGATGTAGATTATATAGAAGGATTGTCACCAGCTATTTCCATAGACCAAAAGACTACCAATAGAAATCCAAGGAGTACAGTAGGAACAGTTACGGAAATCTATGATTATTTAAGGCTGCTGTTTGCCAGAATAGGTAAGGTTCACTGCCCTAAATGTGCAAAACAAATATCACAGCAGACTGTGAGTCAGATGGTGGACCAGTTAATGCTTTTACCGGAGAAGACAAAAATTCAGATTCTGGCTCCTTTGGTGAGAGGACGTAAAGGAGAACACTTAAAGCTTTTGGAGGAAATACGCAAAAATGGCTTTACCAGAGTAAAAGTAAATGGAGAAATTTATAACCTTGCTGATGATGAAATTACTTTAGATAAAAATAAAAAACACTCTATTGAAGTGGTTGTTGATAGAATAGCTATTAAAGAGGGAATTGAAAATCGCTTGGCAGAATCTCTGGAAACATCTTTGAAGTTAGCTGAAGGCATAGTAAAAGTTGATGTGATAGAAGGCGAAGAATTGACATTTAGTGAGCAGTTTGCCTGCATGGATTGTGGAATTAACTTTGAAGAAGTAAATCCAAGAACCTTTTCTTTTAATAGTCCTTATGGAGCATGCCAAGGATGCAGTGGACTTGGTTTTAAAAATGAAGTTGATCCGGACTTGATAGTACCGGATAAGAGCAAGTCTATTGCTCAAGGTGCTATCATACCTTGGAGCAAATCAACCAGCACCTATTATCCACAAATGCTGGAAAGCGTGGCTGAGCATTTTGGATTTTCCATTGATACTCCTTTTGAAGAGTTAACAGAAGAGCAAAAACATGTTGTATTATATGGAAATGAAGAAACCAAGATCAAATTTGATTACAAAAACCCTTTTGGTACTCATAAAACTTACTATGCCAACTTTGAAGGAGTTATCCCAAATCTGGAACGAAGATATAAAGAATCGCAGTCAGATTGGGCAAGGTCAGATATTGAGGAATATATGAGTACAAATCATTGCCCTATCTGTGAGGGAGCACGGCTTAGGAAGGAAGTCCTGTCAATTTTGATTCAGGACAAGAATATATATGAATTTACTAGGCTGTCAGTTGCCGAGGCATTAAGCTTTTTAGAGGGCATAGATTTTACTGAAAGAGAGAAAATCATAGCCCATCAAGTTATCAAAGAAATTCAAGAGCGACTTTCATTTATGCTGAATGTAGGTCTGGATTACCTTACCCTGGATAGAGCAGCAGGTACCTTATCAGGAGGCGAGGCTCAAAGGATTAGACTTGCTACCCAGATAGGGTCAAGTCTTGTTGGAGTTTTGTATATTCTTGATGAACCGAGCATAGGTCTGCATCAGAAAGATAATGAGAGATTGTTACAAACCCTTAAGCATTTAAGGGATATAGGTAATACGTTGATAGTTGTGGAGCATGACGAGGACACTATCCGTGAAGCTGACTATATTTTGGATATTGGTCCCGGAGCAGGAGCTCATGGTGGCAAGGTAGTAGCAGCAGGCACCATGGGTGATATCATGGCATGTGAGGAGTCCATTACAGGGCAATACTTAAATGGAGTCAAACAAATTCATATACCTCCTGCCAGAAGAAAGGGTAATGGAAAGAGTATTGTCATTAAGGATGCTGAAGAGAATAACTTAAAGAAAATAAGTGTAGAAATACCTCTTGGCTTATTTACTTGTGTAACAGGTGTATCGGGCAGCGGTAAAAGTACATTGATTAATGAAATACTATATAAAAAGCTGGTAGCTTCCTTGCATAATGCCAGGACAAAGCCCGGAAAGCACAAGGAAATAAAGGGTATTGAGCACTTGGATAAAGTAATTGATATTGACCAATCACCCATAGGCAGGACTCCACGGTCAAATCCTGCTACCTATACAGGAGTATTTGATAGTATAAGGGAAATATTCGCTCAAACTTCTGATGCCAGATCCAGGGGCTACAAGCTTGGTCGTTTTAGTTTTAATGTAAAAGGTGGCCGATGCGAAGCATGTAAAGGTGATGGTATAATAAAAATAGAAATGCATTTTCTGCCTGATGTATACGTTCCTTGTGAAGTTTGCAAAGGGCAAAGGTACAATAGAGAAACTTTAGAAATTAAGTTTAAAGGAAAAACTATTTCAGATGTATTGGCAATGACTGTAGATGAAGCAGCAGAGTTTTTTGCAAACTTACCAAAAATCTATCGCAAACTCAAAACAATGCAAGATGTAGGGCTGGGTTATATCCGAATGGGTCAACCTGCAACTACTCTCTCAGGCGGCGAGGCTCAAAGGGTAAAGCTGGCAACGGAGCTGAGCAGGCGTAGCAATGGTAAGACAATGTATATTCTGGATGAACCTACAACAGGTCTTCATGTTGCAGATATTGATAAGCTTTTAAGTGTACTTCAACAACTCACTGATAATGGTGATACAGTTCTGGTTATTGAGCATAACCTTGATGTTATCAAGACTGCGGATTATATAATTGACCTGGGTCCTGACGGAGGAGACAAAGGAGGTCAAATTGTAGCAATCGGTACTCCGGAAGAGGTTGCTCAAGTGCCGGGTTCCTATACAGGACAGTTTCTAAAAAAAGTTTTGGAGGCTTACAATGATTGTCATAGAGGACAAGCTAAAGAGGTTACCAGATAAGCCCGGAATATATCTGATGCTGTCAGAAGAAGAAAAGATTATTTATGTCGGTAAAGCTTCTTCTTTGAAAAACCGTGTGCGAAGCTATTTTAGAGGTGGCAATGTTCCGGCTAAAGTCTCGGCTATGGTACACCATATCAAAGATATCGACTATATTGTTACCGATACGGAAGTCGAGGCTCTTGTACTTGAGTGCAACTTAATAAAAAAACATAAACCAAGATACAACGTTGTTTTAAAAGATGATAAAAGCTATCCATATATAAAAATTACTCTGAATGAAACTTATCCACGGGTAACCACTACTCGCAGAGTAAAAAAAGATGAGGCAAAGTATTATGGCCCTTATACAAGTGTAGGCTCTCTCAATGAAACAATAAAGCTTTTACGAAAACTTTTTCCCATTCGTACTTGTAAAAGCTTTGAAAAGCAGAAGAGGGCTTGTTTGAATTATCATATTAAAAGATGTCAAGCACCATGTATAGGAAACGTTTCCACGGATGAGTACAGAGGTACGGTAAATGAGATTATGAATTTTCTAGAAGGGAAGCAAGAAAAGGTAATCAAAAACCTGCAATTGAAAATGCAAGGAGCAGCGGAAGCTCTCGAATATGAAAAAGCGGGTGATTTGCGGGATAAGATCAAGGCTATAGAAAAGGTTTTAGAGAAGCAGAAAGTTGTTAATGCAACAGATGATGACCAAGATGTGATAGCATTTGCCAGGGGAGATAATGAAGCATGTATTCAGGTTTTTTTTATACGTAACGGCAAGGTTGTTGGTAGAGAACATTTCTTCTTGGATGGTACAGATAGTCTTAGTAGAAGTGAGATAATGACTATTTTTGTTAAACAGTATTACAGTAGAGTAGTAGATATACCGGGAAAGATATTGCTTCAAGAGCCTATTGAAGATAAAGATATTATTGAACAATGGTTGAAAGAGAAGGCTAATATCAGAGTTATGATTCAAGTCCCACAGCTGGGTGAGAAATTAAAACTTGTAGAGATGGTTGGCAGGAATGCTCTATTGCTTTTAGAGGAGGCTCAGCTTTCTAGGCAAAAAAAGAAGCTTGCTGACGAACAAGCACTTATTCAATTGAAAGATTACCTTAAACTTATCAAGTTGCCACTTAGAATCGAGTGTTATGATATTTCAAATATTCAGGGTACAAATACTGTGGGTTCCATGGTAGTTTTTGAAAAAGGCAAGCCTTTAACAGATGAATATAGAAGATTTAAAATTAAAACTGTTGAAGGTGCAAATGATTATGCGTCTATCCAAGAGATGATTTATCGGAGGTTTAAAAGAGGAGCAGGGGCGAATGCCCTCCCTGACCTGGTTTTAATAGATGGTGGAAAAGGTCAGTTAAGTTCTGCCAGGGATGTCATGAAGCTTTTGGGTTTTGCTGATATACCTACCTATGGTATTGCAAAAAAAGAAGAATTACTATTTACAGAAAACCAAGAAGAAGCAATAAGGCTCCCGGAAAATTCAGAAGCCCTATATCTGCTGCAAAGAATCAGGGATGAAGCCCATCGCTTTGCTATTACATATCACAGGCAGTTGAGAAGCAAGGATAGTTTCCGCTCACCTTTAGACGAGATACCCGGTATAGGTCCTAAGAGAAAAAAAGCCCTTATAAATAAATTTGGCTCCATGGAGAATATAAGGATGGCAACTCTCCAGGAGCTAGAGCAAGTGGAAGGGATGAACAAAAAATCAGCCCTGCAGGTATATGATTACTTATGTAGATAATGGTTCAAATTACAAAGCACAAATTACAAATAAAAACCTACAAATCACAAATTAGAGTTCGGAGGTCAGATAATCACATCAAGTCTACTTCTTGCTGATTTTTAAGATATCATCTGAACATATTACTTCATAGCCAATTTTTGAAAATAAAATATCTAATTCGTTAATAGTTTCAGCTTCTATATGCACTTTTAAATTATTACTAACAAAGATAAAGCTATCATCACTATCTATTATAAAGTCAATACTTCGCTTTTCCTGGGTAGATTTCAATTGGGAAGCAATTATTTCATCCCAGACTTTTTCGAGAAACTCAGTTAATAAGTATTCATCAATACATGTATTTTCCAAGTTGCTTTTACAATTTACTGTTAGAGGAATGGCTGATTTGAATGTTGTATATATTTTTAACAATAATGAGATTACAAGCTTGGGATATACTATATTTAAAATACTTTCATTACGTTGCAGCTCTAACATTGCATACTTTAGATACTTTTCAGCTTCTTGGCTCTTATTTAGTTGGATGTAGCTAAGGGCAACCTGCAGATAGTTTACCATATCATGTTTTTGCAGCTTAAGTAATTTAACAGCTTCATCTCTATATTTATCTTCTTTCACTAAACATCACCTCATATCAAAAAAACTACATTGTAAAATATTCTACAAAATAGTAAAAATTACCTCTATGTTTTTAGAAATTAATAAATTTATTGCCTATTCACATTGACATTTATGTATATATGCTGGAAAATTAATTATACTCAGTTATACAACGGAGGAAGCGTATGGATATTAAATTAATTGCAATTGACTTGGATGGGACTTTATTAAATAATGATTTGAAAATTTCACCAAGAGCAGTGGCGGCAATACAGGCAGCAGAAGAAAAGGGTGTAAGGGTAACCCTTTGTACGGGAAGGATGTATGTATCAGCGTCTCGTTATGCTCAAGAGTTGGGTTTGGATATACCTTTAGTTACCTATAATGGGGCTTTAGTAAAGAGTTCTTTGAGTCATGAAGTATTATATGAAAGAAAACTCCTATTAGAAGAGGCACGACATGTAGTAAGAGTTTGTGAAGAATTTGATTGTCAGCTTAATATTTATTTAGATGATAAGCTTTATGTGGAAAAAAATAATGACTGGTCAAAAAAATATGCAAGAAAAGTAAATGTACCCTTGAATGAAGTTGATAATCTACTGGACTTCTTAAAGATGCCACCCATAAAAATATTAGCTATGGGAGAAGAGGACATTTTATATATGCTTAGAAAGCGACTTGCTGATAGAGATCTGTATGTTACTCGTTCTCATTCTTATTTTTTGGAAATGCTAAATCCGGAAGCCACAAAGGGTAAAGGTTTAGCAGAAGTTGCTAAAAATCTGGCAATTGACAGAAAAAATGTAATGGCTATTGGCGATAATGAAAATGATATAGAGATGTTCAAATATGCAGGTTATTCTGTAGCTATGGCTAATGCAGATGATGATATAAAAGCTCACGTTGACTATGTTACAAAAAATAATGATGACGATGGAGTTGCCGAAGCTATAGAAAAACTAGTACTGTAGGGGATGCATTATCAATTACCCATGGGTGCTAATTGCAGAGATAGTTGCTAAGTAGGGAGATGATTAATAATGAAATTTGAAGCTGATTTGCATGTACATTCTATAGCAAGTGGCCATGCTTTTAGTACTGTTGCTGATAATATTCAAGCTGCTGTAAAAAAGGGCTTGAAGTTGATTGCTATAACAGATCATGGTCCCAATATGCCGGATGGTCCTCATCTATATTATTTTTATAATATGAGGGTTTTGCCAAAAAGCTATTTGGGTGTAGAAATACTAAAAGGTATAGAAGCTAACATTATAGATGAAAAAGGTAATATTGATATTCCGGAAGAACTTGTAAAAAAGCTGGATATTGTTCTTGCAGGTTTTCATCCCTATTGTTCGCCTGCCGGTACAGTTGTTGAAAATACCAAAACCATGATAAATGCTATTAATAATCCACTAATAGACATGATAGTACATCCCGGAAATCCCGGGTTTCAAATTGATCCAACTGAAATAGTTTTGGCGTGCAAGGAGAAAGGGACTCTTTTAGAAATTAATAATAACTCTTTAGGTGCTGATGGTTCCAGAGTTGGCAGCTATCATAATTGCCTGGCTATTGCGGAAAAAGCAGCAGAATACGGGATAAAAGTAGCTATTGGCAGTGATGCTCACTGGGCGGAGCAGGTGGGAAGTTTTCCATTAGCAGTTGAGCTTGCATCAAAAGCAGGACTAAAGGAGAGTCAGGTTATTAATATATCAGCCCAAGAGATACGTTTATATCTGCAAAAAAGAAAAGCAACTAATTTATAATTCACTTTATAATGCATATATGCGTGACATTTTATACTAGATAGATAGTAATTACATAATGGATATTTTGAAACCAGAAGCTCGAAGTCATATTAGGAGTGGCTAAGCAAACCAAATGCAACGACAAATCCGACTTCTGACATCTGTTATCCTGAGGTGATTAAGTGGCAAAGTTTATTGGTGACTATCATACCCATTCAAACTATAGTGATGGAAAGGCCACCATTGACGAAATAGTAATGGAGGCTAAAAGAAAAGGGTTAAGGGAAGTAGCAATTACTGACCATGGTCCCGGAAATCTGACAGGTGGATTAAAAAACTTGCAAGAACTTCTTGAAGCATCTTTGAAAGTCCAGGGTATTAATGGGATTATGGAGGATGATTTTAAGGTTCTAAGTGGGGTAGAAGCAAATATAGTTGGTGAAGATGGACAAATTGATGTACCATCTGATATTTATGAGAAGCTGGATATATTACTGATCGGTCTACATCCAATGGTATATGCAAATTCATTAGGCAGCTTCTGGAACTTGGTGTTAAAAAACCAAGTAAATAAATTTTTAAAAATAGGTAAGAGCCAAGTTATTGATCTTAATACCAAGACCTTAATTAAAGCTTGTGTTAAACATAAACCCTTTGCCATTAGTCATCCCGGACTGGGTATGCTTATTGATATTAAAGAAGTGGCAAAGGCTTGTGCACAAAATGGTGTGGCATATGAAATAAACGGTGGTCATCTATTTCAACATCCTGAAGAATTAAGGATTGCAGCTCAAGAAGGAGTGGACTTTGTTATCAATAGTGACGCTCATTTTATTGAAACTGTAGGCGATTTAGAAGCTGGTTTTAAATTGGCGATACAGGCAGGAATAGACAAGGAAAAGATCAAAAATCTTGTAAATTAGGTGGTAAAAATGAAACTGGATAAATTACAGCTAATTATTGTTACCGGACTATCTGGAGCAGGGAAAACACAGGCTATTCGTTGTTTGGAAGATCTTAATTTCTTTTGTATAGATAATCTTCCTCCATCCTTGGTGCCAAAGCTTTTAGAGGAGCTAGAAAAAGCTGAAGATATTGATAAAGTGGCTTTAGTTATGGATACCAGAGGGGGTAAGCTTTTCCACAGCCTGGATAAGGCACTAGCTCGTCTGGGTCAACGGGGTCTAAAATATAAAATACTTTTTTTTGATGCATCCAGTGAAGTGCTAATAAGAAGATTTAAAGAAGCTAGAAGAGCTCATCACTTATCAACGATAGATATAATGGAAGGGATTGTTAAGGAGCGGGAAATACTTAGTGATATTAAAGATAGGTCAGATCTTATACTAGACACCTCTGATATGTCCATAAGTCAGTTAAAAGAGCAAATATCTAATATATTTAGTGGAGAGCTGGATAAGCTGCCAGTAACAATAATGTCCTTTGGTTATAAATATGGTGTACCAATAGAAACGGATCTTGTAATTGATGTTAGATTTATCCCAAACCCATACTATAATATGGAGTTACGTCATTTATCCGGTCATGATGATTTGGTAAAAAAATATGTAATGGAAAATGAAATAACCCAAGAATTTTTAAAAAAATACTGTGATCTTCTTCATTTTTTGATACCTAACTACATAAAAGAAGGGAAAAATCAGCTGGTTATAGCCATTGGATGCACCGGCGGCAGACATAGATCGGTAGCAATTACTAACCATCTCGCATTATGCCTTAACAATGATTTTGATTGTAAAGTAGCGATTAAGCATAGGGATATTGATAAGCGTTCAGGAGGTATAGGTATCTGATGGGTTGGTTTAAAATGAATTTTAAATGGCTGTACCCTGGTCTAAGAATCAAGCGTTGGTTGCTCCTGGCCCTAATGGGAGTGGTTTTATCTTCAGGGGGCTTGGTTTTAATACTTGAAGCCAACTGGTGGAGCATTTTATTTTTTATCGACAGACTATTGGAAGAATATCATATTTCCTATAATTTGTTAATGATTGCCGGTATATCCTTCATAATACTTGGATTATTTATAATTACCTTTGCACTTAAAATGGGTGCTGGGTCAGTACTAAATACTATCATACCCAATAACGAAACACGATTGATAGAAGTAATCTATGAAAAGAGACAACTAAAAAAAGGACCCAAAATAGTAGTTATTGGTGGTGGTACTGGATTATCGGCATTACTTAGAGGCCTAAAGCACTACACAAGCAATATCACTGCCATTGTCACTGTAACAGACGATGGGGGTTGTTCAGGAAAACTGCGAGGGGAACTTGGTATACTGCCACCCGGGGATTTGAGAAACAACCTTATGGCCTTGGCAGACCGTGAAAGTCTTCTGGAAGATTTGTTTAACTATCGGTTTTCAAAGGGAGAGGGTCTGGAAGGACGCAGTTTGGGTAACTTACTTCTGGCAGCTATGACTGATCTTAGTGGCGATATGGATAGAGCACTCAAAGAACTAAGTAAGGTCTTGGCAATAAGAGGTGTTGTATTGCCATCTACATTAAGCAATGTTACATTAAAAGCTCTAATGGATGATGGTTTGGAAGTATATGGTGAAACAAAAATAGTTAGTCACCCGGGAAAAATTGTTCAAATTCAGCTTGCTCCGGATAATTGTGAGCCTGTTGAAGATGCTCTTACAGCTATACAAGAGGCAGATGCTGTCATTATTGGACCGGGAAGTCTGTATACCAGCGTAATTCCCAATCTGCTAATCAAAAAATTTGCAGAAGCTATAAGCAAAAGTAGTTCTCGGGTATATTATGTTTGCAATGTAATGACTCAGTCAGGAGAAACAGATCATTTTACAGCAGCCGACCATGTTAAAGCAATAAAAGTCAATGTTCCAGGTTTAAAAATAGATAAAGTAATAGTAAATACAGGTAATATTCCCAAAAAACTTGCAGAAAAGTATAGAATAAATGGATCCTATCCGGTAATTTTGGATGAAAAAGCTTTTAGAAAATTGAATGTAAAAATATATGAAGCTGATCTTGTAAACCTTTCTAATTTAGTAAGGCATGATTCAGATAAGCTGGCAAAAGTCATTATGAAAGAAATTTTCAAAGATACTCATATAACAGAAAGGATTAGAATTCTAGAATCCCTTTGGCGTAGTGATTCTTAAAAATGCTTATTATATAACTAAAAAAATTTAATCTATACATACTGAGAGAAACCATTGTCTTTTGAGGATAATGGTTTTTCTTTTGCTTGTATCAGAAAAAATGATCCCTATAAGTTTAGAAAAGTGCGGAAAAGCCAGATTTAGCAAAGGTTATTAAGTTTAAGAAAAAACCGTGGGAAAATTTACAAAAAAAATCAAAAAAAATACAAATAGAGGGAAATTTTTGCAGGAGAATGAAATGTATTGTAGAATTAGTATGCAAACAAAATTACAATCATTTACATTTACAAGAACATTACCCATGATTGTATATTTGTTGAAATTAATTATTTTTTTATTAATAAAGTGTATTACTTGGCTATAGTATTTATTTGTATAAAATCTTGTAATAATTTGTAATATGTATTTTTTGATGTTGATGCTACTAAAATGAAATTTTCAATTCATTTTAGTGCATATAAACTGGCTAGGAAAGGAGGTGCGAATTATGATAGGTTCAGGATTTTTTGCTGTTATAGCGGGTGTTTGGTCTGCTGCTATGACTGCTATTGCAGCGATTGCTTTATTCTTTTCTTAATTTCGAAGAAAATAAGCAATTGGATGGTTAGTGTTTTTAGCACTGAGATATTAGAATACGCTTATTAAATTATGAAAGGTGGTGTAATCAATGTTAGGTCTTGCATTGTGGATGGGTATTGGTTTTAATATTTTGGCACAAATAACTGAAATGATGAATAT
>Ga0123355_10011502_pt1 | contig 13646 bp, 7 predicted proteins | sample TergutEmb28metaG_3_FD_89872 | JGI IMG/M metagenome (GOLD analysis project Ga0123355, IMG submission 89872) | Embiratermes neotenicus P1 segment gut microbial communities from Petit-Saut dam, French Guiana - Emb289 P1 | ecosystem: Host-associated > Arthropoda: Insects > Digestive system > Gut ...
GAAGGTGCACCATCTTCAAAAATTATTTCGCCTTTTCTAAAGGTTTCCGGCGGTATATCGGTACTTGCAATTTTCTTTAAATCTATCATGATTACACCTCAATTTCCATATTTTCACGTGCAAAAACAAAACGCTTATCTCCGGTTATTCCTTCGTGCAAGGTATTTAGTTCTTCATCGGTATACTCATGCCCGTAATGAGCAAACATCAGTCGCTTGCAACCGCTTACTTCCGCAAGCTCGACCCCATCTTGCACTGTAGAGTGCCCCCAGCCACGCTTTGGCGGGTAATCTTTCGGCAGATAAGCCGCATCAAATACTACGAGGTCTGCATTTTGGCAATATTTAATCAACTCAAATGTGTTGTCAGTGTCATGCTCAGGCATTTCATTATCGAGTGAATATACTAATGTTTTTTGTCCATCTGTAATGTGAAAAGACTGAGTTTTGTCGGCATGATTTGCCGTAAATGGGGTAATTGTAAGACCGCCTATCTTGAAAGGACCCGTAACTTCACAGCACTCCGCTTGAGAAACGCTTGCCATATCCAAAGGCCAATATGGGGGTTTAAATATGCCGAAAACTTGTTCATTAAGCGGTCTGTCGTCACGGGAGCGTGTAAAGATGCGCATTTTGCTCTCCTTAGACCAAATAGGCGTAAACCAAATAAGTCCGTAGATATGGTCTATGTGTAAGTGACTCAACAGTAGACAGGGCTCAAAAGGTAAGTCATTGGGATATCCGGGAAACTGCTTGCGCAGGTCAGCATCGAGTTTAATAAGTCCGCTGCCTGCATCTAAGATAATCATGTTGTTGCCGCTTTCAAGCACCATGCAGGTGGTGTTTCCACCATACTGTGATCCACGTGAAAACACTGCCGAACCACGGCAACCGTATACTTTCAATTTCATACTGATTAAAAAACCCCTCTCAAAGTTTCATATTCATCATCACCAGATCCATCGTCGAGCACTACCTCGGTTGAACTTTCTTCCTTTTTGAAGGGACACTGTGCGGTGTGCTCACAGTCGCCGTAGTAAGGATCATCAGCATTAGTGTCATCACCGCCTACATAGTAGGAATAGCCATATTCAGTGTCATCACCATCGGGGAAGTATGGATCGTCACCGACTGTGTACTCGCTGTCGTAGTCGTAATAACCGTACTCGCTGTCGTAGTCGTAATCACTGTACTCATAATCGGCATCGGTGTCATAGTCGCTATAATACTCGTCACAGATGCAGTAGTACAGATAGTAGTAGCAACCTTCGCATACATATTCTTCGTCATACTCCGGCAATGAAAGGGCAATAGCTGCCTCTAGCATAAATGAGTCTGCAAGCAATGCGCTCAAGTCAGGTGCATCTGCGCCAAAAATTGTGTTTAGCCTATCTTGTACATAATCAATGTTACCGGCATCTATCGAAGTACCGTGGGTTGCACTGCCTTCGACACCCGTTGTGCCGATCATGTTGCTACGGGCAAAGTTGTTGGTTGCTGTGCCTTGATTTACAGCAGTTATACGACCTCTTGCTGTATTAGCAGTAGCACCTGTCATTATAAGTTCAGGACTGAGTGCGACACTGTTTTGTATTACTCCGCCCGGGGCATTTCTTCCAACCAAACCGCCAACATTTATATTAGCCTGAGCTCCCACGCTTTGAATCGCAAAACTGTCAATAATTGTGCCGTTGTTGAGTCCCACAAGCCCACCAACAGTAGAGCGACCGTTCACGCCACCGGCTGTTGGACCGCTGCCACCTGTAACTTCAATGTCGACAAAGCTGTTTATTATCGTGCCGTAGTTTATCCCGACAAGTCCACCACTGTGGCGCTCTAGGGTTAAAGTGACTACCTGCGTTCCGCCCACAACAGAGCTATTGATAATAGTGCCACGATTTACTGATGCAATTGCACCAACACGTGTGCCACCATTGGCGACATTTTGAACATTAACATCACGTAAGTGCAAGTTTCTGACTATGCCTTCTTCTGAGATGGTTTGGAACATGCCTTGATAGAGCCGTCCTGCTACACTTGGCAGAAGAAGTGCGCTGACCGTATGCCCATTTCCGTCAAATGTACCTGAGAAGTTGGCGACAGGCTCCCAAGCCTCGGTAAGGACGATATCGCCCATAAGCACGAAGTACCCTTCTTGCATATCTGGGTCATTATATAAGTAATAATGAAGGTCATAAATATTTTCCGGGTTAACCTGAACAGGGTGGTCCGGATGCAGTCCATCTACAGAGTCAATATCTGTAGACAAAGCCCCGCCATCAAATATATATATCCCAAGTCCCGTTACATTAAGCGGAATGTTAGTGCTGGTTGTGCCAAGACCGCTCGCACGGGTGGCTGTAACTCTAAAGGTACGAGTTCCGTCATAATATATACCCGGCACATCATGCCCTGCGAAGGTTATGCCTGTTACAGTGGGTATATTCAGTCTAAATCCTTCGGAAGAAGCCTGGTCAAAGAAGCCGTCTACTTCCACTTCGAAGATAATATTATTCTGCAGTGGGCTGAGCACATGCGGGCTATCTGTAACTGTGATAGATAGATATCTATCAACTATGCCCACGTCCGTAGACACAGGACCATCTTCATATGAATAAGAGCCTATTTGCACAAGGTCAACATAAACCGTGGCGTAACCGCTTGCCGATGGTGTTGTCCCGTCATAAGTAACAGAAATGGTAAAAGTGCGTGTGCCGTCATAATATATACCTGCCACATCGTACCCGGCAAATGTCAAGCCGGTCACAGGCTGAATCTCAAGTCTAAATTCTGTAGAGGATGCGTAGTCTGCAAATCCACTAACCACTACATCGAAGTCTAAGGTAGTACCAATAATCGTGCCTGCACTGTCAATTGCACGCAGCGGGATAGTGTTGGTGTTAACAATTTCCATGTCAAGGAACACTGGTGGAGGCGGTGGAGGCGGTGGAGGTGGGGGAGGAGGTGGTGGGGGAGGTGGTGTGCCTCCGCCGGAGTCGTCGCCCGGATCTCCGTCATCGCCGGTACCCGGATCAACAGGTGGTGTTTCGGGTGGTGTAATAGGTTGCTCAGGTATGACTACAGGTGGTGGCTCTACAGGTAATTCCGGTGTTACCGGAGTTTCCGGAGGAGTCTCCACCGGTGTTTCGGGTGGTGTGGTAGGTTGCTCCGCCGGAGGCTCAGTAGGCACTTCCGGGGTTACAGCAGGCACTTCCGGCGGGGGTGTAGGTGCTTGCGTTGGTGGAGTAACAGGACCCGGTGGTTGTGCCGGAGGATCTTGCGGTGGCGGAGAGGGATCATCAGGTGGTTGCATACCCGGCTCGGCAGGTTCGGGTTGTTCCGGCGCAGGTTGTGGTGGCATTTCGCTCGGGCGTTGCAGATTGGGCAGAATTTCTGCTGCTTCCGATGCAACAATAATCTGTGGTGCCGGGCGTTCTTCCAAAAGTGCCAATCTTTGCTCGTCTTCGGCACGGCGTGTGTCTATTGCCTCATCTATATATCTGAAAAGCTCCGGATTTAGCGCCATTGCGCTTGGGTCATTGCGTATTGCTTCTAATATGCTAAGGTCTAAGCTTGCAAGCGGAATAATAAAGTCTTCCGACAGGGGCTCTTTTTCACCTTGAATTTGGCGACCATACGCATCTTCTGTCAGGCGTATCATGCCCTCAGTGGTTACTAAGAATGTAGCTACATCTCCCAAATTGTCAGGGTCGGGCAAGTCCACGGCTATTTCGCCGTCTATTACCATCATACGTACAAATGGATTGCCTGTGCCTACGATTTCTTCACCAAAGAGTATACGGCGATATGTAAGTATATATTTTGTGCCACGCACACCGACAATTGTGCCTGCGGCTTGTACCATGTTGCGGGAGTTGTCGTCCAGTTCAACATCTACACGCACTTTTATCATGCCCTCTACAAGTGTAATGGAGCTGTCTTTACGTCCGTGACGTTGCCAAATAGAGTTAAGAGAAAGGGTTGTAAGTTCGCCCATGATAATCATCTGACCGTAGTACATAATGGTGGCTGTGGAATTAATGCCGGTGACAATGACATCGCCGTCATAGATGTTCATACCACGGTATACAGCGGTATAGCTATGACCGCCGACACGGTGCACAAAGACCGAGCCTCGTACATACTCCACTCTCGGACTGTCGCTCTCTTGCGCAAGAGCAGCTCCGGGTAGTAATGATATAACCATTGTAACGATCATAACTATAGCTATAAATCGCATAAATCTATTACGCATGTTTAAATCCCCTCCTAGAGAACATTTTCGACGCTATATAGAAGCACGCCGACACTTTTGTTTTTAAAGTTATATATTCCAAGCTCTCTTACTTCGACATAATCTTTTACTTGCTGGTAAGTAGCATCTGATATGATAATCTGACCTCTTTCAGAATTAGCTTCTATTCTAGCAGCGGTGTTAATGGTGTCACCTATTGCGGTATAGTCCATTCTAAAGTCCGAACCCATGTTACCGACAACAGCATCGCCTGTGTTTATGCCTATGCCGAACTGCAGATCCACGCCATATTTTTCTAAAATTTCTTCCTTTAGGTCGGCAGCACCTATCTTCATTTGCCATGCGGCTCTTACTGCGCACAGTGCGTGGTTAGGAAGGTCGTTTGGTGCATTAAACAATGCCATTGTTGCATCGCCCATGAATTTATCTATTGTGCCGTTGTTCTTCTGAATTGAGCTACTTGTAAGTTGCAGATAGCGATTAATCATATCTACCACTTTTTCCGGCGGATTAGCTTCGGAAAATGCTGTAAAACCACGAACATCAACAAACAAGGCTGTGATTTCCTTTACCACGCCACCAAGTTGAATATCCAAGTTTCCGGATACAATGCGCTCAACAACTTCCGGCGCAACGAATCTGCCGAACATATCTTTTATCTGCTGCTTGTCACTTTGTGCGGCAATTGCATTAAAGATGAGATAGAACAGATAGCACACGGCAAGGAATATGATTACATCTCCCACTTTTATGATAGTGTGAAGCTGATTGTATGCAAGCCACGCTCCGCCAAGTAGTAGAGCTGCCAATATCAAAGAGGCTATAAATGCTCCGATCGGCTTTAGTTTTTGGAAAAGCATTAATACGATAAGTGCACAGAGCACCAGTATTGCGAGGTTAACAAGCCATGAAGCATCTGTTACAAATATGCCTTCCATGAAGTTCTGAATAACATTGGCATGCCACTCTACACTGTGGGTGGCGAGGCTGCGGTCCATTGGAGTCATAAAGTTGTCATCGCCGATACCACGAGCATAAGGACCGATCAGTACGATTCTGTCTCTAAACATGCCGGGTGCGTAGTAGTCGTTAATTACGCCCCATAGTGATACAGCTCTGAAACTGTGTGGACCGCCTACAAAACGTACCGGGAATTGCCCGTAGCTATCCAGTGGAATGTCAGATGCGTAGATGCTACCCATACCCATAGACTGTCTATATGTGCGGTAAACTTCAAATGGGAAGGAGTTAGCGGTAATGTCACCGAAGTTAAATGCAGTAACGGAACGGCGCATAATCCCATCCGACTCGTCGGGTATGGCGTTTAGAAAGCCGACTGTTGCATTAAAGCCAAGTTCGCCGAAGGGCACTATTAAATACTCTAATTCCATTAGATCAGAATCGGTTTGGAATGGGCTTACAATACCCATGCCACCGAGCACAAGCTGATCTGCATTTCTCGCCGCATCTATTAAAATCTCGTCATATTCGGGTACTGCACCTGTGGAGTCATAAAGTACATTAACACCAATTGCTGCTGCGCCCATTTCCGACAGACGGGTGATTGCCTCTGCCATAAAATAGCGTGGCCACGGCCAGCTGCCTATCTCGTTAATACTACGCTCATCAATACCTACGATTATAATTTGGTCTGAGGCATCTCTCTCGGAAATCATAATATTGTCGTGTATTGCATTGTCTACAAATTGGAATACCCCGAAATATTGAGTTATGCCGAAGATGACAAGCAACAAGATAGGCATAATGAATTTTAGTTTTTTATGCATGGTAGTTCTCCCGTAAATCATGTGGTTTATAGACAGTTATCAGACTAAGTTCCGGAAACCACTCTATCGTATATGGAAACAGGCGCATCAGTTCGTTCAGTGTTGTGACCATTACGCCCCTCATTACGAAATAATCTAGTTCTTGCGCCAAGGTTGTCACAGTGTCGTCTATCACTATGGACAGTAGCCCCGTAGGCTCATCGAGATATACGCCCGCACCCAGCGCTTCCATAAATGGGCGTATGGGAACAAATATGGAATCACCACGTATCCAAGGTTGGATGCGCCCCATTTCTATCCTTTGGTCGCCGTTAAATACACGAATATCTCCCCTAAAGGCAAATCGTGAATTGATTGTAAGCCCTGTTTCCACAAGCATTTGACCACGTGACGGACGTCCTGACAGCACTCTTTCGGTCAGCGGTATAGAAACAACCATATTGTTTAGCGTGTCGGATATAAAGAGTGTTTCGCCGTCGGTTGTTATGCCCTCGGGCCTTGTCATGCGGATGTTTTCTGCGGAATAATGAAAACGCCCCGCCTCGCCACCGCCAAGCAAGGTGATAGTGCCTTGAGGCGTGATCTTTCTAATGGCGTGGTTCAGGCTGTCGGCAACTAAGATATCTCCGTTTGGTAATAGAGCTACATCACGAGGGAAGTTAAAGCGTGCCTGATCATTTGGACCGTCGATGTAATCGCCCTCTGTGTAGATGGAAATGCCTATGGCATTGCCGGGCTCACCGGCGACAGTGGTTACAATACCGTTTTCTATCCTGCGGATTGCGTGGTTGGCAGAATCTGCAACGTATAAAACGCCGTCTGCGGTAAGGTATATCCCGGACGGCTGGAACAGCCTTGCATCAAGCACTGAGCCATCTACAAAGCCACTTTGCGTAGGTGCTCCCGCAAACAAGCGTACATAGCCACTTGGGTCTATCACACGTAAGACGTGGTTTAACGTGTCGGCTACGTAGATGTAGCCTTGCGGACACATGACCGCTGCTCGTGGACCGTTAAAAGTCGCTTGTGTTTCCCGCCCGTCTCTGTGACCGGGAGTGCCGTTGCCTGCGACTGTGATTACGAATGCGCCTGTTATCTTGCGAATGGCGTGATTGTCTGTATCAGCTACGATAATATCACCCTCATGTGTAACGAAGACACCTGATGGCTTCATAAACATTGCATATTCCCTAAAGCCGTCTATAAAAGCACCTGAGTGACCATAAGACAGACCGAACCGCCCGGGCATACCCGTGCGATGATTATAAGCTCCGTCCAGAATTTGTATGCGGTCACACATAGAGTCTGCCACGACTAGGTAATTACCCATTATGGCAAGACCTATGGGGAAATAAAGTTCATCTAGTATGCCATCGGGGGTGGATAGGCCGTCAAAGTGCTGCATTGGTGTTACGGCAACAGCTTCTGCCATGCCTACAACACCTGTATCCGGATCGGTGTCGGAAAACAAGAAAATATAAGCTACCACTGCTACAGCGAGCAGTGCAAATAATGCAATAGCGATTATTAGTATTTTTCTTTTCTTATACATCTCCCGAGTATCTCCCCAAAAATTGTCAATCCGAGTCAGTATACCATATAATGAGAAACTGAGCAAGCTTTTTCGTAGGTCATCTCTCAGCAAAGCACCCTGTGAACTGTAATAGCTATCGAGGAAAATCATAAATTTGTTATTAAGAGAATATTAAATTTGGAGAATTGTGTGTAAAGATTAGTTAATATTCGTATTGACTTTTATCGAAATTTAGGTTATAAATACCAATAGTTCGGAAAATAAAACAAAATTAGATTCCGGCATAATAAACACAGATTCGAGAAAGGATCGTAAAATGAAGAATAAAAAATTGTTAGCAATAGCAATAGCACTGACCATGTGTTTTGTGCTTATTGCAGCATGTACACCAGCAGACACACCGGCAGGCCCCGGCCCTGGTCCGGGTCCGGCAACTACACCAGGCACAGCAGGCGGTGGTGGCGATCAAGCCGGCGCACTTGCTGAAGCTCCACCCGAAGATGAAGATGTAGTATTTGCAAGATCTCTTGATGTTATCGTTGATAACAACAACATCGCAGTTATTAACCCCTTTAACCCGGCAGCCAACCCAACTTCAACTAACTGGATATTCACAATGGTGCATGACAGACTTATGGAGAGAGATGATGCAACCGGTGACTTTATCCCGTCACTTGCAGCATCATGGGAAACAGACGACTTCCAAACATTCGTATTCCACTTGCAAGAAGGTGTTACATTCCATAACGGCAACCCCTTCACAGCGGACGATGTCGTATTTACCGTTGAGCATGCAAGAGCAGTCGGTGCCGGTTCTCCCGGTGCGGCACAATGGCTTCCTGTCAGAACGGCAACAGCTATTGATGATTACACTGTAGAATTAGTGCTACAAGATCCATTTGTTGACTTCTTCCACAATCTTTCCGTTGCATCTGCAAGCGTTGTTAGCAGAGCAGCAGTCGAAGCAAACGCAGATACCGGCACACATATCGGAACAGGTCCTTTCGAAGTTGCAGAATTTGTTTCTAATGACTTTGTAAGAATGACACGTAATCCGAACTTCTGGAACACAGATAGACTCAATATCGTGACTGAGGAAATAACACTCAGATTTGTTCCTGAAATGAGTGCACGTACAATCAGAATGCAAAATGGCGAGAGCCAACTCAGCTTCGGCACAAGTGCAGACGACCTGCCTTTGTTCCAAGCTAATCCGAACTTCCAAGTTATTCCACAGACATTTAACACAATCCAAGGCTTCTCATTTAACATGAGTGATCCGCTACTTCAAGACCTTAATCTTAGAAGGGCAATCATGCATGCTACAAACAGAGAAGAAATAGCCCTCTTTGCAGCGAGTGAATGGGCAGTGTCAATCTATGGTCATCCAAATGGTGGCGGAACAATATGGGGCTATGCTTCTGACTTCCGTAACAACAATATCCCTGCAATCCCATTTGATCCGGACCTTGCAAGACAATACCTGGAAGCATCAAACTACAATGGTGAAGAAATTGAGATCGCCGCAGCTATCATAACAAACATCAGAGCGGCACAAGCACTGCAACAGCAGCTCGCAGTAGTTGGCATCAACACAAGAATCGCTGAGTTTGACTCACCCGGTCTATCTGCTTATATGATTAACCCGGACAGTGGATCACAGATCGTATTCTTTAGCTTACAGATGAACTACAGTGCAAGCTCAATTGCCAACAGCTTCTATCCGGGCGGATCACAAAACAGAATGCAATTTAACAACCCTGAAGTAAGTGCACTAATCACACAAGCCGCAGCTGAGTTTGATCCTGTAGTACGTGAGCAAATATACTTCAGAATCCAAGAAATCGTTGCTGAAGATCCTCCGTTCCTACAAGTTTTCTGGCGTATAAACGGTACAGTTGCAGCTGATGGTCTTGGCGGAATCCGCCTCCCGGCTGATAACCTACAAAATGACTTCAGACAAATATTCAAAGTTGTAGACTAGTCAAGATGCGCATTTTCCAATAGTAATCGGCATGAGGTGAAGCGGTCGGAGATCCGACCGCTTCACTTGAGTAAATATAAAGCGCAAAAGAAAGACTAACTTCAAAAGGAGAGATGATAGTTTGATTCGCTATATTTTGATTCGGATTTTGTGGCTTATCCCTGTTATTATCATGGTATCATTCCTTGTGTTTTCTTTGATGGAACTCGCTCCCGGAACAGCCATTGATGCTATACTTGCATATGCGGAGGGTATGACTCCGGAGCAAAGAGAAGAACTGATAAGGATGCACAATCTTGATAGATCCATGTTATACAGGTACGGCATTTATATGCTAAATCTCGTACAGGGAGACTTGGGGGTCGGAGATATAACCCGAACGCCTGTTTGGGATGTCTTTATCGAAAGACTGCCCAACACACTGATTCTTGCGTTTTCAGCGCTAATAATCGGTGTTTCCATCTCGATACCACTGGGTATTATTGCTGCGAGAAGGGCTGGTACGCTCATTGATAACTCAGTAACAGTATTTTCCCTGGTTGGTATGTCCATGCCCGCATTCTGGGTAGGACTATTAATGTTGTTGCTATTTTCATTCCATCTTAATTGGTTGCCGTCGGGCACATTTGATGATGGCATAAGAAGCTTGATTCTACCGGCGATTTGCTCTAGCTTTACACTTATGGCTAACTCAGCAAGACAAACTCGCTCTAACATGCTTGAGGTTCTGAAATCTGATTACCTTCGAACTGCAAGAGCAAAGGGTGTGCCGGAAAAAGCTGTTATACGTAAGCATGCTCTTGGCAATGCTTGGATTCCGATTATAACTGCGGTTGGCTCATCACTTAGCACACAACTTGCAGGCGCAGTAGTTGTTGAGCAAGTATTTACATGGCCCGGCATCGGCAGAATGGCGGCAGAAGCAGTTATGGCAAGGGATGTTACAACTGTCACGGGCGTTGTAATTATGACTACGATCCTCTATGTATTAGTTCAGCTTATAGTAGATATCTTATACGCATTTGTCGATCCCAGAATTAAAGCTCAATATCAAAACTATGGCAAAAGAAAGAAATCTAAAGGCCCAAGAGCTGCTGATGCTGCTCCAAGGGTAGCGATTTTCCTTACGGAAGAAGAAAGAACAGCTGCACTTAATGCAATCGAAGCAGAGCCTGTAAGCAGTGACGAACCCGAACCTGTTGTAGTGCAGGCTGTCGCACAAGGAAAGTCATATGCTACCAGGACAACTGAGAGCATAACAGCAGACAGGTATAAAGATGTAGGTTCACCTTCAACAGATGATAGTGGTATGCTTGCTACTCAGAAGTATGCCAAGCGCAACAGAATGGGTGAGATATTCCATAGCTTAAGGAAGAATAAGGGCGCAATGGCAGGGTTTATAATCCTTGGGCTGACTGTTATAGCATTTATCGGCTCGCTATTTATTAGTTGGGAATCGATTACAGTTATGAATGCCGGAGCGAGATTTGCACCTCCGAGTCTTCAGCATCCGTTCGGTGCTGATAACTTCGGTCGAGACTTGTTCTTGCGTGTTATCTACGGTACCCGATTTACTCTGGCGATAGGTCTTGGATCTGTAGGATTTGCAGCCATATTTGGTATTACAGCGGGCTGTTTTGCAGGATTCTATGGTGGCAGAGCAGATGATATCATATTAAGATTCTCTGATGTTCTCGCTTCAATACCGGGCATGCTCTTGGGTATGGTCGTTGTTACCGTTCTTGGTCAGAGCCTGCAAAACCTAATTATCGCCGTAGGTATTCAAGCCATACCGATATATCTGCGTATGACAAGAGCCTCGATTATGACAGTTCGAAACCATGAATTTGTTGAGGCGGCACATGCTATAGGTATATCGAAGATAAGCATTATATTTAAACAAGTGCTACCTAATGGTCTTGCTCCCATTATAGTCACACTCACAGCAAGCCTTGGTATTTCTATCACTGTTGGTGCGGCACTATCGTTCCTCGGTTTCGGTGTCCCTGTACCACAACCTGAATGGGGCGCTCTGATTGCTGACAGTAGAGAGTTTGCAAGACTTGCACCGTGGCTCATGTCCTTCCCGGGGCTATTTATCATGGTGACTGTACTAGCATTTAACCTACTTGGCGATGGACTGAGAGATGCACTTGATCCTAAACTAAAAACAAGATAACGAACTTTGAAGATTGATAATTAACGAAAGGGAATGGTAGGAGAGATGTTAAATAGCAGCAGTAAAGTCTACACGGCTGCGGATGCTCTAAATGATGCACTTGTAAATGCAGGTGTGGAGTGTGTGTTTCTTAACTCCGGGACGGATTATCCGCCGATTATTGAAAGCTGGGCGAAATGTGATGCCGAAGGACGTAAGAGACCTAAGGTGATAGTCTGTCCGCATGAATATGCCGCTTTAAGTGCGGCGCAAGGCTATGCCCAAATATCCGGCAAGACACAAGCAGTGTTCGTGCATGTCGATGTCGGAACACAGAATCTGGGCGGAGCGGTGCATAATGCAATGCGATGCAGAGTGCCTGTATATATTCTGGCAGGGCTATCCCCCTACACAATGGACGGGGAGTTTCATGGCGGACGAAATCACTATATCCAGTTTATCCAAAATGCGGCAGATCAACACGGAATTGTGCGTGGATACACAAAGCTTGACTATGAATATCGCAGCGGAAAGAATATTCAGCAGATGACATATCGTGCCCTTCAACTTGCGCAGAGCGAACCAAAGGGACCTGTCTATTTGACAGCCGGGAGAGAAGTACTGCAAGAGGAAGGTGTAGACATAGGGGCAGATCTGTCTTTATGGGAGCCAATTGCTCCGATGGCGCTCGATGACGAATCGGTAGATATCTTGGTACAGGCATTAAGCAAAGCAAAGAAACCGATGATTCTGACAGCATACTCCGGCAGGAATGAAAAATGTGTAGAAGAACTCGTAAAGCTTGCCGAGCTGCTGGCTATCCCGGTCTTGGAAGTAACGGAACCGCCATGTATGAATTTCCCGGCGGATAATCCGCTGCATGCCGGCTATGATGTTACGGGATTTATTGAACATGCTGACCTTGCCCTAAGTATTGACTGTGATGTTCCCTGGCTTCCGGTAAACAACAAACCCAAAGCAGGCTGCCGTGTCTTTAGCATAGATGTAGACCCGCTTAAAGAAGACATTCCACTATGGTATCTAAGAGCAGAAAGAATGATGAAAGCTGATTCCTATACAGCGATAAAACAGCTTCGCATGGAATTAGAGCGCATTCCGCATGTGATAGATAAGGCTATGGTTGAAGCACGCCGTGTCAGAATTCATGATATCCACAAGACTCAAAGACAGTCATGGAAGTATGAAAAAGAAGACGAAGGCAAGATTACGCCGGAGTTTCTGACTAACTGCATCCGTGAAGCAATTGATGATGATACAGTTGTGCTTAATGAGACAATTACAGCCAAGCAAGTGGTAGAGCAGCTCCTGCCTAGAAACAAACCCGGCACACTTTATGGCAACGGCGGGAGTTCCTTAGGCTGGTTCGGCGGTGCAGCTGTTGGCATGAAGCTTGCCTGTCCGGAAAAGGATATTGTCGCTCTGACAGGTGACGGAACGTATATTTTCACATGTCCGACTGCCGTTTATTGGATGGCATCGAAGTACGAAACACCGTTTATGACAATAATTTACAATAATCAAGGTTGGAATGCCCCGAAGAAGATAACACAACGCCAATATCCTGAAGGCTATGCAGCAGAGGCAGGAGAGTATTATGCAAGCCTTGCTCCGTCTGCTCAGCTTGACATGGTGGCAAATGCCGCCGGTGGAGCATTTGCAAGGACTGTCACAGACCCCAAGGAACTACGCAGTGTGATAAAAGAGGGCAGGGAAGCTGTGAAAAAAGGAAAGTGCGCTGTAATTAATGTCATGATAGAGTCTGTCTAGTCTTTAGACTTATATTTACTTACAAACTGGGGGGCTGTATCAAAACGCAAGTTCTGATACGGTCCCCTGTGGCAACCACTTACTTTTTTTACAAAACACCCGGCTCTTGCAGAGCCACCCTCTTTACATTTACAAAACACC
>Ga0123355_10011503_pt1 | contig 13646 bp, 12 predicted proteins | sample TergutEmb28metaG_3_FD_89872 | JGI IMG/M metagenome (GOLD analysis project Ga0123355, IMG submission 89872) | Embiratermes neotenicus P1 segment gut microbial communities from Petit-Saut dam, French Guiana - Emb289 P1 | ecosystem: Host-associated > Arthropoda: Insects > Digestive system > Gut ...
GCTGCTTTTTGTGGAGAAATGATACGAGCATATGGAAACGAAAAACCAAAGCCCGATACAAAGGGCTTAGGCATGGTATGTGTTTCCATGGGGGCCGAGGGAGCCGCTTTGGTTACGCGTACCGCAGCTTATTTTCTCCCTGGGATGGAGCTAACCGTGCGAGGGGTGCAAGGGGCCGGGGATGCAATGGTAGCGGGGCTGGCATATGGCATGAGCCGTAATGCCCCCGAAAAAGAGCTACTGCAAATGGCAATGGCAGCGGCGGCGGCTTCGGTTATACGTGAGGGTACGTTGATGTGTACCGGGTCAGATTTTGAAAAATTTCTAGCCAAGCTTCCAGAGCCGATATGTATTGGAGGGAACCATAATGAAAACATTTAAAAAGCGGGTTGTATACTTTTTTTCGGCGCTGTGGTATGCGTTCTTCTTTTTTTGGCTTACGACAAATATTTTTTATGGGGTAGCCAATGGGGATGTGTTGCCTGCAACCATTTGGAATACGGCGCTAATTGTGTTTCTGGTCATATGGGATAAAATAGAAGAAAATATTTATGTCCGAATAAAGCCCAAGGAGGGCGAGAAACCCGGCTTATTAAAGCGCATTGGCCTTATATACTTCGGCGGCGCTTCGTTTAAAACCTCTCTCTATCTTTTTTATTTTGTTATGCTGATTGCAAACGCGCTGGTTGCGGCAGACCCAAACTTTCCTTTTTTGTATAGTTTATCTGATTATTTTAAGTCGGTTTATTACGGGATATTGATTCTTTTTGCAGCGGATACGTTTTTAACGCGGCTATTTGATGATGCAAAAGAAAAGCGCATAAATAAAATGACTGCGGATTTAAATAAATACAGGGCGTTAAAAAAACAAAAGCATGATTTGAAGCAGAGCAACACATCAGTAGAGCAAAATATCACATCAAAGGAGCCGGACATTGAATAATTGGTTTGAAATTGGAATCATCACGAAACCCCAGGGCATAAGCGGCGAAGTACGAGTATTGCCCACCACCGACGACCCCAAGCGATTTGAATTGTTGGACGAAGTGCATATCAGGCTTCCTCGTGGGCAAGAGGCGGTATACAAAATAAACTCTGCGCGGCAACACAAAGGGTTTGTATTGCTGCGGTTTGATGGTATAAATGACCGCAACGCGGCGGAAAAACTGGTGCGCGGCGTACTTTTAATCCCACCGGAGGCGGCGCTTCCTTTGGATATGGATGAATATTTTGTTCGGGATTTGATTGGTTTAAAGGTTGTTTCTGAAGATGGGGCAGCCTTGGGTACCGTAAAGGATGTGTTCCCCACGGGGGCCAACGACGTATATATTGTGGGCGACGGGGAAGAGAAATCCTTTATGATACCGGCGATTAAGGATGTGGTGCTGGATGTATCAATAGAAACCGGGGTTATGACCGTGCGCCTGATGGATGGGTTGAGAGAGCTAATGGTGTAAAACAGTGGTTCTCAACGAGATGGTTCTTAATCATGCCTTTGAATTCTTCATGAGCTAATTGACCAGTCATAATAATTTTTTATGCTCGATTAATGAACAAAGGAGCTCCGGCAATGATTTTTAATGTCTTAACACTTTTCCCGGAAATGATAAACGAGGCTGTAAGCCACAGTATTTTGGGCCGGGGGATACGCTCCGGCCTTATTAAGGTCAATTGTGTAAACATCCGGGATTTTGCAATAAACAAGCACGGGCAGGTGGATGATGCACCATATGGCGGCGGGGCCGGGATGGTGATGATGGCACCGCCGGTTTTTGATGCGTATGAATATGTATTGGGAGAGGGGAAGACACAAAAAGCAAGCCGTCATTCCATGCTTGACCCGGAATCCCACAATCTTTGTAGAGAGGCTCGGGGGATTCCGGGTCAGGCCCGGAATGACGGTCGGCCTCCCGTTATCTACCTCTCCCCCCAAGGCCGCGTTCTAACCCAAAAAATTGCCGAAGAAATAGCCGCATTGCCGGAGGTCATCCTGCTATGCGGCCATTATGAAGGCATTGACGAGCGTATAATCGAAGAAATCGTCACCGATGAAATATCAATAGGCGATTATGTGCTTACCGGCGGCGAGCCTGCTGCCATTGTGCTAATGGATGCCGTATCACGGCTGGTGCCCGGGGTGCTGGGCAAAGCGGATTCTCATAGAGACGAAAGTTTTTCCCATGGGTTATTGGAATACCCCCACTATACCCGCCCTCCGGTGTTTAAGGGCTGTGCCGTGCCAGAGGTGTTGCTTTCGGGCCATCACGGGCAAATTGAGGCATGGCGGCGGGAGCAGGCTGTCGAAAGGACGCGAGCCAAAAGGCCGGATTTATTATAAGTCTCCTAAATTCACCCAAGCGCTGTCATTTTTCGCGCTTTTAACCACGGCGTGTATGAATTTTACGCCGTTTAACCCATCTTCGGCGGTGGGGAAATCCAGGTCTTGCTCGTTTGGGGGTTGGCCTGTTTTTCTCTTATATATTGTGCTTATAATATTTTTGTAAATATTAGCAAACCCCACAAAAACCCCCTCCGGGTGCCCGAAGGGCAAGCGGCTATAGGATGCCGCCGCACCGGTTAGGTAGCCTGTCCCCCGCGATAGAATTTGGGGCGGTTTGTTTTTTGGTGTAAATCGCAAATAGTCGGGATAATGCTGATCCCATTCCAAAGAGCCCTTGGTTCCGTAAATGCGTACCAACAGGGCGTTTAGTTTGCCTGCTGCCAATTGAGAACTCCAGTATGTGCCTTTTATGCCGGTGTCGTATTCCATTAATACATATGCGTTAAAATCCAGGGGATGACCAAAGGTATCCGTTGTGGCAAGCAGCCGTTTTATTTTTAACCCGGTGGCGTAATGTACCATGTGCTCTACATGGGTGCCCAAGTCGCCCATGCTGTTGGATATGCCAGCGATTTTGGGATCCATCCTCCACGATGATAACTCTTTGCTTTCGCCGCTGGGGTCCATTTGGTCCAGCAGCCATTCTTGGGCAAATTCGCCGTTAATTGTTAATATATCGCCGATTTCTCCGTTTTGAATCATCTCACGCATTACCTTAACCATGGTGTACCCGGTGTACGCATAAGTAACGGCAAGGATAAGATTTTTCTCCTTAGAGAGTTTCAGCAGTTCCTCTGCCTGCCATACCTCGAAGCACAGCGGTTTTTCGCAGACTACATTAATGCCGGCCTCTAAAAATTCCTTGCACACTTCGTAGTGGATGTGGTTGGGTACGGTTATTGATACAAAATCGATGCCGTCTTCCCGGCTGCCTTCGGCTTTTGCCATCTCGTGGTAATTGGCATATACCCTGGAAGGGTTTATGCAATATTCTTCTCCCGTGGCGGTGTTAAGGTCATAATTGGTGCTAAAACACCCCGCAACCAACTCTGCACGATTGTCAAAATTAATGGCTTTACGGTGGACATCGCCAATAAAAGCCTGTATATGACCGCCTACCATGCCATATTTCACTGATTTTGCCATATTTCCTCCTTTTGTCCAATTTATGTATTGGAAGTTTAGCATATTTTTACATAAATTGCGATGAGATGAAAATATGTCCGACGGTAATCAAATTTCGGATACCATCATCCCGGGCTTGACCTGGGATCCCCCGGCTTAGCCGACGGGGGGAGGTAGCTTGCCGGATATTAGGCGGGGGAGGAGGGCGTCGCGGAGAGCGGCAAGGTGTGCGTTTTCGTTGGTGTTGTTGAAGATAGCTTGGTATATGCCAGTCACCGTTTTTTCAAAACTACAAATTTCGTCAGTTTGTATATCTGGCACAAGTTCGCTTTCAAAATCCCTTGTTACTATAGCATCGAAAACCGCGCCACTGGCCTTGTGCTTTAGGTTTTCAACGACATATTGTGCAAGATGATAAACGAAATATTGTCCATGGCCTTCTTTTCCAACAAGCGCATAACAAGATTGGTTCATTGCCATGGGGCGACCAGCAATTGCAAGTTTACCCACAGTTCCTCTGGCAGTCACAAAAACCGTATTAATTGGATAAAGGCGGCTACTACAGTTGGAGAGTCCAGTTTCAGTTAAGGTTTTTTCGGTAGCTAATACATAAGTATCCAGTACATCTTTTGGTGTAAAAAATGGAATATCACCGTTCCAGTATTCAGCATTTCCAGTTTTCGGCGTTCCGCCGCCCAAAACTTGGATAACCTTAGTAAATGGAATAGATGGCTCAAAATCCACAAACCAAGATTTGAAAACCGCCTGCGCCATCTGCTCCAAATGCCGATTTATCTTAGTGTTCACAGCAATTTTATCATCCAATGCAGAAAGAGTCCCTGCTATAACCTCCTGCTCCTCTAAAGGTGGAAGAATGACTGGAAGTTTTTTTTGCGCAGTTATTCCTAAATAACTGCGCGTACTGCCGGAAGCCCCCCAATTATGCAGTGTTGTCTGAAACTCATCAGAATCAAAGTAGTATTTCAAATATCTGTTACTCAGTCCGGTTTTGGCTCTATAATATGTCACCTGTGGTGTAAGAACTACGTAGTCATGGGTATTGTCAACAACTGCGGTTCTTCCAAGCGTGGCTTTATGTGTCAGTAAAACGTCACCCGCCCTTGCAAACCCTTTTCTCAAATTGTTGGCTTGGGCTTGGGTTATATACTTGCATGTGGTGTAATCAATTTTTCCTTCATGCAAATCCGACGCCATAATAAAAGGAATGCCTGAGTCAACGTAATCTGATGCTTTTGGATGAATCCCCCCATGATTTCCGTCGAGAGGTTCATCCAGCATTCCGTTATCAATCAAATCCTGCACTGTGCATTTTTTCCAATTCTGCTTCAATCAATCACCCCACTTCACGGAAATAATTTTCGTCATCCCGGGCTTGGGAATCCCCTTTTATCCCCTACACCCCAGCCTCACGAATAGAAAGACTAATCCGCTTCTTAGGGATATCCACACTCAGGACTTTAACCTTTACAACATCCCCAACCTGCACAGCTTCCAGCGGGTGCTTTATGAATTTATCGCAAATCTGGGAAATATGAACCAGCCCGTCTTGATGTACCCCTATATCCACAAAGGCCCCAAAGTCGATTACATTGCGTACTGTCCCTTGGAGTATCATGCCCTCGGTCAGGTCTTTGATGTCAAGCACATCGCTTCGCAGTAGGGTAGGGGGCAGCTCGTCCCTTGGGTCGCGGCCTGGTTTTTCCAATTCTTTTATTATGTCTTTCAGGGTGGGCACCCCTACGGATAGTTTTTTTGCAATGGCTTCTATTACGCCTGGGGATAGGGCGGGCGTTTTTTTTGTGCCGGCGGATTGGTTGGCTAAGCTGGATAAACCCGCAAGGCCGGTTAGGGTTTTCTTAGAGGCTTCCGGCTTGGGGGCGCTGGCCTCTACCAAGTACGCCTCGGCAACGGCATAGGACTCCGGGTGAACCCCGGTATTATCCAAAGGCTCGGCCCCGCCGGGTATACGTAAAAAGCCCGCGCATTGCTCAAAGGCTTTTGGGCCAAGGCTTTTCACTTTGAGTAGCTCTTTTCGGCTTTTGAATTTTCCTTTTTCCTCCCGGTAAGCCAAAATATTTTTGGCAACGCTTCCGCTAATCCCCGATACATATGAAAGCAAGCTAGGAGAGGCTGTGTTTAGGTCTATGCCTACGGCATTTACACAGGCTTCCACTACGCCGGTTAGGGTGTCCCCCAGGCGTTTTTGGTTCATGTCATGCTGGTACTGCCCTACGCCCATGCTCTTTGGGTCGATTTTAACAAGCTCTGCAAGGGGGTCCTGCAAGCGCCGCCCGATGGATGCCGCCGAACGCAAAGATACATCGTATTGGGGGAATTCCTCCGCTGCCAGCTTTGAGGCGGAATAAACCGATGCCCCGGCCTCGTTGACAATGGTGTATTGGGCCTTGGAGCCGATTTCCTTGAGAAGCTCTGCCACCACCTGCTCCGTTTCCCGAGAAGCGGTGCCGTTGCCGATGGCTATAAGGTTTACATTGTGGCAGGTTAGCATTTGGGCCAGAGCCTTTTTGGCGGCGGAGGTTTCTTTGCCGATTGTGCAAAACACTACTCCGGTGTCTAACACCTTGCCTGTTTCGTCTACAACGGCAAGCTTGCAGCCTGTGCGATAGCCCGGGTCTATTGCCAGCACAACCCGATCCTTTACCGGAGGCTGCATCAAAAGCTGGCGCAGATTTTCTCCAAAGACTTTAATTGCGCCTTCTTCGGCGGTTTCGGTAAGGTCGGCGCGGATTTCCCGCTCTATGGCAGGGGCGGTTAGGCGCTTATAACTGTCTGCAAGAGCGCTTTCCATTAGGGGAAGGGTGTGTGGGTTATCTTTTATATACTGCTTCGAAAGCGAGGCCAGGATTGCTTCAACCGGGGCTTCCAGATTTGCTTTGAGAACTTCCTCATTTTCCCCACGATTAATTGCCAGGACTCTATGTCCTGCGATTTTTTTGATAGGCTCGGAGAACTCGTAGTACATTTCGTAAACCCCGACTTTTTTGTCGTCGGCGGGTTTTTCCGCACCTTTTTTCACTTTTTGAGAAGTGCTGATAAACCCTTCCGTTTGGGTTAGCTTGCGGACAACAGTGCGGCAAACCGGATCGTCAGAAATGCGCTCGGCAATTATATCGCTGGCGCCGGCTAAGGCTGCGGCGATATCGGGTACTTCTTTTTCCGCGTCTACAAAGGGCACGGCTAGGGTTTCCAGGGCTTCGGTTATGTCCTGTGCCCAAATCAAATCTGCCAATGGGCCAAGGCCCCGCTCTTCGGCAATGGTTGCACGGGTACGGCGTTTTGGGCGGAAGGGGCGGTAGATGTCTTCTACCTCGGTAAGGGTTGTGGCGGCGGCAAGCTGGGCTGTTAGCTCCGGCGTTAGGTTGCCTTGTTCCGTAAGCAGGTTTATAACCTGCTCTTTGCGTTCTGCCAGGCTTCGCAGGTATTTTAAGCGGTCGTAGAGTTCGCGTAGCTGCTGGTCGTCCATTTCGCCGGTGGCCTCTTTGCGGTAGCGGGCTATAAAGGGGATGGTGTTGTCTTCGTCGATTAGCTTAACGGTGTTTTCTACCTGCCATGGGGCTAGGTTTAGTTCTTTTGCTAGGGTTTGTGGGATGGTCATGTTGTTCTCCTTTGTAATTATGTTTATTTCTCGGTATCAAAATATTGTGATGGAGTTATCACCTTTGGGCGCTCAATTTCCAAAGATAGAAAATGTTTGTCACCACTTATCATCAAGTCGACATCGGCAATTATTGCTGCGTTTAAAATAGGTGAATCTTTTGGGTCAGACATAGAAAGCCCCACTCTTGGTGCGGCAACAAGCTCATATCTGAGGGATGCCAGTAGTCTATCTAAGATATGGACATGATGTGGAAATTTCCTAGTTATAACATCATAGCATTCTGTGATTATATAATCGCAAAGAATAAGATCATGTTTTTCGCATACATGTTGAAGTACATGCGCAGGTTTGGAGTTTTGATTATAAATGGCAGATACTATTACATTGGAGTCAATCATAATTTTCATATGCGTTTGTCTCCATATCGTGCTTCCATGATATCTGCTAATATTTCATCTTCTGTAAACATATTGCCTGCCACCGCATTTTGCGCCTCTTGAATAGCTACAAGTGACGTATTGTTTACCACAATTTCGCCATTATCTTTGCGGAAGAATAGTATTTTGTCACCACTTTTAAGTTTTAGAGCTCGGCGGATTTCTACAGGTACCGTTATTTGCCCGTTGTCGGATATTTTTGCTAGATTCATATTAAGCCTCCAATCTCAAGAATTCTTTAGCTTAGTATAGCAAATTTGTTATGGATGTAAACCTTGACAAAACTGTACTAATGCATATAATACACGCAAGACACAAGAAAGGAGGTAAAATCTTGTTTCAAATCGACTTAAAAAGCCGCAAGGCCATATATGCGCAAATCATAGATAATTTTAAGCGCTTGATAATAACAGGCGCATTGCACCCGGATGATAAAGTGCCCTCTATACGCGACTTGGCGCAGATGCTAACCGTAAACCCGAACACTGTGCAAAAAGCCTATCGTGAATTGGAAAACCAAGGGTATTTCTATACAGTGTTGGGGCAGGGGAGTTTTATTTCCGCACCCGATGTCCCGCCTGATGAAAGGCTAGTAACCCCGGAGGTAGAGGCCCTTTACGCTCAACTAACAAGTGTAATGCAAGAGCTGGTGTTTCGAGGGCAGGCTGGAGTGGTCATAATTGATTTTATGCAAACACAGCTACAAAAACAGGAAGATGCGCTAAAACATACAGATTAGATTCATCAATCAAGCACATCCATAAGGAGGACGAGATGGTAAAAATCGAAAACCTGACGAAGCATTTCGACAATCACACAGCCCTTAGGGGTTTAAATCTAAACATAAAAAAAGGTTCGATTTACGGGCTGGTAGGGGTCAACGGCTCTGGCAAAACCACCGTGATTAAGCACCTGGCGGGTATATATCGCCAAGATGCGGGTATTGTCACAATAGACAGCCAACCCGTATACGACAATGCAACCCTTAAAGCGCGAGTAGGGTATATCCCGGACGAGTTGTTCTTTTTTGCAGGATATAACCTAAGCATGACCCGGCGGTTCTACAAAAATATGTACTCAACATGGAATGATAATTATTATGCAAACCTGGTAACTTTGCTGCAACTGGACGAAAAACGCCGCTTAAACCGCTTCTCCAAAGGGATGCAAAAGCAGGCGGCCTTTGCCCTGACCCTATCCACAATACCAGAAGTATTGATTTTAGACGAACCGATAGACGGCCTCGACCCTATAGTCCGCAAAACCGTTTTTACACAAATAATTCGGGATGTAGCCGACAGGGGCATGACGGTTCTTATCTCATCCCATAATCTAAAGGAAATGGACGATATTTGCGACGCCGTGGGTATTATCAAAGATGGGCAAATGGTAGTTGAGCGGGATTTGGATGATTTGAAAACCGATGTTCACAAAGTGCAGGTAGCCTTTGAGGCGGGGACTGAGGTGCTGCAAAGCACCCCGGGCTTTACTATTTTGCATAAAGAGAGCCGCGGCACCGTGGAACTGTTGGTAATACGGGGAGCCGAAGATGAGGTTTCCGTAAAAATTAAAGCCCTAAACCCCCTGGTCTACGATCATCTGCCATTGACACTGGAAGAAATATTTATCTACGAAAATAAGGAGGGCGTACAATGAAACGATATATAAACACTGCTCTATACTTTGAGCAGTTAAAACGCTTCTGGCCTATTGCGGCAATTGCTATGCTGGGGTACCTGTTGTTTATAGTGCAGCCTTTATTTTCCCCCAGTTTTTATCACGCCGAGCACACAACCCAAAGCATTTTGCACATTATGTCTATGAGAGACCCGATTTTAATATTTGCCATGGTTGCTGTACCGTTTTTTACTGCGTTGGCTTTGTTTTCTTACCCGTATCGTGTGGCATCCACTACGGCGTTTCACTCTTTTCCTGTAAATAGGATGCAGTTATTTTTTACTCAAGGGTTTGCCGGGCTTACGCTGATGCTGGCGCCGCTTTTTTTGCTTACCCTAATTTTGCTGGTACCTATCAATTTTGCGAGCTCACGAACTGTTTTTGATTCCAGTGTGGGTTTCCCGCTTATTTTTGGCAGAAGCAGGATTCTGGTAGGCGAAGTCATAAATACCGTGCCTCGGATGGCGGGCTTCTTTTTGCGCAACGCTTTGGGCTTTACTATGCATTTTGCCGTGTTTACATTGGCGGCATCTATTGCGGGTAATCGGGTGATTGCGGTTTTACTATCGGGGGTTTTTTCTTTTACCCCTATGGCTCTTGTGGGGCTTAGCGGGGTTATCGGTTCATTTTATATCTTTGGGTTTGGCCTTGCTCCCTTTTCTCCTGTAGAAACTGTGGGAATTTATACACATCCTGGTAACTGGGCGATGGTTTTTGGTGGATTTACAACGGTCTGGCCTCAGATGAATGGGGGCGGTGGTCAGTTTGCGTTTTCGCGGTCTTTGGCCCCGTTTTTTATCAGTTATGGCCTTATAACATTAGCCACTTTTGGGCTGGCTTTTTTGGCGTATCGCTTGCGCCCCCAGGAAAGGGCAGGGGATACGGTGGCTTTTCTCCCAGTTAAGCGGGTCTTGATTTTCTTGTTTGCTTTGGCGGGGATGGTCGTATTGGGGATATTTTGGCTTAATGTGTCCGGTTCCCGATTTTTAATGTATATAGGCTTTGTTGTGGGCTTTGTAATCGCCTATTTTATCGCTCAAATGATTGCGGAAAAGTCTTTTCGAATCGGTCATAAGATCAAGCATGTGGTTACGTATGGAGCGGTGGCTTTGGGGCTGTATGCAATGCTTCTTCTTGTGACAGGGCTTGGATTTTGGGGATATGTACGACGTGTGCCCCAGGCAGAAGAAATTACCGGGGTGTTTATTGAGCAAACCTTTAGGAGAGATGCCAGAGGCGGGCTGCGGCGAGAGAATCACTTTTTTATAGACGACCCTGCAACTATAACGCAAGTGCGAGAGCTTCATGAATATATTGTGGAGGAACGCAGATATTTTCAACAAGTACGCTGGGGAGATGCCGGTTTGCGAGTGTTTGTTTTGGGAGGGGGCACGATTCCGCTGAGTATCACATATCAGCTGGCAAACGGTAGTATGGTGCATAGGTCATATGTGCTGCCGTCAGCCTTTCATCACAGACACAGTGTAATCAGTTTGTTGGCAAGCGGGCCTGTGATGCTTTCTCACTCCCCGGCTTTGGCGCAGCCGGAGGTTATCGAATTTATAAGCTTTGAAGTGAGTTTGGAGCAAGCCTGGACATTTCATCAAGAGTTTGATCAAGCCCGTATTGATGCCGACGCCCAAGGTGTGACAGTGGAAGATATATTGGGAGAAAGGGCGTTTATATTGAATTTCGTATTTCACGATTGGCCCGATGTGCGTACTCCCCATCAGGTCGCTCAACTGGCTGAGGCAATTCAATTAGATATTTTGTCTCGCGATACGGGTTTTGATTGGAATAATGTGATAAACATTTCGTTAAGAATTCGTAACCAGTATGTGACTCGGAACTGGGGGCGAACGTGGTTTCAAGTGCCTATTGATGGTTACTCTGCCCGGTGGCTTATAGATAATGGATTTATACCGGAGGATATGGAATAGGTTGTAAAAGAGGCGTATCTTTGATAGGATAGCTTTAGCAAAAGGGAGTAGCGAGATTTAATTACGGAAATATCCCCTTACGTAGGAATGCACAACTATCTTCATCTGTTTTAAAAGGACTACGCCAGTTGTGTATTCCTACGTAAGGAGATATTTCTGTTTAATTATCGCCGTATTCGTCAAGACGGGTAAAACCCCGGGTGCGGCACGTCATGAAAATGATGGCGCAAGACTTTTGGCTTTATATGCCAAATTTCTTGCGCCTATTTTTGTGTGGAAATGTTAAGGCTATTTGGGAGTGTCCACTGTGCGTTGGTAAGCGCATGAGTGTATGCGGCATTATTATATGTAAACATGCGTTTACCAACGCACAGTGGGCACTCCCGGCTATTTAGAAAGAGGATGAACAATGGACACTGCAATAGACATCATAAAATTGATAATCGGCTTTGTAATGCTAATAAAAGGCGCTGATATCTTTGTAGACGCCAGCGTCGCAATTGCAAGACGCCTTAAAATCCCCAGTGTAATTATAGGCCTAACAATAGTGTCCATGGGCACCAGCGCCCCTGAGGTTGTTATAGGCATTGTGGCCTCGGCTGGGGGCTCTAGCGATTTGGCAGTTGGCAACGTTATAGGTTCCAATATTTTTAACCTGCTGTTTATCGTGGGCTTATGCGCCATGATAAAACCCGTTGCCGCAAGTTTTAAGGAGGTTGCCCGGGATTACTGGGTCTCGGTTGGTGGGGCGGTTGCACTTCTTGTGCTAATGTTTTTGCTCGGAGATATGGTTCCGCGTTTTGTTGCGTTTGTCTTTGTTGCAGCATTTATTATTTATATGGCCTTGTTGGTGCGAAAGGCCATAAAAAACAAGGATGTTGACGAAGCCCCAGAGGCTGCCGAGTCGCCAAAACCCCTTGCGAAAAGTATAATCTTTGGCGTTTTGGGCTTGGCCCTTATAATTGTAGGCGCTCAGCTTGCCGTGAACAGCGCGGAAAGCCTCGCCTTAACCTTGGGAATCACAGAAAGAGTAATCGGCATAACCGTGATAGCCGTTGGCACATCCTTACCAGAGCTTGTGATTTTCCTAATATCCAGCAAAAAAGGCGAAAACGACATGGCAATCGGGGTCATCATCGGGTCCAATATCTTTAATATCCTATTTGTGCTGGGGATATCGGGGATAGTAATGCCGCTGGCAATTGACAACAGCATGAAAATTGACTTAGCTGTTTTGATTTTGGGCAAGCTGGCGTTTTTATTGTTTGCGATTACCGGGAAGAAAATTTCGCGGCTTGAGGGGCTTGCTTTTGTGGTGATGTATGTGGGGTATATTGGGTTTATCGTGTTATAGCGAGTCTCATAAAAAGCCTATAGGGGCATTGGCTTATTGCCGCCGTAGGCGGCATGTGCCGCTTTGCGGCACATTGAAAGCGAGGGGTAGGCAATTTTTATAAGCCCTTGAGAACACCTCGTATTCAAAAACACATAAGGGCTTATAAAAATTGCCTATCCTTCGCTTTCATAAGCCAATGCCCCTATAGGCTTTTTATGAGGCTTGCTATAGCCAACGACACCTAAAAATGAGATGCTCTAGATGTCGTTGGCTATAAAATCCAGTGCGGTTTCTAATGCCAGCCATTCGTACACCTGAATATCTGGCCACAGGGTTTGCGGGTCTGCCTCACCGTCGGGACGCATGATAAACGTAAACGGAGGACGTACCACCAACATGCTGATGTCCAAAGTAACCCCGTATCCATTCCCATACCCTGTGGGTGCGGTTGCGCTGGGCTCACCTATGACCATACCAAAGCAGCTATCGGCTATTAAAGCGGCTACGTAAGTTCCTGCGCTAAAGGTACGGTCGCTGGTGAGGGCAATAACCAATACATCGTATGGGTTGGCGCTGTAATGTATGGGCGGAACATATACATAATCTCGCCCGATAATATCTGCTTGCGTGAAATTCGCAAACCTTTGCATATACGGCAGTGGAAAATATTCTTCCAGGACTGCGCGAAGCGAAGTTTCTGGTACACGGATAATTTCACCATGAACAGCGGGAGTTACACCCATAGCATAGAGAAGTGCGTATGCACCCGCTGGATCCCCGCCCGGCACATTGCGCAAATCTATTATAAAGTTACGAATGCCATCAGCCAAAGCCTGTATGATGGCCTCTGCGGCATCGTTATAGCCGTCGTATTCCCAAAGTTGACCCTGTATGTCAATGTACATTGCATCATCAAGGGTCTCCCACCGAATAAAATATGGAGGTGAAAAGCTAGGGTGCCTGTAGAAAGTAGGGTGATGCGAAACAAACCCCATTTCTATTGTACTCTCCGCTGCATCTGCCTGTACGGTTACATCCACCACTATCCGACCTTCATATGTGTAAAGCATTGCCCCCGCACGTTGTAACATAAGTTGGTAGCGGGCATATCGCCCATGGTTACGCTGCCGCCCAGCATCGTTGTACGCAC
>Ga0123355_10011504_pt1 | contig 13646 bp, 10 predicted proteins | sample TergutEmb28metaG_3_FD_89872 | JGI IMG/M metagenome (GOLD analysis project Ga0123355, IMG submission 89872) | Embiratermes neotenicus P1 segment gut microbial communities from Petit-Saut dam, French Guiana - Emb289 P1 | ecosystem: Host-associated > Arthropoda: Insects > Digestive system > Gut ...
GTTCACAGATGTGAAAAGTGTGTTGAAGTAAAGGGAGATTATATTGAAAAATAGCAAAGTTGTTTCATTTCTGTCACCTTTCAAAGTTGGTCAGGCCGGAAACTTATGGACCCTAGCACGTATATGTTCAGATAAGTGTACCTTTATAATTATAAGAGTCAAACTACTCATGAATGGTAGGTTGAGGGTGAGGAAAGTGCAACTTCTTGTCGTGTTTTCCTGATTTCAACATTGAAACAGAAGGTGTTATTATGAGTTATGAGTGTGATTTTGTGTTGATCTTTGATAGTGGCTGCACTGACTTTCTACTGGAAGTTGTAGATGCGTTATATGGAGTGCACCGGCTTAGCCTAAGTTCACGTCAGATTTCCCTTGCTCCCTTCTGTTTCCCTTCCTCCCGTCGTCTATATTTCGGAATGGCTTACGCACGGATCAGCAACCTTGTGTCTCGAGGCCATTCACTCTGTGTGAGTGAAAGTGTCCATGATCAGTTGTTATGAAGATGGCACTGAGAGGTGAACTAGTGAGTCCTCCTGTTATTTCTTGCCGTGCTTAGATCATTTTAGGATGAACTGCGGTCACGCACTGGTGGTGGACTGGACACCAAGATGTTGTTACATGTTGGAGGTAAAGTGTTTTCTCGAGTTAACGGACGCGTGCCCGTTGTTTTGGGGGCGGTAGTTGTGCCGTGGTGAGCCTCAAACCCGGACATATGGACTGGTTTCGAGATTTTGATTTCATGTTAAACCTGTTTTCCCTTCCCTCCCGTTGAAACTACTACCTGTTCGTGAGACGGATTCCTTACCGATCACTCTGGTCGTGCCCTCGGAACCGTTCACTAATAAATAGTTGAGAAGTTCAAAGTCTTGCAGCCGCAACTGTACCACAAAGATTCGGGCACTGTATATGTTCTAAGTTGAAGTATGTGGAGTGTACAAAGTACGTACGTGTTCAAGCATGAGCAGGAGCTTGTGAACAAAGTGTTTGTGTTGCATATGTTCCAGGATGATTTATTAAATAAGTTGTTATTTTTAAGGTGATGTGTTATTTGCGCCCATTCTAAACTTCCACAAGGACGGGTGCAATGGCAATCTGTGAAAAGTGTGCGGGATTTACTTGATGTTTTGCCATTAAAAAATAAGATAATTAAGAAGTTATTGCAGTAAAGATATGGCAGTTATCGGTAAACCTAAGTGGTGTAGCAACACATTCCGTGAAACAAGCCATAAAATTCTTGGCTTTTAAGCTGCATTACAAAAATGGCGATTCCTTTCAGCAGACTATTATGCCCATAGACTGGAGTTCGTGACTGTAACTAATGATAGATCCTGGCAATGTTTATGAAAAGGCCTTGAGCGGCCATGCTGAACGGCGACTCAGCGTCTTGTCGGCGCCGAGTCTCCAGGCGCCATCACGGCGTCGTTCTGCCTCTGTGTATAGCGATGATGTCGCCGGGATGCTGTTGGATCCATGTTTCAGTGGCGTCGATATTGGTGGTTTCACTTTTCTTGCTTTAAAGGAGCCCTATTTGGCACACCAACAGGACGACACCCTAAAACTGAACCTCCCGGATGCTGATATTAGTGCCTTCTCCTTCTTCCTCTTCATCATCATCTTACTTTCCTCCTCCTCCTCCTCCTCCTCCTCCTCCTCCTCCTCTCTGTGGATGAGGCAGCTCTGACTTCATAATAAACACACTCTTTTACGTCACTTTAATTCTTGCCCATTTTGAATCCTGAAAATGATATTACACTGCCTCCGAAATCTGAGTTGGATTACCCACTGCCATATCGCCATATCCAAAAGAAATATAATGTTGTCTGTAAGTGTCTGCGCACACTAAATGACCCGTGCTGTAAATATTCTAGGTATAATTTCGGTACTTTAGCCCGCATTTCAGCCTCCGAGAGAGGAGACAGAATGTAGAGGTGATGGTGATAAAGCACACATCGAGATCAGAAACACACGTAGGTAGTCATGCTGGTGTCGCAGACCGACTGTAATACATAAACATAGTTGACGTGATAATTGTTAAAGATTTTTATTGTTGATCAATATTTTACTAACTATCGCTGTTGTGTTTCACTGGATATGTTCCCAGCTGTGTTTGTGTGAGACAAATATAAACCGATACTTTAAAGCACGTTAATGTCAACATTTGACCTTTCTGTACGCAGCAACCATCAGACTGGCTTATACTCCCCCTGAGACTGGACTCGTTATGCAGCTTTAATGTGATGTTGAATCTCGTCAGTTGTAATAAAACATTTTGACTCCCCGGTTGATATATTCAGTACTAAGAGCAGACAATTTTGGAAGAAGATTATTAAAGTGCGTTGCTTGTTGACGTTCTCAGTTTCTAAGATTTTACAGGCGTCGGTGTTAGATGCCTGAATGAATTTGGGCCATTCGTGGAATTGTACTCGTAGGAAGAAACCAAAAACCAGAAAAAATTTCCCGTACCCTTGTCACTTTTTGACACAGATCCCACGTGGAAGAAATTGCTAGATCATCGGACTAAATACACATATAAACACTCATTAATGAGGGATTAGATAATATTAAATTCCGTTAATTTCTGTCTCAATAGAAAGTCCGATATTTTTAAGCACATTCTGTTACACTCTTTGGCTGTTAGCGGTTTAGACACGTAATTGACACAGTGGACTATGATGACATTATGATGTGGTTTGTACAGCTTCTCTGCTAATATTAGAATCGTCAACAAAGCCTGTGAAGGGGGCTGGATTTGTATATTTTGTGGGAGGAAAAGAAGACGCTCTAAAATAATTAATTGGAGTAAATCGTGAAAAGAAATTTTATAAAATAAAGTGGAAGAATTAGGGAACCATTATATTGCCAGATGCTCTATAATATATGCATTGAAGAGCATTCAATTTGAAATGTGCATCTGTTGATAATTTAATTTGGGGCAATCTCTAGTCGTCAACACCCGGGTTTAGAAAGCCTGCATTCTCTTTTACTGCCATATGCTTCTTCAGAACCGCAGATATGCGGTCTTGCACACATAATCCTGCACATTATATTTCAAGCCACGTTGCTGAAAATTCCTTTCATTACTTCATTTTGTATAATTGTAGCCTAAGCTTCCGGCTCTTTAATTAAAATACCTCAAGTTCTTTGACTACGTAATTAAAATGGAAAGAAATACAAGAAAAATGCATAGAAACACGTAAATTAAAGTCACATGCATTTTTATATTAGTCATTTCATGTGATAGTTGATGCCTACTCTTCGGATTAATGCCGACAACATTTCTGTAACAGCTAAAATGTGTCACAACATCTGGGAGACCATGAACCTAATTTACTAGTACCGTATTAGTCATCAAGAAACAGACTTCTCATAGTACAGTGGTAATAAATTCGACTGCTGAAATGGCACATAGTTAGCAACTCGTTGTTGCTGGACATGCGTACGTGATATGCATGAACCAAGCTGAGTAGAATACGTTCCGAGGTATTTTACTGATTTTCAGTGAGTTCCAAATAAATCACCACACGTAGCCCTGTGTTTCTGGCATAAACTATGTTATACGTTTTAATACAAAACTTGCGGCACACGGTGGCGCAGTTGGTTGAGGCACTGCCGTAAAATCCGGAAGGTCGCGGGTTTGATTCCCGATGGCGTCATTGGAATTTTTCCATGACATAATCCTTCCTGCCGGGCTATGTCCCTGAGTTGACTCAGCCTCTAACAGAATGAGTAAAAAGGTAAAGTGGTTCCGTTACAGGCCCGGTGTGACCCAGAGGGTGGGTAGAGGTATAGCTCTACTCTTCCATGACCGCGGCACTAGAAGGGTGTGAATGGTCTGCAGCACGCCCTGGCTGCACTTTACCCCCGGGAAAGACCCGATACCCATTGTACAGGAGGCTGGGTGGGCCCCAGGGTTGGTCTGGACGGGCGGAAAATCTCGTCCCCACCGGGATTCGATCTCGGATCTTCCAGCCCGTAGTCAGTCGCTATATATTTCCTGGGGGGTAAAGGCGGCCGGTCCCTAGGGCTGACCACCCTACCACTTTCATGTGCCGATTGTCTTGACATCTGGGAGCTTCAACTCTACTGAAACCCTCTGGACCTATTCAGGCCTGTTATGGGATTACTTTCCCTTTTAATGTAGAACTTGACAATAAAATTATGGTTAACATTGCTGGCCGGATAAAGTTTTAATGAGGTGTACAAAACATCCGTTTGTAACAACCTTGTATATTTCTATTGTATGTACTGGAATATTCTCTGAGAATGTTCGGTCGCGACCGAAACAGTAGGAGATAAATACAAGGAATTCTACAATGGATAGCTTTCTAAGTGTGTTATTTATCGACGTTGTCATTTGCTGAGGTTATATGGCTTCAGTGATAGATGACAAAACGAGTATGGATTGCTGGCGGAATGATAGTGACGGGGAAAAACCGAAGTGCTGCCTGACCTGGGATTGAAACCGGCCCCCTGCGATGAGTTGTGGGCGACTAACCGCCTGACCTATAGCACGGCCATGCTGGCTGTATGATGGAATGTACTCGAGAAGTGTACCTAGGGAAAAGGAAAAGAAAGGAGACTGTTTAAAAATGCACTTAATTTGTGTTTCTCTGCAGTATTGTGTTGATATAATCGTGAAGACAGATATGAGCGGGGAGTGTAGCATGCTTGGATTAAGAGAGAAATGCTTGAAAATATCGATAGGAAAACTTGAAGGAAAGAGACCACTTGGAAGATCTAGTAGTCGTTTAAGAAAGGTAATAAGAAAATTGCTCTTTAAGAATATAATGGTAGTCTGCGGACTGTATTCTTCTTGTTAGCGGAAAGGTCAATGGGAACCTTCAACAGACATGATAATGAAACTTCATTTTCCACGAGTCAGGGCAATTTCTTTATTAGCCGAGGAACTATTAGCTTCATGGAGTTAAATGGTAAGAAATCAAACTGAATTCTTTACTCTTTTAAATCCAGATCGAACATTGCAGCTAAAATTGTTTTCGCGGAGTTGTATCGATTATTACGCTAGGCATCGTGAACTGGACTTTACTGACATCTGCAGCTAACTCTCCTCACTACGTGAAGTCAGGCGAGGTTGCGTAGCGACATGGAAATGCGAGGCGCGATTGGCTGCTGCTGATGTCATTGAATAAAGGAAAGTACATAAACTTGTAACATTCCGTTTCATACTTGACTGTGGTCTCTTTGGCACTAGTAACATGTTTCTCTGCGGTCAGATTTTGGAGTTCTTAAATGTTATTTAAGTTCTCCGTACATTTCAGCCACTGAAAAGGACGCTTTACGGAACGGCCTTACGTTCATCAGGCGAGTGCGCGAAGTTCATTACTGTGTTGCATTACCGCACACATTTTTCTTGCTAAAATTCACACTAATTACAGTTCAGATATCCCCCTCCACTTCCATCAATTCCCTTCGCCAACAATAATTACTTTTAACAAGTAGATGCTTTAGACCGTAGATAACTCACTAGCTGTAGATTTTAAACTTTCGCCGATTAGTAGTAATAATAAATTGTCTTCTGGTTATTTCCCCGGCGTCTGAGTATTAAAGACCGACGTTTCGGAACACTGTATCTGTTCCGTCTTCAACAGGTGCTGCATTGCAGCACCTGTTGAAGATGGAACCGATACAGTGTTCCGAAACGTCGGCCTTTAATACTCAGACGCCGGGGAAATAACCAGAAGACAATTTATCATAACTCACTAGCTCTTTGCCTGAAATTTCGAAGATCAACAAATTTGGTTCGCCCCAAAAAGCTTTATGAAGACGAAGCATTTTCACGTATATTATTATTATTATTATTATTATTACTATTACTATTACTAACTGCAATTGAGTTGTCACTCGGTGGCGGCGGTCCTTATATTAGTACAGACACAACAGATAAGAATATACATAAACAAAACAATTAAAAAACACAGTACAAACAAGGCAGCACCAGTAAATACAAGTATACATATTACCAAAACACCCACACATTACAAAACCCACACATACACACACCCAAACACTACAAAAGAAGATAAAACAACCACAGTATAAGTTCAAAAAAAACATAGTACAAGATATGCCCAAATGAAATAGTCAAAATACAATCAAGTACACTCAGTATAAGGTCACCTTAATGTATGTGGCACTTTATCCCCAAGAACTTCACCGTGACTCACTTCACTTAACTTCGAAATAAAATTGAATATGTGAAATGCAGACAACAAGAGAAGAGCTCCTGTTGACGGAGCCGAGATAGTGTTATCTGTGTAGTGGCTAGTTACAGGATGGACAATCGTCACGTCGTACCTTGACTTCCCTCAGGGGTTAGAAATTTTCTGTTTTCTAAAGCATCAAAACCACCTATGGGACACACCGATCCTCCTATTCAATGGGTATCGGAACTCTTTCCCCACGGGCAAAACGGTCAGGAAATGACACAAAACACATCCACCTACAGCCTGGGTTAAGCATGTATGGAGCTGTACTTTCGCTCCCAAACATGCCTTCGTTGCTTGCACATGGACTTTAGGCACGTTAAAAACTTGATCTATAGTAAAAACATTGTCATGTACGATGCTTGTGAACAGATTCGTACAAACACAGCATTGTTCTCTGCATTATTCACTCTAAGGATTTTATTCTCGCACCAAGTGAGACGGTTCATGTAGCTAGCTGTCTTGCAGGTTGTGACTGTAATCTAGAGTGTTCAATAATCCTGCCTTAGACTGGAATATTTCTTGTCAGCCTTCATGGCAGTTGAAAGCCAACAAGGCAAGATGACACTTTCCACTCCAGCAGCTGAGAACTAGTCGGTCTTAATTTTCCCGATATCAAACTTACACAAAAAGAAAATCCTGTAACAGGGACGTAGGGTTTGGTTACGTGTAACCGTGGGGACTCGGAATGGTATTCATTGGGTCACTAAAAATAAGTTTGTCTACTCGTATTACTACTAACTTTAACCAAAAAACCCCCGGATAACGGGACCCGAAGTTTCAGCACATTTGACACAAAAACTGAACCTTTTTCCTATCGCCGATCAGTTGAATCCAATCCGAATGACCACTGTTTGTTTCTGAACATTCTATTTAAAGAAGCTGGCAGTGGGTAAGATTATTCAGATCACCATTTAGGCTTACAACTTATTGTGATACCTTTCATCTTTTTACAGATTAATTTTTGCGCTATATTGCTTTCAAAGGGAGAGAAGCAATTACGGGTCAGCATAATTACAACATTGTTTGCAGTTAATTTGAAGCTAATTTAGTGCCAATTAAACTTGCAGCAATTGTCAGCACGGCCTTAGTATATGGGGGCTCATTACTGGAACATATGTGACCCGAACAGATTTTATTTTCACAAGAGGAACTAATTATTTTGCCTGAGAATTGATTATAGAAATCCCTTAATATTCTATGAGTGCTTTGTTGTGAAATGTGACGCTCTGTAGTCTGGTAGGAATTCATCACATTTTCGTACTTCAACCACCTGCATCTTCTCCCGTGAAGAGTGAAGCCATAAGTCAGGTGCACAGATTTTCCACAAACCGCGGAAACACGTCGACACGACAGGAGCGAGAATGGAGACATGAAACAAGATCCGTGCTAAAGACAAAAGTACTCGTCGTCACCTTAAGAATTCAGTCGCCCAGGTTACCGCGACTTGGCGTTCAGGATCTTGCACCCCAGTAGTACGTTCGTCCGAGACACCGGTGCATTTTAACCTTTCCATACGGCGTCACACTCAGTAAGACACTGACTGTACTTCCCTTTGTGAACGCCGCGAAGCTTTGTAAACAATATTTAAATACCTTTTTGCCTTCTGAAGGGATTCTTATAGGAAGTAGTACATTCTTCAGTTAGTGCTGTCGTAATCCCGCTGGTTAATTAAATCGCGTGTGCGAGGGAAATTCTGAGATGGGCTGGGCATGTAGCGCGTATGGGTGAGGAAATGGGGGTGTATAGGGTCTTGGTGGGGAAACCGGAGGGAAAGAGACCGTTGGGGAGACCTAGGCGTAGATGGGTGTATAATATTAGGACGGATCGCCAGGAGGTGGGATGTGGGTATATGGACTGGATAAGGCTGGCCCAGGATAGAGACAGGTGGCGGACGCTTGTGAGTGCGGTAATGAACCTTCGGGTTCCGTGAAATGCGTGGAATTTCTTGACTAGCTGTACACCAGTTAGCTTCTCAAGAAGGACTCTGCACCATGGAGTAAGTAAGTAATTAAGTAAATAAGTAAGTACGAGGGAAATTCTAACGCATCCATATCCGTATGAGCTGAACATTGAATAGTAGAGGTACAGTGAAAGTTGTATGTATCTTGAGGTACAGAGGGATGCGATTGCTTTCCGCAAGAGAAGAGATTTTGGCTCCATTCTGTAGCTCTAGGCCCCTTCCTTTCTCCGCTTCTGTTTACACACTGGCTGTAAAGTGCAGGCTACATGCTGATGTGCATATAGCCCTAACAGTCGGACGTACTTATCACACGAATAGAAGTGTTTCTTCTGATAACATCGTTTAGAATTAGAGATCTTATCCGCTTATAGCTCCGTGGTAATTTTATATTTGATGTCAAGGAAAAAGTCACTGCATTCTAGAAAAATTTGTTGAAGAATAATTAGATTTTTATAAAAAATATTTTATTTTATATTTCAATAAATGTACAAGCTGGAATATTCCTGTCGGATACAGCCTACTATCTTCGTCGTTTCAGTCCGTCCGTCCGCCTCTCCGTTTGTCCGCGTGTAACATATCGTCTCCCACTGGTCGGATTTCCGTGGAGTTTGATATCCGGGACTATCTGTCGAAAAATCCAAATGTGGTGAATATCGAACAAAAGTATCGGACATTTTACATAAAAACCTATGGAAATTTTATTGTTTCCGGTGACTTAAATTCGCCATTAAAACGCTCTCTTCGTATGAAATTGTATTAGGCTCTCAGACCCACCGAGGAGGTATAAAATTACGCGAAAGCGCTACAACATTACGTTATGTGTATATTACCTTCCTCATTTTGTATAATGTAGATGAATTTCGGTCTTGAAAGGGTTCCATTCTTGACTCAATCTTCTTCAGCTATTGTACATAATGCTCTTTGGTTTTTTAAATTTTGTGTTGACTAATGAACAAAACTAAACATTTTTACAATCATGTCAGGTCTTTTTTAGTACAGACGTGCACTTTATTTGTGCACCTTTGCCACAGGGCTGTGTTTTTTTTTCTTTCAAAACGCTGTCTGGAGTGAAGCCTCGTACCGCCATTTTCTGCACAAATTTAGTTTTCACATCAAATGGTTTATATCTAAATGCTAATAATTTGTAAGCTCATTAATTCCGTCCTAATAGTTTTTTTTATTATTTTCCAGAATTTATTGCTTTGTTTCTCAGCTCTCGAAATTCTACCGCAGTCCCATGGGTTTCAGCCCTGTAACTCTGAAAATCATTTTGTACTGCAAGAATATTACAGGCAGCTTATGTCAAGTGCACAATGTTCTGTTCATTTCATTCCTTAATTTCTTTATGTGTTTGCAAGGTCCTTAATTTCCCTATTTTGTGTGCATGTATAGGCACACAGCACAACTGTTTAAGGTCTGTATTTGAACTTAACCATCATTTGGTCTATACAATTAGATCGTTCATAAGATATGTATATTTCTTTTATTTTGCACGCACCAAAATATATTTTCTGCGGTCATTGGTGACAAATACTCCCACTTGTAGTTCACTCTTACATGCAGTGATACAGCCGTTAATGGCGTGTGCAGGGCCTCCAGAAATCAATTTCCTTCCTTTCGAATGCACAAGTTATAAACTCCCGACATTTCAAAAGCTCTGATGACAGATGTGAGAGTTTCATTTGCTTCATAGTAGCATAGGTTCACATATATCTGGACAGACCTGCGAAATGTTGCTAGAACGACCGTGAAGAAGATACACGAAATAATGATTTCCTAAATGAAATGACATTTTATTTTTCTTTCATTCTGGCAGCTTAGAGAGCGATTCTTCTCATTATATTCAAGAGCCAGGAATTCACTCCCAGCTGAATCAATATATAGTTTCCTGTACGTGTTATTGGTTCTTTTACTGGCCTACACCAAAATCATCTATCTGTGTACTTTACGTGTGTGAGGAAAGCGATATCTCTATTCTGTCAATAGTTGCGTCAGAAGTGTCTTTTCATACATAGCCTATAAGTTATCTAAACAGCCACTTGTTTTAATATGTGGTATTGACCTTCAGGCAAGAAGATGGATAAACTCATTCATATTTTAAAATTATTAATCGCGAAATTTAACTGACATTGAGATAAGGGTTACTACGTGAGGCCACTGCGCAGTAGGCAAGGAATGAAATCTGAGTTTCTGAACACTTTACAAGAAACCCCACAATTATATGTCTCAAACTATAGGAAACAGTACGTTCAGGTGACCGTGCATTGTGACAAATTCTTATAATAAAACCAACTGGATTCGCTAATATCTCAAATTTATTTTTGGAATAAAACTCTACATGTTTCGGACAGTTCCTCTTTTTTTCTTTTAAGAAATCCGCTAAAACTAGTGCGGATTAGATTCGCGTGCGTATTAGATTCGAGAATATACGGTTGTCTCGCTCTGGTACGAGTACATAAAGGTTGAACAATCTGTTCCTAATACAATTGCTGGCACAAAGATTACTAAATTTAAATTTATTACTAGGCAAAATTTGTCCTTTGCGTGAACAACGGTATATATATATATATATATATATAAAGGGTTTTTATCTGCTAATGCGAAATTACTTCAAGTGTTATCTAACTGGAGAATTATCCCCACGGAAATAATTTCTTCGTGAAAAGCAATTTATATCGCCATTAAAGAAATGTTTATTATTTTTAGAATAAAATATTGTGTTCTTTATTATGTTGATAATTCCATTAATTTTATCCTCGGTATTGCTGCGGATAGAAATTTATTATTAGTCTGGTACAGGAACAAAATATACGAGGAAGAAATTGTGAGGACAATCGGCGTTACAGTCACCTGCAAAGTGATGTGAAATGATGAATACATTTGTGCCAGCTTTGTACGATAGGCCTGTTGTATAGGAAACAAAATTATCTGAATGAAACTAAAGTGACATGACGTGATCGATGAATTAATTTCCATTTCATGAAGGGAAGGAAATGAACAGCTACTTCCCCATGTGCAGAGCCTGTCACTAGTCATAACTGTAATTTCCTTCTGCTGTAGGAGGGCCGGTAGATATAGCCATTACCGTATTTATCGTCATATTCCTTCGCTTGTGAAGTTACCGTGATACGAAGCTGCCGAAATGATGTCTGTATTTAATATGGAAATATGATGCGTTTTGTTGTTAAAGTTCTCTGCGCGATTTGAAGGTATATTGCCTTTACAGGACTGTGGAGGACAGCCTGACCGTGAGCTAGATGAACCGAGTTGCGGATGACCTTCTTCTGTCCACATTTTGAAAGCTGCATCCGCCTCAGTCCTCAGGAGTCAACCTAGACTCTTTGCCCCGTTAAAAAGAGATGATGCGGAATTCCACTGAAGTTCCTGCGTCTAAAATGTTTTTGGTTCCAGGGGTTGAGCCATCTATTTCTAGAAGGTCCACCATATTCGGGGTTTCTTCCCCCTTTCCACTTGAAGAAGGGGGAGATCAAACCTTCGGAAATTTGTGGATATTTTATTCTGAGAATGTTTCAAAACTGCAAACAAGACTGAAAGAAAAATATTTTTGAACAAAATGACCCCATTCACAAAATGACTTCTAAAGACCATAAAACGCCAGGAACAGAAACATAAACACCATAAAGACATTTCCTAAAAACTCGGTGTGACAGAAGTAAGGAAAGGCCATTTCCGGTAATCAAGATTATGTACAACAGCATGTAATTTATTTCACTTAGGCAGCGATAGCCGTTCTTTTAATGATGTGACTGAATTATTTTGTACATAAGTTGTATGTGTAAGTCACAATAAATATGTTCTTCCTACAGTGGTATAGTCCGCAATTCCAGAGCTGTAGTAAAACGACACTTGGGGTTTTCGTACAACAAACGGGGTGTGAAGAGCAATTGTCTGCATACAATAACAATTCCGAGAGGACATAATTCTGCGTTAAGAAAGTGTCTCACTGTGACGATTCTCTTTGCTTGTTTGTATTACTGGCTCTATTTAAATAGGATTAGAGAAAAGGAACTCCGCGAGGGACGAATTTTGAGCAGCGAGTGTACATTGATCTGCAGCTGTATGACTATGTTACTGTATTGCGTGCTTCAGGGCTATCAGGCTGAGATCGGCGCCAAGCTGACCCGGAGCTACAGCGCCATGGATAGGGCAAGAAGCCAGAATAATTGTGAAAATCTCAGGCATTGTGATTTACCGCTTTAGGCCAGATATTTTAATATATATAGAGTTTTCAATTTTACGAGAAGAATGTGAGAATATTGAATTAGAGCTGTAATAAGACGTTGACAAAATGACTTACCCGAACCCGCTCCCTCCCACTCCTCATTTTCTTTTCTTTATTTAAATGTAGATACATGTGTCGGTTGATGACCACCATGTTTAAATCAAGAAACGTAAATAAATTGCTGGATAAAAACGTGTTGTTTTCGTATGTCCTATAGGCACAACGGGATGTCCTCCATTAAATTACGTTATCTTATTCTCAGAACTTTTCAAGCCCAAGCTTAAAAGGTATTTACTGAATAACAATTTCAAATATCGAGTTCAAATAAAATTTTTTTAGGCGCGTCATGTACAATTCATTGTAGGCTAATCAACAACACTTCAGATAGAATTGCTGTGCTGTTAATCTTATCAAGAGTGACATATCTTACGTCGTTGTCCTGGATAGGTTTATAAATAACTTCGGATATTTCCGTCGATTCGCTACAATAAAATACGTGTATCGTTATTATAAGAAGCTAATGCATTTTTGAGAGAGGATTTTATAATTAAAGACAGTCTAATATACAGTCAGATAACTTGTTAAAAACTCGCTTAGTTTCTTTACTTGCTAAAGACTTAATTCATAAAACACAAATCCCACAACGCCTTACGAGATGTTCAAAGGAGAAGTGTAGGTTACGGGCAAAAATAAGGAGCATACTAACCATGGTGTGTTGTAAGAGGACTGCGGGGTACGGAGAGGCCCCAACTTCGTATGGTTATATCAAATCCGATATCTTGTTAAGAATATTTTGTAGTTGGGAAAATTTCCTTATGTGCATAAATACGGCAAATAAAAACCGTCCTTCAACGTACTGTCAACAAAATACGTATTAGAAAAATTTTCCCATAAATTATTGAAGATATACACAAATGTAGACAATCCTTATGAATTATATATATATATAATATTTATTTACTACAATTGGGTTGTCACCCGGTGGCAGTGGTTATTTTACATGTAAACAAAACATGAAATTGGTTACTGCTAAATTTAAGTCGGGAGGGCTACATGAGAAGAATGTAGTGGCAACTTGGAATCTTGGGAACCATCACAGCATTTGCTTTTGGGCACAGGGAAACCAAGAAAAACCTGTGTCGAGATGGCCGGTCGCAGGACCTTCCGAGTACTGACCTGTAGCCAGCAGTCCGGCATTTAAAGTAAAAAAAAAAAA
>Ga0123355_10011505_pt1 | contig 13645 bp, 7 predicted proteins | sample TergutEmb28metaG_3_FD_89872 | JGI IMG/M metagenome (GOLD analysis project Ga0123355, IMG submission 89872) | Embiratermes neotenicus P1 segment gut microbial communities from Petit-Saut dam, French Guiana - Emb289 P1 | ecosystem: Host-associated > Arthropoda: Insects > Digestive system > Gut ...
AAAATGGCATGGGTCATAGTTTTGGATGCTTGTATTATGAAGAGGCTGTGATAAACGCATAAAAGTGTCAAATATGATGGGAATACCAGCACAAATTGTAAACTGGAAAGGAATTTTGGATACAGCTGTGGCTTTTGTCAAGATACTGTTCCAGTACCTGCCTGGAAAGACTGACATAAATCACATAAAACCTGTCCCAACAGTTGCCTCCACCTGTCTTTTAAAGATAAAGATGGCTGGTTCCTCTGGTTGTAGGTAAGTACCAAACAACATAGTGTCACATGATACAAGACAGTAATCTTAACCCTTCAGTGTACAGCCTTCTAAATGTCAGTTTTCTTGAGCGGCCAGCACATGGGTTAATTCAAGTGCTTACAGCAAGGCAACATTTTCCCTTTCAGAATAAAAGGGCATAGATTTAATGGGACAATGTTGTACTATCTGTCCATTTAAGGTTAATATTTCATCATCATCATCATCAGCTCTACAGCCCTGGGTAGGCCTTGGCCTCCTCAAGGTCAATATTTACTTTCATAAAAACATCATATTTCAGATCAACACCATACTGCCCACCACAGGAAACTATGAAACTTCATGTTTCTTCAACTTAAAGCTATGTACAGAACTTATTATGCAAATAAACAGTCAATAGCACTAAGTATTTATCATTTAAAAGTCATCACCAGGCTAAAATACTTGTTATAAAACACAAAGAATATGTAATCACTTTTTCATAGAATTCCGACCTCAATTTTACAAATCTTGTTTACATGTTGCAGTACAGTATGGGTTAAAAATTAAAATGGCGTTAGAAGAATAGGTATGTTGGTGATGTTGATAGGTAGTGTTTTGTAGATAATTCAGTCTCTCACGTTTCCTTTTTGATATTGAGTTTTCCATTGTTGTTTCCCAGCAGGGATAGGATATTTATGTTCAGGCTGAGCTGAGCTGTTGTGTTACTACTGGTACCACTTCTAAGAGGGAACTAACTAAGGAAGGGAGTTCAAGTTCCTACCTGCCATGAGTAGATTTCCAACACAGTAGCCAGCTGTGCCTGCTATACAGTGGCCCCCTCTGCCAACAGCATGGACATCTCTGATCCTTCCACCAGTACCTGTTGTTGCTCCACTAAGGATTAGAGGGATGACACACTTCGAGAGTTAACAGTGTACACTAACCTACTGATAGGTACTTATTACAGAAAGTAAGAAAAAAGGAGTCAGGGTAGTGAACGACTCATTAGTGAAGAGCACTGATTGTTAAAATAACAAGCTAACAAGCAAAGAACACTGAAATGTGATGGAGAGATAAAGCGCAAATCTCAGGGATATAAAAGCTGGTTAGAGGTCTTGTATGATTGACTGTATCTCAATGTAACCTTCACATTATCCCACATTTAATAATGTATTTCTCTGTATGTGACACTGTCAAAAGTATGAAGAATAAAAGTAAACAGGATATGTTAGTAAAATGAAACAAAGATCTATATATGGAACTCATACTTTCATGCCAAGCATATTCACCTGAAAGGGGCAACACCAGTTGGGAAGTTGTGTGTTTCTGCAGTGAAGATGAGATGTGACTTGCTCGCAACCAGTTTAAAGCGGCTGGCCTCTTTTGAGTCACTAGGACGCAGATGTTTCACCTTGAAACCCTCTATGGCACTGATAAGGAAAGAAAGTAAAAGAATTAAATGGAAAAATGCCATAAACAGAGCTTCTTGAATCTACAAGCACTGTGAATGTACATTACTTTTAAGTACAGACACATTCAAAAACTTAAAAAAGCATTCATAATCTACAGAAGTGTTAACATAAATGAAGTGAAAACTGGTGGCCTTAGAATAAGTTGACGTGTGAAAGTCGCAAACATGTACAAGCCAGCATGCCATGCATGTGTGTGCACACACATGGTTACATGTGCATCAATGATACATGTAATATACATGCAAAAGGGCATGCACACGTGCACACGCGCGCACACACACACACATGCGCAAGCGAAAAAATTAATTGCAGCTTGCTTTACACAGAAGGAAAATACTTTTCAATTTCTTTTCACATTCATACAATGAAGAATAATGTCTGTAAATGCATCTAAGTATGCACACACTAAAAATTTGGAATTGGATGATATGTACTAAGGAGAGAGAGAGAGAGAAAAAAATTTTCATTGGAAAAACTAACTGAAGAAAGTAGAACTGAAAGCCACTGCTCTGTGGAAACATATATTAAAGACAAGGTTATGAATTTGACTTGACTCTCCTGGAAGGAGGTCAAGTGATGACAATTCATGGTGTGGATGATGAATTTTGGGTGCCACAGCTGACTAGTTGAATAGCTGAACAGCTATAAAGGTATCACACAAGACCTGTATGGGTTAATTACAAACTAAATGTTTAGTTCATCAACTATACCTGCTATTATCGCTGAACTTGATGACATTATTCGGGTTGGTAAAATTCTGAGTGTTCATGATCATGTCTATTAATGATGCTGGTTGCTCCTTACCATCTATCACCATTCGACCCTACATATACACAGTACACATGAAATTAACAGTCTGCTGCACAGTAAGGAACAAATTAATATTATTAAACAAAAACAAATTACAGTAGTCACTTTTCAGTTTAATCTCTTTCCAATGAATTACCTCAATAATATTTAAACATACTAACGAACAGAACTAAGATTCAAAACAAAATTCCCAAACATGACATAGTTATAATTTTGGGAGATTTGAATGCCAAAATTGAAAAGGAAGATGTATAACAAAATGCTGCAGGTCAACATACACTCCATGAGATCACAAATAGAAATGGTGAGTGGGTCTGTGAGAATGCAACTGCAAACAACATGAAGATAATAAGTACCTACTACCAACATAAAAGAGTACATAAAGAAACATGGACATTACCAGATGGCAATTAGCTAAATCAAATAGACCATGTAATTATAGATGCAAATAAAAAAGGAGTGGTAAAGGATGTTAGAACAATATGAGGCTTGAATTGTGACTCTGACCATTTTCTAGTGAAAATTATAATAAAGCAGAAATTGATCAGAACACAAATTAAAACAACTAAACAAAGGAAATGGAATCAAAGTAATTTACAGGATCCTGCAATGCTAAAACAATACAGAACATGTCTTCATAACAGACTAATAGGAAAAGAAGTACAACAGGATACTGAAGGAGAATGGACACAAATTAAAGAGACAATAATAGAATCGGCTAATGAAGTTATCCAAACACAAACCACTCCTAATAAGAACGAATGGTGGGATGAGTCGTGTAAGTTAATAGTGTCACAGAAGAATGAAGCCAGAAAGAAATATTTACAAGTTAAGACTAGAGCTACTCACAAAATATATGAAGCAAAAAGAACGGAAGTATGTAGAGAAAAAAAGAGAATCTGGATAAACAAAAAAATTAGACAAATTGAAGAAGCAAGTAACAAAAATGATGCAAGACATTTTTTTAAAGAAGCTCAGTATTTCAATAAGCAGAAATCAGTGTTACCAACATTTTGTAAAGACAAAAGTGGTAACATACTGTCAGGGCATGGGGACATTCTACGAAGGTGGAGACAATATTTTTGTGACTTACAAACCATCAATACCAGAACTGAGGACTTAATCTCTGAAAGCATAATTTTAAGTAATGCTGAAGAGGTACCACCACCCACCTATAATGAAGTAAATCGAGTAACAGAGAAGCTCAAAATACATACAGCTGCAGGATCAGACAACATACCAGCAGAGCTAATAAAACAAGGTGGGACAGAGTTGAAAAGAACGATACACAAATTAATTATGATGATATGGGATGAGGAGACTCTACCAACAGAATGGACGGAAGGAATAATCTGTCCCATATATATGAAAGGGGACAGGATGATATGCAATAAATACAGACCAATCACTCTCCTGAATGTAGTATATAAAATTTTCTCAATCCTAATAAACAACAGATTATCTAAAACAGTAGAGAGCAAATTAGAAGATTGCCAAATTGGATTTTGACCGAACCAATCCACAATGGACAACATATTTATAGTGAGACAAATTATTGAAAAATGTCATGAATTCACCTTAGAGTTGCACAATACCTTCATTGATTACACACAAGCATTTGACTCAGTTTTTAGAGATAAAATAATAAAATGCTTAAATAAATATAAAATACCAAGTAAATTAATTAAACTAATAGCAAGGACGTTACAAGATACAAAAGCCAAAACTATACAGAAAAGTTTGAAATAACGACAGGAGTGAAACAAGGCGACCCATTATTAGCAACTCTATTTAGTATAGTTATTGACGATATTTTAAAGCAGCCAGAACTGACACGTAACATATCAACACGTTTAAAACCATGTTCAGCATATGCCGATGATATATTAATCACTGCCCAAACTAAACAAACAACGACAGACACCTTTAAAAAACTGAAAAACATTTCATTACAATTTGGGCTAATAGTAAATGAGAACCAAACGAAGTACATGAAGTGTACAAGGAAAGAAACCTAACTAGATAAACTGTGGACAACAAGCATATTGTGGAATAAGAAACCAACTAGATGTCACTTAGTATTATATTTTATTCTCCTTTATAAGTTGCTCAACATGTTTCGGGCCACCTTGTGCCCATCTTCAGGAGCTGACAACTTAGTGGTATTTTTTCATGTGTGGTGTAGTGCCGTGGCTGTGTAGGCAGTCAGATCCGGTTGGCTGGTTGTGTGTCCATTGGGAAGTACGTAGCTACGTACTTCCCAATGGACACACAACCAGCCAACCGGATCTGACTGCCTACATAGCCACGGCACTACACAATACGTGAAAAAATACCACTAAGTATTCAGCTCCTGAAGATGGGCACAAGGTGGCCCGAAACATGTTGAGCAACTTATAAAGGAGAAATAAATATAATACTAAGTGACATCTAATTGGTTGCTTATTCCACATTGAACTACAATGCATGGTCAACCACATATCAAACAAGCATATTGATCAGGTAAGATCATTCAGCTATCTTGGTACTATTGTGACTGGGAATAACACTGGAAGAAGAAATTAGAGAAAGAATTTCTAAAGGGAATAAAGCATTCTATGCAAACAAAATGTTTTTTAAAAGTAACCTGATGTCCAGGGAATCCAAATTGAAATTATATTGGTCAGTAATTAGACCAACTGTAGTTTATGGCTGTGAAACATGGGTCCTCAAAGAAAGTATTATATAAAAACTGTGTTTGAGACGAAAATATTAAGGAAAATATTTTGACCAACTAAGGAAGCCAATGGCATTTGGAGAATTAAAACAAATAAGGAGTTGGATGAATTAATTAAACACCGGAACACAATAAATTATGTTAAACCCCAATGATTGAGTTGGTTTAGACATATAAATAGAATGCCTGAAACTAGCACAGTAAAAAGAATACACAAATGGAAACCATTCACAGGAAGACCAGCAGGAAGGCCCAAGTCTCGATGGGAAGATGTCTGGAATGATCTGAAGAAGATGAAGCTTATGAAGTGGGCAGACCAAGTACAGGACTGCCTTAAATGGAAGGATATTGTCGAGAAGGCCAAGACTCTATCAGAATTGTAGCGCCACAGAAGAAGAAGAAGAAGAAGAATGAGACTGTATTTTGCTTCTCAACAGTACTTTTTCTTACATAGTTGTGTGTGAGGGTTTAATAATAACTTAAAATTGTTATCTTGTAAATGAAACCAACCTGGTGCACAATTTATTCTTAGTGTATTTCGTCAATTTTATTTTTATTTTTAACCTATACAAGTTTCGGACCTCTCCAGGTCTGGTACGCATACCAGACAGTCAGCTATACAGAATAACAAGTACCAAGTGTCACATAAACACAGTTGTTCCTCCTGATGATGGACCTGGAGAGGACCAAAACATTTAGAGTTTAAAAATAAAAATAAACTTGATGAAATACACTAAGAATAAATTGTGCACCGAGTTCGTTTCATTTACAAGAACATATAGAGATGCATGGTCAACAAAATGTAAAATTTAAAATTGTCATGTTGCACAATATGCACCTTGAAAAACCAGTGCCTGCTGTGTTCACTGTTTGACTGAGCTAGATCGAAGCATTCCACACTGGTAGGATTACGTTTCAATCTGTTTTTGAAAAGGTCTGTGTAAAAATCGAGATCCCAGTCATCAAACGCCAAGCCTGAAACAGACAACATGAACAATTAGATCTAACTGACAGAACAGCAAGGATTTTGCACATAAAGTGTCACCCTTCTCCCTTGTGGCCTTACGTTAATGTATAATATGCTAATTCAAAATTTGCTCAAAGGGCAGAATAATCACAGACACTAAAAATATAGTAATTGTAAAATAAGTAAGATTAGGTACATACAAATATTAGCATTACAACTAATATCATAAGAAGATGTACAACCGTCTCAGATATACATTCATATCAATACTATACTTTATAAATATGCTAGTTTTAAGACATGACACAATATAAGATAACCAATTTCCCACAAACATGTTTACTTACATTTGTTTGCAGTCTTATTCATTCCCAAAAACACAGTGCTCCTTCATGAATGGAAGCGCAAAAGAAAAAAAAAAAACTTGTTTAATGGACAAATATCAAGTCAGAACAGCATAGCCAGACACAGATGGAATAACCAATGAGTCACGGTTCAATACCAGATAAGGGTAAGGGATGTTACTCATTTCTATAGTATCTAATCTGACTCTGGTGGCCACCCAGTCTCTTAACGTGCACTGGAAGATCTATCACCATACATAATGTAGATGGGGCACGAAGATAACCACTCACCTCTGTCTACGGCCGAGGTTAAGAATGAGTGCAGCCATACCTGCACTCCTGCAAATGCCTCCATGGCAGGGACTGCAACAACTTTACCTTTATCGATAAACACAGGTTTTGTATGAAACTATACATCTGGCTTTAAGCTCAAAGGAAAAATAAAATAATTCGTTGAAGTAACCAAGTAGATGTTTATATACCTAGGTGAGAATTCGCATCCTCCAGCGCCTCTCTTCCCATAGACAAGACATCAACTTCATACCACTCTTCTGGTGTTATTCCAAGTTCAAAGCTCTCAATGGGTGTCAAGTAACGGCATTGTGTCATACGATCATGTAGTAACCCTGCCAACTACAAAATGCAACACAGGTCAAATGTTAAGATAAAATACTCACAAACCAATTCAAACTAAGATAAACAGTTAATATAATGTACGATCTACATAGACTGACAGACAAGTTACAATACACAGCAATGTCTACAAGTGGTTCACTTACGTGGATTTATAGTAGTCCTCTGTGCAAACTAGTGACAAGGAAAGACATTCAAATTACATTTTACTTCTCTTTAAATGTGTGAAATTAGCTACTCTAAAACAGACTCATCCCAGTGTGACAAACATTAACCCATCAAAATGACCCTGGGGTTTAATTCCAACTAGTGCACTGGACATAGAGATTTTAAACTGAAAGTATCCAAAAATGCATTCATGACCATAATATGCACAGGGGCAAGCAGCATGTAAGGAACAAGGGTCCATAAAGTGCAATGAGGCTGGCATCAAAGGGTTAAGCAAGTAAGATTTCAAATAAAATTTAATACAAATATCCCAAAAGCACAGCACTGTACTTGTAAAATTATGCTGAAAATATGAAAAATATGAGCGACAGGAAGAGAAGTAGTTGTTGTCATTGAAGGAGGCAAATAATGATGACGATGATAATGTGTTCATTGAAGGTCCAATTAAACGGGCTTGAAAGAAATGTATAAATATGTGATCCCATGAAGCCACATACAAACACTGGCAGCATCAAACAGCGCCATTTTTAGTCATTACTACCCAAAACATGACAATATGAAAAAAATTCAAATCATAAGCACAGAAAATGAGACAAAAAAAACCACATACAGTTACAGACAAACATACCACAAACTGATTTACAGATAATCACAGAATGGAACAAATATATACTTAATAAAGAAAGAAAGTTCAGTAAGAGATTCCGTAAATGGCATTAAAGGTACGCAGAAAAATAACAGCATCACAGGATTGAAATAATTGATACAGAAAATAAAAGTTGCTTCCACAAAGGGTCACTTGATTATAACAATTAGTTAAAAAGAACTATATTTACAAACACAAGCATAAGAATTACACAGCGCTGCAATATTTGTTATAAAAGGCCAAGTTAGAGATATTAGGAAACTATTTCTGTTAGATATGACATAGTGCTATATCAACTGTAGGGGTGCCAGCAGAAATGTATATGGTGGTGCAAAATGGGCACAATTTACTTTTTTTATACCTAACAATTTATTAAATGAAACAATAAAAATTAACAAAAACACGTCTAACGATTACATAAAGATTTTAATCAAACAACTATGCTACTATGTGGGGAACCTGGAAGGGGGATCACACACCGAGGACAATGAAAGATGAATGAAGGAGGGCTCTAGGAATGGGGCATCTCTCTCCAAGGGAGTTCTATGACGGGAACCTGGAGGGAGGGCTCCTTACTGGGAACTCTGAAAGATATGCTAAGTGAAGCTCTGGAAATGGACATCTGTTTCCACAGAGGCCCCACTTTTGGGGAAGATGGAGGGTCGCTCCTTTCTTAGGCTCTTTGAGAGAAGGGATAAATATCTTTATTTAGGGGGAATTTTTATAAGGAATTTGAGTGATGTATAAAAAAGGCCTCTTAAATGGGCAGCTCTCTCCATAGGGGCCCTATAAAGGGGAACCTGGAGGGGTTCAATTACTGGGACTTCTGAGAGAAAAAGAAAATGCATGTCTGGGTTCCTCTTCTGTGGACCCAGAGGATATTAAAAGTTATGTCTGGGGGTCATCTGAAATTTAGCAGGGAACAGTGCTCCACTGAGTGGGTAATAGATAATGGAGCACAAAGGGCCCGTTATATAAGGCCTAGGTGCATCGGGACTGTTAGAGCTCGAACCCAAATGCTAATCAATCAGTCAATCAATCAATGCTACTATGTTGTCCAGCATTGGTCATCAAAAATCTGGTCACTTTGCTTATAGGTAGTGTGCGCCATCGAAAAAAATCCTGCCACCAATGACGATCAAGTACCATAGAAAAATTGTATCATTGTTTTGAGAGAAGTAACTTTTCGGTTTCTATTGTGGTTAGCATGCAACAAACATATTCACACACCTCTTCCTCCACTCCTGGACTAATAGCCAGCCCATCTTGCTCCCAATGGATAAGGTACCTAGTCGAAACTTCTAGTCTTGTGACTTTAGTCAAACCAATGGAGATGCATATTGAAGCAGCATTACTTGAGAAGGCAGTTGAGAAGTTTAACCTGAAAAAAAGCCAGCATCCTTCAGAAATAGAAAGCTCAGACTATGCTGAAAAATTTTCATGGCTTTTCCTAGACTCTCCGAGCAAACATAAAAAATTACACCTCAAAATATTTAATATTATTTGTTCCATGCATTGTGACTACAATCAACCACATACACCAACAAAAGCATACATTTTATATAAAATCACAGATCATCTGTACACATGAACTCACACTGACCATAACTTTAGGCAATGGTAATCTGGTGATTACCATGTGTTTTTCTGCATACCAACATCTGTCATTCTGAGAGTTCACTTATCCACCAAGAGGAGAAGCTTCATCTACTTATCCAGCATACACCCCACAAAGGTACCAGCTCACCAAATTCATTTCTTGTAGAAACTATATGTACAATATGTTGTTGTTGTTGTCTAATGGCAGATCTTGGATTTATTCCATTAATCTTCTGGCATCCCAATACAGCTTTCGTAATTCTTTAGAAGTACGGTCCAGTTTTGGGCACACAAGGAGGTGATCTTTGTCCATTATTGTGTTCTTCAGTTTGCATATTGTGCAGTTTTTGTGGCTGAAGATTTTGATGTGGTGGAGGTGTGCTGCAAGACAGTCGTGACCTGTGTTGAGCCAGAAGTTTGCGACTGCTTGTTATCTGGGTTTGTTTTTGTTGTTTTCCCATGTAGTTTTAATGTTTTGCCACTGTGTCTTGTTGGATGAGGCAATGGCTTCCTGGGAGAATTTTTCTCGTGTTTTTTGTTTTATGAGTCTCTTAATTGTTTCAAAGTTAAGTGGTGTTTGTTTGTTTGTTTGTTTTGAAGTGTGGTTCCTTTTTTTTTTTGCCAGTAGGTCGGCTATTTCATTGTCGTGTATTCCTATGTGTGAGGGGACCCACTGAAAGGCAACTGTCTTGCCCTGTCTGTTGAGGAGTTTTATTGTTCTTCTTGCTTCTTTTACTGTTTATATGTACAATATGTATCACCTGGAAATATGTGACTACTCGGCAGGTTAATGTGACTACACACACATTCCTCACAAGCTCTCTCTGATAATACACATACAGGTTGGTCACCGAGTGGGATACATTTCACACAGTATGCAAGTTGAGAGGAAGTGACAACAATATTGGTCAGATAAAATAATGTCCCTGTATAATACAAATTATTTAAGTACCTCTAAACCATGGATATCAAACATACCTTGGTCCTATCTCAATAAGTAAGCTGCCATGATGCACTCCATGTAGGTTAGGTTCTGCTGTCAGATTTTGTGATTCCAAAGGAGAACCAAGGATCCAGTGAATCTTCTCCAACTCTGAATCTGTGAGTGCAGATGTAGTCTGTACATTGAAACACAACTCTGTCTCCAAATCATACACCAAAGGAGTGTGTTGTCTCAGTTGCCTCAATTTTGTAGCAGTAGTTGATGAGCTAAGACCGGGCTTTCGGTAAAATCGACAAATCACCATCTTTAACAGTCTGTGAAAATTATAAAAGATCAAAATTATATCTCCTAATTTAAGCCGTGAAAGGACTGACTGAAATAAAAATCCTTAAAGACTATACACTCTCACAAACACAGCTGGTATCTTATATTCTCTGTCAGACATGTGTACCAGAAAGACTAGGGTTATCAGAGAAGGTTTCAACATATCATCACAGGGAGAAATGAAAAGATTAAAACTACATGAACTTTGACACCGTTAGGAAAGGCAAGTAGTATTATGTACAGAAAGACGCAACTCAAGCTGATGACCTTATATGGCATTTCTAGCAAAGATTCGAACAATGATAACATTTATGAGTTAACAGACAAGCACGTAACTCTATTAAGTCATCAAATTCCACACACTACTCAAATATCAAATGAAGCAACAACTTTTGGCAAGAGGAACCATTTTTAAATATGGAATGTGATATAACTTATAGTCCAGGCAGCACTGTACAGCCCAAATCACCCCATGGCCACAACTATGAACAAGTATCTTTTCAAGAAAGAAAGGGTCTACTAGGCATACATTTCATTACATGTTATTTAATAATACTGTAAGTAGCTCATACTAGACATATATCATAAAAAATTAAGGTTAGTAAATAATAAACTGAGTGGCCACACAGTCTAAGGCATATATCTGAAGCTGCTTGAATTTTGGATTCTGGGTTTGAATCCTGTTGAGGGTATGGATGTTCATCTGTTGTGTCTGTTGTGTAGGTAGCAGCCTATGCGATAAGCTGATCACATCAAAGGAGTCCTACCAGGAGTGTGTGTCTAATTGCAAGCGATCTATAAACTTCAACGAGGCAATCTAGGCCTGAGATGGGCTGCTGCACCACAGAAAAAAAAAGTATACATAAGTGGTCATGGCCTATTTTGAATTATTACCCCACCATTTTCCATGAGTAACTGAGAGAAACCATAAAAATCCTACATGAGGGTGGCTGGTCTCCAAACCATTTTTTGAAACTAGAACCAAGTTAATATGAAGCAGATGTGCTACACACAAGATGGTAACTCTCCAATGAAAAGGGTTACAATTTGTGGATGGGTTAGGAAGAAACCCGAATGGGAAATGTGTGTATAAATGAATGAAAGAAAATGAAAAAGACAATGTCAAAAAGCGACTTGCAGGCCTTAGCTTAGCATGGCATAAGGCAACCATGGTTACAGGATTATATTTTGCTGGTGCTCTGGTCCGTGACTTTCATAAAACATATAATTTTGTATAATCAAAGAATAACCTTAATTCAACCTCTGACTCTCATTACATGAATCATGACTTATGAAAGAATGGCAAAATAAATTTGAGGACAGGAGTACCTATAGTCCACCAATTCAGGTAGGACCCATAGACACTTGATTCTGACATTTGTGGATCATTAAGTGTAGAAATTACAATCATGCCAACTTGTAATTAATTATATTTAAACATTTTCACTGCAAATCTTTTTCCAAATTCAGCGTAAAAAAGCGCAAATTTGATACCCCTTACTATTATGTTCATTATAAATCTCAATGGGTCTAATTAACCAGTACATACGCCAGAATCACAAAAATATGTTAAATAACTTATTAAGCAGGCAATTAAATGCTATGACTGAAACAACATGGGCCATTTTTGGTAATCAACCTAAACCCCTTTCAGTTCATACAAAATAACCATATAACTCCACACTACTTTACTTTACTTGTTTATTCTTGAATACACAAATCGCTAACATTTCAATGACAGCAGAGATGTCCTTACAAGATAATTTAACTTTTAAGAGTGACTACTCTGCAAGCAGTGCAGAATGAGACTCATTCTGCACTGCACACAATATACATTGATCCCTCTACAGGAGGAACACCAATCTGTATAAACAATCAGGTTACACAACACAACCTCAAAATTCAAGTAACTCCATGTATCACATACAATTCATTACTTTCATTCTTGAAAGTTCCCGTTCTTATTCAACAGCAACGAATGTTTAATAACTGACGCAACCACACTATTATACGCAGCAAGAAATGCATACGCGGTCTATAACACGTGATTTAATGACACTAATAAATGCAGTATCAAAAATTAAATTTTCATACTGTTCCGATTCCAAAGTATTGTAAATATGACAACACGTAGCAAGGTTCTCAAAAACTTGTATAATTGAATATACCATGTAACTAATTATGCAGACGCTAGTAACGCTAACTTACGTTTGTGATATTCAACCTTAACTCTGTCAAACCTACACTCCACAAGCATATTAAGTTGACATTCAGCCACCAAGAGCCAGGTGCATAGTACAGACATGCTCAGCACGACCACATATTTTACACATTATTTTACACATTGCCAAATACTACAAGAAGAAATAAAATCAACCTCCATCGGTCCGAAGAATGAAGATAGCCTCACTAACGGTGCGGAGTATAAATCCCACAATGAATCTCACCCTACCAACGATAAGAACAGTGCATGGAAGGAAATTCGATGCACCAGAACGACGGCTACAAAGCACAAGAGGTACAACCACACAGAACAAAGGGCTACAGACACATTCCCACTATCATCGAACCGATATAACCCTTTGTGTAATGTTTCAGAAGTAGACGATACCCCAGTAAGTACAGGAATTTCAAGAATGGCAGAGTCCAAGCAAGTAAGGAAGCATAAGTTGGATCGTAAAAGAATGGTGGGGAAAAAACAACATAAAGTAATTATCTTGGGGGATAGTCATGCCAGAGGATGTGCCTCTGAAGTAAGTCATCTGTTAAATAATGATTTTGAAGTGCTC
>Ga0123355_10011507_pt1 | contig 13643 bp, 16 predicted proteins | sample TergutEmb28metaG_3_FD_89872 | JGI IMG/M metagenome (GOLD analysis project Ga0123355, IMG submission 89872) | Embiratermes neotenicus P1 segment gut microbial communities from Petit-Saut dam, French Guiana - Emb289 P1 | ecosystem: Host-associated > Arthropoda: Insects > Digestive system > Gut ...
ACTTTGGTGTTCCGTTCATTGGAATTACCTCCCAGATTTATCAGTTTTACTAATTTTAACACAAGTTTGGAAGAATTTCAATAGACAAATTGAAAATTTTGTGGTAGAATGTTTTTTGAGGTGGTTTTGGTGTCTATAAGTTTCTTTACAAATATTGCAACTATAATGTCTGGAATAACGAGTAGCATTCTTTTTGGAATAGCTATATACACCTTTTACTTGACTTTCATATCGAAAAGAATCAAAGTTCTGTCGTTTGGGTTTTCTATACACCTTTGGGAAAGCGATTCCATTATTTTTGTACTTAAAAATAAAACATTACGAACTTTTGCGATTAAGGAAATTCATGTTGTTTTCGATAAAAAGTATCGTTTGAATATAAATAATTACAACGAGCCAGAGTTGTTGAAACCACTCCAATCAAAAAACATAAAAATGAAACCATTCACCATAATGATACATGATTTTACATTGTATGATTTTGAAAAAATGTTAATGGACAAAAAAGATATTTATGTTGAAATCACAACAGACGAACACAAGGTTATATACTCTCAATTCATAGGCAAGAAACGTAAAAAACACAAAGACAGATGGACTTTGGATAATGTTTCTTGTTTCAATTATAGTCTTGGAGGTATTGTGCTACGAGAAGATTACGCTTATGTTTTGAAATATCGTACAAGCGAAAACGGAGATGTTCATACAGCTTTTATAAACAATGGCGGTTTTATTAGTACAAGTATGTTTGGATTCAATCGCATTCCACGAAAAAGTTTGGTGAGCATAGAAGCTCTTAAAGAAATTCTTGACGAACCATGCAAGGAACTTCAAATTGCTTTAGTGATTCAAGATGTTAAAAAATTGATGCAATCTTAACGGAGGAATACATATGAACGAACAAATAATTTACGGCAGGAATCCTGTGCTCGAGGCGCTCGCCTCCGACGCGGCGATTGACAAAATCTTGCTCCAAGACGGAATCACATCGGCGAATAAGATTACAACGCTTGCTCGTGAGAAAGGCGTTCAATTCCAATTCGTGCATAAACGAAAGTTGGATGAGGTTACCGAAAACGCCGCGCATCAAGGGATTGTCGCATATGTCGCCGCGCGGAAATACGTTGAGGTTGACGAGATTTTGGCGATTGCGCGGGAGCGCGGCGAGCCGCCGTTCATCGTGATTGCGGAAAATTTGACCGACCCGCATAACTTGGGAAGCGTTATTCGCTCGGCGAACGCGGCGGGCGCGCACGGCGTGATTATTCCGAAAAATCGAAGCGCAACGCTTAACGCAACGGTTGCGAAAACGTCTGCCGGCGCTGTTATGCACACCGCTGTTGCGAAAGTCGCGAACATTTCGCAGACGATTGAGCGGCTGAAAAAGATTGGTGTTTGGGTTATCGGAACCGATTTGAGCGCAACTCAAACGCCGTACGAGGTTGATATGAAAGGCGCGATTGCGATTGTGATTGGAAGCGAGGATAAAGGGATTAGCCGATTAGTTCGAGAGAGTTGCGACTTTTTGGTGAAGATTCCAATGAGCGGCGAAGTTGGGTCGTTGAACGCCGGCGCGGCTTGCGCGGTGCTGTTGTTCGAGGCGGTTCGGCAGAGGGGGTAGATAAATGGCGGGTACGCCGCTGCATTTTATCGGGAGTGCCGAAAAAAATTGCGGGAGATGCGAAAAAAGTGTTGACAAGAGTTTAACGATGTTGTATAATAAGTGTAACAAGGGAAGCCGTTGCGCCTTACTTCGGAACGGCACCTCTTGAACATTGGGAATTATTTATCTTCTGCCGCTCACCTGCACAGTGAGCGGTTTATTTTTTCGTGGAACGAATTATTATGTAAACAAGCACTAAGAAGGCAATCACAAATTCTAAATCCATATATCCCACCTCCTTTCTTGCAGAGATGGGAGGTTCCGTCCGTCGCAAGGCCGTACTCCCCTGTTACATTCTACATTTTACCACAAAAATTTACATCTGTCAATTTAACAAATTTTAATGAAATATAAATTTAATATTGTAATAATTATCCTGTTGTGATAGAATACTAATTGAAGAAATAATTCTGTAGGGGCGAACCGTGTTCGTCCGCTGGCGGCAAAACGACGCCACTACAGGGTGTGGCGTTGCCACACACGCCGCGAAAACCGCGGCACAAACACCCGTCACGCGAAGGGCGCGTGCCACCCTCTTTCAAAAGAGGGCTTTAAAGCGAAAGCGAGGAGAATATTTATGATGACAAAACAGGTGCTGGCAGAGAATTTTAACTTCTATTCCCTGCCGAGTTCGAAATTTAAGACCAATCTTTTGAGCGTTTACGTTCACGTTCCGATTGAGCGTGACAGCGTGACCAAACTCGCGCTGATTCCGTCGGTGCTGGAGCGCGGTTGCGCGAAATATCCCACGCTTGCCGACTTGTGCAAGGCGTTTGACGAACTTTACGGCGCGGAGTATAACTTCGGATTGCGGCGCAAAGGTGACGGCGCGACGCTGTATTTCACGTCCGAGTTCGCGAACGCGAAGTATGTTGGCGAGGATGTTACCGGTCAGATTATGGAGATATTGCGGCAAGTTGTATTCAATCCCCGAGTTGAGAACGGCGGTTTTTTTACCGATTACGTTGAGCAAGAAAAAGAGAATCAAGCGCGATTCATCGAGGGAATCATCAATGACAAGCGGGAGTACGCGGGACATCGTTGTAAGGAAATTATGTTCGGTGAGGATTCGTATGGAATTAATGAAAATGGCTACATCGCCGATTTGCCCGCGATTGACGGAGCGAATTTGTACGCGGCTTATCGCGAGATTATCGAAAATTGCCAGATTGACGTATTCTTCAGCGGCGAGTTCGACGAAACGGCGGCGGTTGAGCAGTTCAAGTCGGTGTTCGCGAGCGAAATCGCGCCGCGTTGCAACTGCGCGGTGAAAACCGAGATTGCGGTTGCGAAAAACGCTGAGCCGAAGTTCGTTACCGAGGATATGGACGTTAACCAAAGCAAGCTGAATATGGCGTTTACCTGCGAGTGTTGTCCGACGGTTTGGGAATATTTTCCGCTTATGATGTTTAACGCGATTTTCGGCGGCGGAACGTTTTCAAAGCTGTTTATGAACGTGCGCGAACGCCTGTCGTTGTGCTATTATGTCGGGTCGCGAGTGGACAGGCTTAAAGGAATTATGACGGTTTCAAGTGGGATTGCACCCGATAAATTCGAGGAAACCAAGACGGAAATTTTCCATTGGCTAACTGAGATGCAGGCAGGGAATTTTGACGATGAAGAGATTCACGCGGCGAAAAAATATATCACCAACGGGCTTGAATCTATGAAAGATAGCCTTGCGGTTATGGAGGATTACACTTTGGCGCAAAGTCTTGTGGGACAGGAACTAAGCATTGACGAGTTTATCGAGAACATCAACAAGGTGACGAAAGACGAGATTGTCACTGCAGCGCGGAAAGTTAAGTTGGACACGATGTTTTTGTTGAATGGAGTAGAGGCGTAGGGGACGGCGTACTCGACGTCCCTATTGTGAAATAATAATTGATAAACGAGGGACGTCGAGGACGCCGTCCCCTACAAGGAGATGAAACCTATGAAATTTGACGTTATTGCGAACGAGAAGTTGGGCGAAAAATTGCTTAAGGCGCGGCATTCGAGCGGGTTGGACGTTTATGTTATGCCGAAGAAGGGATTTTCCAAGTATTACGCGGTTTACGCGACGAAATATGGCTCAATTGATAATCAATTCAAGTCGGTTGGGGATTCGGAGATAACCGTTGTGCCCGAGGGGATTGCGCACTTTTTGGAGCATAAATTGTTCGAGCAGGAGGACGGTTCCAACGCGTTCGACCAATTTTCGATTACGGGCGCGAACGCCAACGCGTTCACCGCGTTCGACGAAACGGCGTATCTGTTCTCGTGTACCGACGATTTTTACACGAATTTGGATTTGTTGTTACAGTTCGTTTCAACGCCGTTTTTCACCGATGAAAATGTGGCGAAAGAGCAGGGAATTATTGCGCAGGAAATTAAAATGTACGAAGACGACGCGAACTGGCGGGTATTTTTCAACTTACTGCGCTCGCTTTACCGCGAATTTCCGGTCAAGTATGACATCGCGGGAACGATTGACAGTATTTCACAAATCACGCCGGAAATTTTGAACAAATGTTACGATGTGTTTTACCAACCCGAGAATATGCTCCTATTTTTGGTCGGCGATATTGACAAAAATCGCGCGGCGGAGATTGTCGAACGGCACGTTCGCGCCCGCGGAACAGCGTTCGAGCGGATTTTCCCGAGCGAACCTGCCGCAGTCGTGGGTGATGTTACCGAGAAGTTGGCGGTTGCGACACCGATGTTTCAGTTGGGATTTAAGGATACTGACGCGGCGTATTTGTCGGGTTCTTCCATCACGGGCTCGAAGTTGCTGAGGAAATCGTTGCTAGGAAAGATTGCAATGGAAGCGTTTTTGGGCAAAACAACGCCGCTTTACACCAAACTTTACGAACAGGGATTGATTGACGATTCGTTCGGAACCGAGGTGAATTTCGCGAAATACTACGGATTTACGGCGATTGGCGGCGAAAGCCGTGACCCGATTGCGGTTCGGAACGCTGTCGAGAGCGCGGTTGCCGACGTTGCGCGAATCGGATTTACCTCAAGCGACATCGCGCGGATTAAGAAGATGTTTAAGGGTGGATTTTTGCGGCGATTTAACAGTATTGAGGGAATCGGCAACAGTTTTATGCGGAGCATTTTTGACGGAATTGACGTGTTTTCGACGTTGGATGTTTATGATGAAATTTCGACTGATGAAGTTAACGCGTTTTTTGCGGAGCATTTTCGGGCAGAGAATATGGGACTTTCGGTGGTTGAGCCGATATAAAAAAATGGCTGAGGAAATTCCTCAGCCATTTTTTTGATTTAGCAGTAAATTTTTGTAATCAAAATTTTGCTCCGCAGACATTGACAAATTTTAAGTTTTGTGGTAGAATTATGTTGGAGATTGATGGTCTGAGGAGAGATTTTATGCAAGTTTCAAGGAAGATTTTAATATTATTTGCCGCCGTTTTGGTGTGTGCTTTTACAGTTGCGATGTCGGTTGCGGCGACGGTTGAGAATGGCGAAAGTTCTAATGCGCCTGCGATTAACCGAATTTTAGCGGTTGATTTCCCTGTCGCGGACGAGCCGCAAGTGTTCGCCGTTCGGGCGAGTTCGGAGATTCACGAGTTCGGACAGATGTTTCTTGACGGCAATCGATTAGTTTTGGATTTTCCAAACTCGACAACCGAGCTTCACGGAACGCTTGCCGTTCCCGAATTCGCGGCGGTTCGAGGGATTCGAGCATCACAATTCGAGGCGAACATTTCGCGCGTGGTTTTCGACTTGCGAGAGAATTCAAAGTTTAGTGTCGACTTATCCGACGACAGAATGGCGGTTTTGGTGACGATTTACGCTGAAGATTTGGGAGAAATTAAATTCGAAGCGAGCGAGGAGTTCGACTCGATAACGCTCTCGAATATTTCGCTATCGTCGCTCCGAGTTCGCCCAACGCGGGACGGAATCCGAGTTTACCTTTATAATACGCGGGTTCAAGAGGAGTTCGAACAACCGCTTGACGGCGAGTTCGCGATACATATGAGCGTGACGGCGGCGAACGCGCTTACGGGAATTTTGGAGGTTGAGTTGAGTGATTTCGTTGCTTGGGAAGTTGCGGAAGCTGAGAACGGCGAGGTTGTTATACGCTTGCGTCGTGCGGGTTACAGCAATATTTGGTACGATTTTGACAGTCAAACTTTGAGAATTCCAAGGTTGGACGGATTAGATTTTGAAATTTCGGAAATTGTTCGTGAGGATTTGTATTCGCGGCGGCAACTTGCGCTGACTTTGCCGACTTGCGCGGTGGAGTTGCTCGGTTACGGCGAGATGTTTATTTTGGACGATTTGCTTGAGTCGGTTACGGTTGAACCCTGTGAGGAGAGCGGAAATGCGCGGTTGACGTTGAACGGCGCGAGGATTTTCACGGCGGAACTTTATGAGTGCGAGGAGTATTTTCGAGTTCGGGTGATGTTGCCGAGCGAGCGGTATTCGCGGATTTTGGTGATTGACCCCGGGCACGGCGGGCGAGACCCCGGCGCAGTTCGCGGCGAGTTTCGCGAGAGCGAATTCAACTTGGCGATTTCGCTGAAATTGCGGCAATTACTTGAGCGGTACAGCGATGTTCGCGTTTATATGACGCGGGATTCGGATGTTTCTGTCGGCCTCGTGGCGCGAACTGAGTTGGCGAACGAAGTTGGCGGTATTTTCATCTCAATTCACCACAACGCAGCGAACAACGTTAACGCGCACGGCGTTGAAACCTACTTTTTCAATAACTCAAACGAGCCTGAACTAACGTCAGCGAGCCGAGATTTGGCGAGGATTTTACATCGGAATTTGCTTGAACGAACCGAGCGAAACGACCGCGAAGTTCGGTCGGCGAATTTTTCGGTGCTTCGGAACTCGGTCGTTCCGGCGGCGTTGGTTGAGGTGGGATTTATGAGTAATCGGTACGAACTTGTGACGCTTGCAAGCGTGGATTACCAATGGCGAGCGGCGGTTGCGATGTTTTACGGAGTGTTGGAAATGTTCGAGGCAATTGAGAATTCGTCTGCAACTGAAGATTAGCATACATACAAAAACTCCCGCAAGCCGTTGCTTGCGGGAGTTTTTGTATTATCGTTGTAATTACCGCTGCACGCGGCCGCTTCCGTCGCCGCCCATAAGCGCAACAACTTCCGACTTCGATACGCGATTGAAATCGCCGCCGATTGAATGCTTCAAACAACTCGCCGCAACCGCAAACTCAAGCGCATCAGCGTTTGTGTCGTAGTTGTTCAAGCCGTAAATGAAACCTGCTGAGAAGCTATCGCCGCCGCCAACGCGGTCCACGATGTTGAAAATGTCGTATTTTTTGCTCAAATAAAACTCTTTTCCGTCGTAAACGCAAGCGCTCCAGCCGTTGTGATTCGCCGATTTGCTCTCGCGGAGCGTGATTCCGATTTTTTGAACGTTCGGGAACTGCTTGATAACCTCTTTCGCCAACTCTTCGTACTTGGTTGTGTCCAACTCGCCGCTTTCAACGTGCGCGCCGTTCTCGATTCCGAGGGATTTTTGGCAATCTTCCTCGTTCGCGATGATTACGTCAACGTATTTCGTGAGTTCGCGCATAACTTCGGGCGCAGTTTTGCCGTATTTCCACAAATTTTTGCGGAAGTTTAGGTCGCACGAAGTTGTCAAGCCCATTTCCTTCGCCTTTTTGATTGCGGCGAGCGAAAGCTCCGCAGATTCGGGCGATAACGCGGGCGTGATTCCTGTAATGTGGAACCAAGTTGCGCCGCCGAACGCCGCTTCAAGGTCGAAATCCGAGATTTTCGCGGTTGCGATTGACGATTCCGCGCGGTCGTAGATTACTTTTGACGGACGTTGGTTCGCGCCGGCTTCGAGGAAATAAATTCCAACTCTGCCCGACGTTTTCGCGATATACGACGTGTCAACGCCGAATCCGCGAAGCTGGTTGATGCACGCCTGCGCAACGTCGTTGTCGGGAAGCGCGGTGACGAACGCGGTGTTCATTCCGTAGTTCGCGAGTGAAACCGCGACATTTGCCTCGCCGCCGCCGAAGGTTGCCTCAAAGGTCGGCGATTGGAAGAACCGCTCAACTCCCGGCGGTTTGAGGCGGAGCATAATTTCTCCGAGGGTAACTACTTTTTTGTTTGACATTGTAATCTTTCCTTTCGTATGTGAAATTTTTAAAATTGCCACGGTTGGGTTGATAAAGGTTGAACATTTCCATAAATCACCATCGCGATTGCGGTGATAAATGTTTCTTTATTATTTTCTATCACAAAAAATGACCCGCGCTCGCCGGGCGCAATAAAGCATAGAACATAAGGGATTTCGCCGCTTGGCAATGCGCCGAAACTCCGCTCAAGCGTGAAGTAACGCATTCCGACATCTTCGCCGTAAACGATTGCTATAAACGAACTGAAAAGCGGTTCTTCAATCGCGTACAACTCAACGACAATCGCATTTATACCATCGTCGATTTGTTCAATTGTTACATCAATTATGTGCGCGGCGGCGTTAAAGCCCTCTTCTAACAATCTTGCGTCCAAAATTGCCAAAACTTCTTCCATTGCTTCTACTGACGTGGGTTCGTTCGCCGCTAAAATTTCGGATAAATCGGGCAAGGCAAAAGTTGCCGCCGCCATTATCCAGTTTAGGCGAATGTTGAATTCTGCCAACTCCGCAAGCTCGTCAACGATTATCTCGACAATTATATCGCTGCCTGAGCCAAACATTATATGCGGCAACAACCTTTGTTCGAAATAATATCTCGCTTCAAGTTGAATTTCGTCTATTTCAAGCGGTTCGTGCGGCTCGACAGGCGATTCGTTCGCTATTGTCGCAATCATCACCGTCCGCGTATCTTCGCACCAGTCAACTTCAGCGTTTAAACCTTCCGAAATCGCGCGAACCGGAACGAGCGTGCGGTTGTCCACAATTTGCGGCGGCACGTCTAACAAAACTGTTCTCACAAATCCAACAGGTTCCGCGCCTTCGGGCACGTCAGTCGGAGCGGCGATGTCCGTCAAATATGCGATTGGCGTACTTACAACCATAACAGGACTGTCAATTACAAGCAGGATAAAATGCCCCGCTCCGCTTGTCGCAATCACGCTTTGTTCGTTGCCGTCCCACTCAACCTCCATCCCAAACGCCTCGAAAATCGCGCGCATTGGAACCATAGTTCGGTTGTCGATTATCTGCGGTGGAACGTCGAACTCGAGTTGCTCGCCGTCTAAGATTACGCGGATTTCGTCGGTGTTCACTTCAGCTGCCGCTTCGCAAGCGGGGCAAGCCGTTGCGAGGATTGCGGTTAGCGAAAGTGTTAGGATTATCGCCAAACTTATTGCCAATAATTTTTTCATATTGAGCGTTCCTTTCGTGTGTGAAGTTTTAATATTCTAAAGAAAATACAGTTTCTATAATTTCGGCAAGTTCCGCAACTCCCTCGGCAGGTCCGACACCTTCAACGGTAATCATTCTGAAATTGTTATCATTATCAACGAAGCGCCAAGTGAACAAAAAAATGTCATCGCTGCCGAAATATCTAACGTTTAGGTATGCTTCAAATCCACCAATTTCAGTGTCCACAACAACACCGGCCAACTCGGTCATTGATACTATTTCTTGCAATGATATGGCTACAGTTCCGTGGTTTATCAAGTTTATTATAAATCCATCCAAATTCACAAAACCGATGTGAGGGATATCTGCGCTCGCCATTCCTGCATCAATAAAATCAAACCACTCGCCGTAAAGCGTTATGAACCCGAACTCGACATCCCCGACACGGCGCGATTCAGTCGATTCGCCCGCAACGTTAGGTTCGGCAACATTTGGCGTATAATTAAAGCAAGCCGACAACAATACGACCGCCGCCAAACTTATTGCCAATAATTTTTTCATATTGAGCGTTCCTTTCGTGTGTGAAATTTATTCTTCCGTCAACCCCAATAAATAATCGGTGCTGACATTTAGTCTCTTTGCAAGCTCAATTAATAGTTTTGAATTCGGCATTACTCCATTTTTCCAAGTCGTTACATTAGACCTTGACCCTCCGCACTCAATAACTAAAGGTGTCATTTTCAACCCCTGTTTTTCACACGTTTCTTTTAATCGGTCATAAAACACAAAAACACCTTCTTTAATTTGTGCATTTTTCACGAAAGTTTAATTTTTTCGACTTTCCACTTGACAAGTTTAATATTTTAAACTAAAATATATTCATAACATCCAAAAAGGAGCAAATGAAATGAACAACTATCCATACAATCCCGAGTTACTACACGCGCTGAACGCTCTGCGCAACGACTTTATCGCCGGTGCCGAACTTGCCATTAGGCATCACAGCGATATAAATATGAACATGGTTGACACTTTTGCAACTCGCGATATTATTTGCGAAAGCAGGCTTGCAACCGATTGCACTTCTGCGTCAATAGAGCATAATGAATTTGTGCTTGTGCGCATCCTCGTTGGAAATTCGTTAATTTAGGCGTTTCGCGCCGCCTTTACGATTGCAACCGCTTCTTTTGATAGGCGTGAAACCTCTGCCAAGTCGGGCTTAATCATAAACGAGCCGCCGCACGCGACGATTTTCCCGAACTCCAAATATTTCGCCAAGTTCGACGTGTCAACGCCGCCGGTTGGTATAAACGTCATTTTCGTGTACGGCGCGGCAAGCGCCTTGATTGTCGCGAGTCCACCAAACTGCTCTGCCGGGAAGAATTTCACCGTTTCGAGTCCGTGTTCAATTGCCATTTCGATTTCAGTCGGCGTTATGCAACCGGGGAAAATTGGTACATTTTTACTTTGGCAATGCTTGACAACTTTTGAGTTGAAGCCGGGCGAAACGATGAATTTCGCGCCTGCCGCGATTGCGCGGTCGGCTTGCTCGGTTGTTAGCACGGTTCCCGCGCCGACGAACATTTCGGGGAATTTGTCTGAAATTGCTTTGATTGAGCCTTCTGCCGCGTCGGTTCGGAACGTGATTTCCGCGCAGGGCAAATCGCCGTCGATTAGCGCTTGAGCCAATGGAACCGCGTCCGCAACGTCGTCGATTTTGATTACCGGAACGATTCCGATTTCGCGAATTTTTTCTGTGATGTTCATGTTAATTTCCTCCTTGTTGCGCCAAATAGGCGTTTATTTTCCGAATCAATGCGTCCGCGTCCTGCCCGTGAACCGCGCAAGCTTCCTCAACCGTTTCGCCGCTCGCCGACGGGCAACCGAGGCAGTGCATTCCGATTTCGAGGAAGAACTGCGCCGTGCCGCGGTCGAGGTTCAGAACGTCGAGGATTATTGTGTCTTTTGTGATTTCCATTGTGATTTCTCCTTTTTTATGTTTTTAAATACTTAATTCTCGTTGAATAAAAACTGGTGGCTCAGCGCCCGAAATCGGGTCCATCGTTTCAAGTGAATCCCACATAAACACCCGAATGTAATGGGCGTTCGGAATGTCGGCGAACACTACGTAAAAATCCCGTCGCGGTCGTGTTACCGGAATCACGATATGCCGCAAGAAATTACTATCGGAATCGAACACCGCCGCGTGCAACGCCTGCGTTGTCATTACATGCACGCTTGTTTCAACGTACAAAACGATGTCGCCTCTTACAGCTTGCGCGGTTGAGGTAGTTGTGACCGGGATTTCCGGCATTTCGTCGGGCGGAGGATTGTGACTTCAGCAAAGCCGGGAGATGCAGGACAGTTTAGTGTTATTTTTAATATTATCATATTTTCGGGAATTGAATATATAACTTCTACATAAGTAGGCACGTTTGGATATATAAACAGAAACCCTTCTCCTATTCCAGCAATATGGAAATTGTTGCCTGTGTTAGTTTCCACGGTCCAAAAAAAACGACTTGATTGCCATCTTATATCAGCGCTCGGCATTGCAGTCGTATATACTTCTGCGCTTACGATGACAAAAATTCTCCCCGGTTCCCAAAAATTCGGATGATATTCTTCATACCTCACTCCCAATATCCTAATCTCGGTGTAGTTCGACACTTCAATCCACTCGCCTACCGTGTAGTCGGTGGTCGCAATCGTTCCTGCAAGCGGGATAAAGCTCAAGGCTAACGCAACACATACTGCCAACACTAACAACTTTTTCATAATAAATCTCTCCTTTATTGTTTTAATGGCTCCCTTATTAAGGGAGCTGTCACGAAGTGACTGAGGGTTCTTATTAAGAATCCCCCGCCCTGTCGGGCACCCCCTTTATTAAAGGGGGCATTTTATGGTCGCAGGCGAACACGGTTCGCCCCCCTACACAATACTTTTCAATCCCGTCACATCATCGAAGATATATTCCGCGCCGTTTTGCTCGAAATATTCGCGCATATCGGCGCCGGAAACGCCTGTAAGCGTTGCGGCGAATGCGAATCCACCGTCACGCGCCGAAACGAAGTCGGCAACCGCGTCGCCCACGACAAGAACGCCGTCAGTAATAATCTCGTGTGAACCGTCCAAGATTTGTTGGTCAGTGTAACGCCCGCCTGCCGCGGCTTTGAGGAACACGTAAGGATGCGGCTTCGCCAGCGATTCGTGGCTTTTGCACTCGGTTTCGGCAGTTACAACATCGGAATAAGTCGCGATTGCGGATTTGTCGAAGTAATGCTCGATTCCCCACGCCTTGAGCGGGCGAAGAGTTTCCGACTCCGGCCGCCCGGTTCCGATTCCAAGCGTAATTCCTGCCGCTCTTAGCGCGTCAAGGGTTTCAATCAATTTCGGGAGCGGAACGATTGGTTTCTCTCGCTCGTAAAGCCGTTCGCCGATAAACCAAGCGGCGAAAACATCTTGAAGTTTCGTCCAGAATTCCCCTTTTTCGCGAACGTAATACGCGGCGTTCTCGCCGGTCACGTTTGCCGCGAGGTTGTACGCAATTTCGTAAACTTCGGTTGCGGAATTCGGCATATTTTGCGCGAATTCGGCGACTTTTTTGAAATGCTCTGCGTCAAGTTCGGTCAAATTCGGGTCGATGTGCTTAGAGATACAATACGTCACGAGCGCCAAATCCCAGTTGGTGTTGACGCCGCGGACTTTCAGCGCGTTTATCATATCGCGCCCGTGAAAAATCGTGTCGTGAATATCGTCAATGTCCGAACTTCCCACATCGCGGCGCTTGAAAAGCAGTTCGTACACGGTCATTGCGGCGGCTTCCCAGTACATCGTCTCGCCGGTGATTACGCCGTCCATATCGAAGAATATTTTGTTAAATTTAGGTAAATTATTCGACATTGTAGGTCACCTTTCCCGCAACTCCGGCAGTCAGTCCCGCTCTCGCAGGGTCAACGTACAACGCCCGTCCTAACGCGGTTCCAACCGCGCGGAACGCCGCTTCCCAGATGTGATGTCCGTTCGCGCCTTTCAGAACGTCAACGTGCAAGGTTGCGTTCGCTCCTTGAGCGAATCCGTCCAAAAACGTTAGAATATCGTCGGTGTACATTCCCTCAACCTGCTCTGCTAATTGAGTTCCTGCGAATGTGAAGTCGAATAGTGAACGGCCTTCGAACGAAATTGCCGCGCTTGCTTTCGCTTCGTCAATTATGCCGATTGCATCGCCGTAACCTGTCGGAACATTCGAATTTACAAGGTCGAGAACCGCTTTGCCGAACGTCATTCCAACGTCCTCCGCAACAACATGAGTTAGGTCGAATTTGTCAAGCGTTACGGTGATTTCGAGGTTCACGCCGCTTCGGTACGCGATGTGTTCGAGCATATGGTTGAGGAACATTATTGGAGTATTAATCTTGCTCCGATAGTCGGGTGCAAGCTCGCCAAGCTTGAGTTTTACGGCGATTTCCGATTCGGTGGTTTTGCGGGTAACTGTGGTTGTGGTTTTCATATAATACATCCTTTCTAAACTTAAATCCTCTCTATCATGTGAGCATATAAATGAACAGAGAATCCTCCCTGCCCTGCGGGCATCCCTCCTTTAGCAAGGAGGGTATAGGTTAATGGTTAAGGGTTCAATATTCTTTTAACTTCTTCATCTATAATTAAACATACATTATCA
>Ga0123355_10011509_pt1 | contig 13642 bp, 7 predicted proteins | sample TergutEmb28metaG_3_FD_89872 | JGI IMG/M metagenome (GOLD analysis project Ga0123355, IMG submission 89872) | Embiratermes neotenicus P1 segment gut microbial communities from Petit-Saut dam, French Guiana - Emb289 P1 | ecosystem: Host-associated > Arthropoda: Insects > Digestive system > Gut ...
AAACCCCACCCCCCCCCCCCCCCCCCCCCAAAAAAAAAAAAACCCAACATCTAAAACGTCTAAGCACATATTTACAATATGACCAGTTAGACTACGTATCTACGACGTAACTGTCCTGTTGCAAGCAGCCATGTGCAAGTTAAGTCAAATAGGCCCTACACATATTTTGTCGCACCCAAACACGAGTACATGTTTATAATATTTATGTTAAAAAATCTAAATCCTACGACAGGTTAGAGTAGGGTGTATTCAGTTTGGTTCGTGTGATTTAGTTTACAGTAAGCAAATTAGTAGTGAATTAGTATGGATAAATAAAATGAAAATGTTACTACGCATTTCACAATATATTAAGTATATTAAGTAAAGTAATTAGAAAAACTAATCTCCTTATCCAGAAAACGGATTACCCACATTTACAACTTAAAAGTCAAGTTTCATGTACAGCGAAATGGACTTACCTAAAAGTTTAGTAGATTCTGTTCTGTCAAGGCATTCCTGAATCCATTTGAGAAGTCTATTTTGAAACGTGAAGGTATAAAAAGGCAATGCGTAGCACTACAGAAATTAAAATGTCATCAACGAAGATGCGTCCGTCTATATTCCACGTTCAAGTATTATTACGTAGTAGAAAAAGAGAATGAACACACGATTATCCAGCAGATTTGAAGCTATAAAACTCTGGCACTAACAACTTCACTTTTAAAATAAGTTTGCAGATTTCCAGTAACTGTATTCTAAACGCAAATTAAAACCACGTGTTCGCGTTACGTTACGAATAGAGACATACCAAGCACCACGACCGAAGCCCGCCAAACCTGCGGAGAGTCTGAAACGCAAGCTTACACAGCCAGTTCTTACTCGCTTGTCACTTGTCAACGAGTTCTCCCTTTTAGTTCAAGTTTTCTCCGACGGGGCAGTAGTGGGGGGAAGTGGCAGAGCACGCGCATCGTGTGCTCCACCGCACGACTTTGTTATTTTTTACATCCATTACGCCAATGTTGCCTTTAAATTCAGGGCCGTATTGAAAGTCACCATGCGTACTGATTACCAGGATTGCAATTCTCATTAAGGTGAGAATATAACATTCCGAGCAGCTGTGAAAAACAGTCGCAGAAATGTGGATAGATGGTTGGTATTACTGCTTTGTATTCTGGAGGTCCCGGTTTCAAATCTCGACGCGGACACACGCCATCATGTCTAACCTTCTTCGAGATTCTCCTCAGTCCCTACATGCAGATATAAATAACTCCATGGAGCAGAGGCCTTCCTGAGAAGATAACAGGTCCTCACCTAGTCAAACAATTTCCCGCATTTTATGGAACCCGAAAGTCCATTACGGCATTCACAAGCGCCAGCTACCTGTCCCTGTCCGGAATCAGATCAAACCAGTGCATGCCACCCCATCCCAATTCTGAACATAAATTTTTAATATTATCCTTCCATCTATGTCTAGTTCTTACCAAGTGGCTCTTCCCCTCAGGTCTCCCCGCCAAGACCCTGTATCCTCTTTCCCATACGTGCCACATGCCCTGACCATCACAATTTCCTTGATTTGATCACCTGAATAGTATCTGGTCAGGAGTACAGATCATAAAGCTCCTTGCTATGCAGTCTTCTCCACTTTCCTGTAACCTCGTCCCTCATAGGCCCAAATATACTCCTCAGCACCCTATTCTCGAATTCCCTTAGCCCCTATTCCTCTCTCAATGAGAGAGATCAAGTTGCACACCCATACAAAACAGTAGGCAAAATTACAGTTCAGTATATCTTAATCATTATATTTTTGGATAACAAACTGTAAGACAAAAGATTCTGCACTGAATGATAGCAAGCATTCTCTGACTTAAATATACTCTTAATTTCTTTATGAACGGAACCGATTTGTTAGGGTTGCTTCCAAACACCTGAAATGTTCGACCATTTCAAAGGATTCATTACCTGCCTTTATGTTGTGATATTTTCCTGCGCGCTAGTCTCAAGACAGGGCCATATACTTAGTTTTCTCAACATTTACTTGTAGACCAATCTCCTTACTACTGACTACTACAGCTTCTGTGTTTTGTTCCAGCCATTATATTAACATCATCACAGCAAACCAGAATCTGATGTGTACCCTTTAATTTCAAGCCCTCCTGGTTTGCCTTAACCTTCTTAATGACATATTCTCAAGCAAAGTTTAAAAGCAGTATTGAGTTATTAGCTTACAACAGGCCACAAAGTTTTGCCGTTCGACGCTACCTACCCGAGAAACTTGCAAAGAATCCTTGAAAAATCCAAAAATCCTATCAGAATAGTGAATTATTTTGACAGGGCCCCAATATTCTAAAGTAAGCAAGATATGGACTTTTATTTGGGAGGAAACAATTTCGAACATCGGATATCAGTTTTGTCGTTGTTTTCCTAAGCTTCTCCCGGTAGCAGATGCTGAGCTAGTATCTTCAAAACTCTTTCCATTTGAAATTTACTTATCATATTCCGGTATAACTGCGACTAATCTAATCTTGGGAAAAAATAAAATGAGCAAAATAATCCAATCTTTAAACTATGGACTTTAAATATGATCACCTCGATTACGACAAAATCACGAAATAACATTGGGGGGGGGAATCAGTGATATCGGTAAAACGTGCCATTTCCTGCAGCAACGTTGTAATCGCAACTAGCTGTACCTCGCATCCGTTCACATAAGCTAACAGATCTGGCTGGATTTCGAATTTAGCATATCATGTGAGACACAGTAGGCTGCCTCTGCCTTTTTTAACTTCAATTAAAAAAAAAAAATGCATTGTGACTCCGCCTCCCAGTAGATTCTAAACCAAACGGCGGATTTACAGTAAATATTGTGACGCCATGAACCTCGTGTCACGCTGGTGTTTCTAAATCTCCTATCATTAACGATTTCAATATGGCAAGCTTATGAATTTATTAACAGTAAACGGCTACATCTAGATTTAATAGGATTTGAAGCATGTGATTAAAATCCCTGTCTGTTTAATTCTTCTCTTTGTAAAACTATCAAGACATATAAGTAAATGATCGTCACTTTAGGGTTATATTTAACTGTCACGGTCGACGTCGACATCAGACAACAAAGCCAGGCTTTGGAAGCGTGGGGTGGAGATGTATTAAAAACACGCCTATGCCTTATCATTCGGTTTAAAATATTTGTGTGTTGACAATTAGAGATAGACATTTGAGAAACTAAAATTAGCCAAAATGTGCAGTAACGAAAATTATACATGGCAAAGAATCACACTAAACCGCGCAGTATAATCTTATATTTCCTGCAAGGTATGCCGTACGTAGGACACAGAGAAACGTGAAGGAATGTATGTGTCAAGTTCTTCACAATACTTTGTAGAATGCGCTATTTTATTTTTGCTTCGTTCTTTCAAAACAAATCTGCTGTGAAACTTGTTCTATAGAACTCCGATGGGCAACTATTTATACTCGGAGGCTGTAAGGGGCTATTTTACAGAGAACGCCGACATTGCGCTTAAAATTATACGATTACGAAATGTCACGGACATACAATCATATCTTTCCTGGACACTTACACAGCTCATACAAGTTTTTTGGTACATTTTAGTTAAATTAACAAAAAAATTAAAAATCCGCAAATTAGCAGTTTTCATGAGGTACTGTCAAAACAAAACTGGGCCGGGTAGCTCAGTCGGTATAGCGACTGACTACGGGCTGGACGGTCCGGGATCGAATTCCGGTGGGGACGGGATTTTCCGCCCGTCCAGACCGGCCCTGTGGGCCCACCCAGCCTCCTGTAAAACGAGTACCGGGTCTTTCCCGGGGGTAAAGTGCGGCCGGGGTTTGCTGCTGACCACTCACCCCCTTCTAGTGCCGCGGTCATGGAAGAGTAGAGTTATAACTCTACCCACCCTCTGGGCCACACCGGGCCTGTAACGGGAACACTTTACCTTTATCTTGCTGTCAAAAAAAAAAAGTGTGTTATATTCGAGCAATTACTGAAGCTGTTACAAAACCAAGTTCAAGCGTGGCCTGAAGCCGAGGACAGTTCGCCAAGCTGTTGCGGCAACTTCTCCGTCTCTTTCGTCACGCATGTAATCTAGTCATTACGTTGTAGGCGTGAGGGAAGTCATTAGCTATAGTGAGGCTTCCAGGTTCCGTGTGTTACCTACCACACGGAGCCTGGATTCCGGACTAATTGGTAGAAACCGTTGACATTTATGAATCTATGAGGTTGTAGGCAAGAGCTGCAATGAGATATGTTTTCAGACTCTCACAGTAGATGTTACAGCGTATTACACCGTGTAGGATAATAAGTTTGTTACGACGTTTCGGAAGGAACGTCACGACAAACTTCTCACACAGGTGTAAAATCTCAGAAGACTTGCACTTCATAATGAAGTATTTTGGGACATGACGAGGAAAATGTATAAAAACGGGGCAGTACTTAGAGGAAAATTAGGAAAGAACAGAACAAAAAAGATGAAGAGTGGATGGGAAAGGAGGAGAGGTAGACGACACTGTGGAAAAAGACAGAAGACGAAGGAAAGAAAGAAGTAGGAAAGAAACGGAGAAGAAAAAACTATTAACATGAGGACATCAATAAGAAGATGCGTATAACAAGAAAGAAAAGACCAAGAACAGACTGAAGCATTACACAAGCAATAATATTCCATGTTGCTTAGCTACGATTCCCGATCGCTAGGGTAATCATAATGTCAGAAGTACATGGAGACTCGTTAAATTTACGACAGGATTTAGCTGAGAGACAGGAGGAATATGAAGCCTTAAAACTTAGTTTTTAATATATTTGTCACCACGTTTAACATCAAATAATTTTGCATGTTGCTCGACCAGTGTACTAGTGTGCTCCATATAAAGCCCACAATAAACAGCCGTTATTTCTCTATACAGCATTCGTTCGCCGATTGGTCGTTCTAATAGAAGCAGAAATTTATAAATACCCGTCAATTACAGAATAAAGGACGTATGAACATGTTCGTATGGCATCACGATTTGTCAGGTGTGTTAAGGCAGCCTTATAAGGTGCCTTATATGGTGGTTTAACGAACGTGTAAATGGGTAACCTCCATACGTTACCTTCAAAGCCGAGGGGAAAGAGCATAACGTGTGCTGGAGGTGTTATTTACATGCATCAGGCAGCATGATACACGGTTATAACACTACAACACAGGGTAGAGGAGAGTAGGTTTTGGCTGTATTAATACTTTATATCCATGCAGGCACTAGCGAAATGCTCGATAGAATGACTTAACTCCCTTCTCTTCTCACCAGTGGTTTTGGCATATCACCAAACTCATGACAATATCCCCTCTCTTTCTTCCGTACTTCCCACCACCCGTTCTCTTTTTTCCTGTTACTTCTTTCCTTTATTCCTCCCTTCCCCTCTCTTTGCATAATCATTATTAATAGGCAGTCGATGCTGGAGAAGGATAGATAATATCACTTGGACCGATCGTGTAAAAAATGAAGGAGAAAAGAAACACCCCACATACAATAAGACAAAGGAAGGTTAACTGGATTGGTCACATACTGCGTAGGAACTGCCTTCTAAAACATGTTATTGAAGGAAAGGGGCGGGAAGACGAGGAAGAAGACGTAAGCAGCTACTGTATGATTTTTAAGGAATCGATACGTTATCGGAAACTAAAAGACGAAGCACTAAATAGCAGTCTCTGGAGGACGTACTTTGGAAGATGTTACCGGCCTGTCGTACGACAGACTAGGTGATGATGATGATGATGATGATGATGGAGTTGAAACGGATATGGAAAATAACGCCAATTTCCTGGAAGAAAATGAGGGATGAATGAGAGTTAGTGTGCTGTGTAGAGCCATGTTGAAGTGTAACAGTGCATTGACGTCTCGGAGGGACGTGCTAAGTTCCCTTGTTTTAAGGTCAAGTGACGGACAACGGTGTCGAATGGGTGAGCACACTGACGTACCAGTTGACATTAGCAGCACAGATCGTTACCGCCTGAAACGGGTGGGTGACGACTCTATCACCGCGCACAAAGATGTGTGTACAGTATCTTCGGCTATCGAAATTTCGTAACGATCCCTCATACTTCCACGTGAACCGTTTGTTAATACGTCTACGTCACATCGACTCTGATAGAAAAGACATAAAATTTCTTCCAGGAGACAAACTAACTGCGAAATACAGCAAAATAGGCATGATCTCCCTACAAGCCTCAGGTCTCATTACGGAGGCTAACTACTGCAATGACACGGATTTTAGAGTACCTCATGAACAAGCAAAACATGGGGGAAAAGTCCGAGATGGCTATGGATACGCGTATCCCGCATGTTTCCAATAATGTTAACCCTTTGACGCCTAACGACCACTATAGTGGTCGTACCGCACCGCTAACCTCTAAACGTTGCATTTTATATATTTATTCAACAAATACAGGTACTGAATATTGTAAACATGGTATATACTCTCCGTTTTTTCCTCTTCGAAATGCAGTTTGTTTCATAATTCTAACGTATTTGGTTCCGGTTTTATTCACATTTTATGTACAGCGTGTGCTAAAATTTAAAAAAAATAATTCCGGCGCCAAAAGGTTAATAAAACAATTAACCTGGCCGGCATAAGCACTGCCATTACAGTTTAATTTAAACTCCAATAATGAAACGCGCTATAGGCTCGGTAAAAATGTTGGGAAATCTAAAGACATCGCAGCAAAATGATCAGGATTAGCATATTAAAATGATTTCATAAATCACTCCAAATTCACCTTAATCCTTTTCGTGCTATGAAGGAGATCTTTCACATAAAACCCTGCTACGTCTTTTTGAAATGATGAGGATACACTTATTAACATTTATTTCGAAATTCAATAGGCGTAAAAAATGTTCTCGCTCTACTGACAACATTCATTTGTAAATTTCAGAAATTCACTTCATGTTAACCAACTAACAAAAAAATCCTTTTTATGGAACCAGAACATTCACTAGCCTCTTCTCAAAATACCGCCAGTGGAGCACCGACTTAAGATCACAGACTCGCGTGCTCCTTATCAGGCGCGTTCGCAAAATTGCGAATAGCGACTCTTAGCTTTTCATGTTTGTCCACACGGAAAAACGCGGTTCCCAATGGGCAAATTTTCGTGAAATTTGATATTTCAGCATTTTTCTATAATCTGACGAAAACATTCAATTTCGTTAAATTCGACAAGAATAACAGGCACTTTTCATGAAGACCAACATACATTTTTCATCATATCTCGCTCAGTTATTCTTAGAATAAGAAATATTTCAGAAAGACGTTGTAGAGAAAATCAAAACACACATTTTCTGTTCAATATGTTTTTTTTTTAAATCGTGCCGTTTGAGAGATAATGTGGAAAAATATGGTAGAGCCAGACGAGCCACAGATGTCAATATAATACGGCGTATGAGCTTTGCACGCTGGATAATTAAGGCAACAGACACACACACTCATAACATGTAATACTTGTTGCTTTTCCACGGCAACAATGGTTATGCGAACGCGCCTCGATGTTACGTTATACGTACATTGCCTGTCTTGTTTAAGAGTCGTCTTATTATCTTCATAACTACAACCAGATCTCCCAACTGGTTTACAACTAAGTTGCTATAGAAATACAAGGCAGGTGACATACATATCAAGTAATAGTGTGCAGGGTTCGTGTAATGTTTATACCTTCTCGGCTATCCTAACAGCCTGATACCATTTCACTGGAAGACAGCGCTTTATGACACCTGCAACAATAAAACGTACTTATGTATTCATGTTAAGTTCCAAACATTGTCAGAATGTAACCAAATTTCGACCTTCGCGACACATTTGAATTAAAGTTCCCAATATCTAATTTCACCAATATCCGTACACTGAGGGCCAAGCTAATACATGTGGACAGACGGACGTACAGACACGAGAAAGTTAATAGACGCTTATCGTGAGTATGTGAACGTGCTCAGTAATGCTGTTTCAATAAAACGTAGCATGGATTGGAAAAAAAATCAAAATAAAATTGGTCAGACAGCTTCTAGTTTAGCCACCAATACCATGTTCATTCCAGGTAGGTTCAAAAGTTTGGAGACAGAGGTACGGAAGGGCGAGCACAATCTTTCGCATGGGCGTTCATTCCCTCTACGAACCGCAAAGAACCCACTGAAAGGTAACTAAAGACTCCAAGTATAAGCACGTGCCTTGAAACTAGTTTAGTCACAAGTTTTTGATGTGGGGCATGTCGTTGCTTTCTAACATTTCTCTGTCCTTGCTTATATTATTCCTCAGTAAAGTTACCAGCTATTAACGGAAACTAATTTCTCTACTGCACGCTAAAGGAGGTCGAAATTAGCTTTACATTTCCGCACTTTATTCCATGAAATGCCACATACGCGCATGCGTTTCGGGCCCCATGCCTCACGCTGACGGATTTAGGAGTTCGAAAATCCAACTAGCTGTAAATCAGAAGCGGGGCGTATAACTTAATTAACGCCACGTTTGGTAATTTAAACGTGCTTTTTTGTCATTACAGCATAGTTTCAACTTCAAGTAGTCTAAAACTATCACGGCCACCAACTTTGCCTTGAAAAATGTCCCTTTACGGAGCTAAACCCTGTTTTAAAAACTGCTTACAAAAAATTAGACGTTCCTAAGAAGGTAGCCAACACGTAAATTGGCACGACGTACATCTAGGCAAGCTATGTTGTAATGTACACAAAGCGTTTATTGTCCGTGCTCCATCAAACGCTGAACGGGACGCACGTAGTGCTGGACGAAGAGGGTGACGTGTTAAACTGAGGAAGGCTCTCTGCTTTTCGAAGATCATGTCTTTCGAAATTTGTAGTACATTTTTATCACGTAGCAGTAATAATTTGTGTTAAAAAATAACGACTAACAACAAAAGCTCCATGCCTTCCTCACTAAGCAGGAAGTTTCTTAAGTCTCATTGCGACCACTGAGAAGAGACGTGTTTCCTGTCACAGTCGTTCAGACGGTACAGTCACGAGCGGACAAGCCTACTTAAAGTCTGCAGTAGGCCCACACACAGTTCGCTGTCGTGTATGAAACTTCGTTTCCTTGTGGCGCGCTCTCAGGGTCGTCCATTTCCCGTAATTTCCCCTTGACGTCGGTGAGATACGACAAAGTAAAATGCAAGGGAAGGAATTTAAACGCGAAAGAGACTCAACTCGTTTATGAAATAACACATCGACATTCTGCTGGAAAAAAATCACACGGCATCGGTTTTAAAATGAGCCCTGAGCTCCATATCGTGTCCAACTCGCGGCCCGCCAGGTTGTGCTATGCGGCCTGCGGCCACATTTGTAAATTCTGTACATACTATAAAACATTTCACAATAATTTAGGCAGGTAGGTATACCAATTATTATTTTTCCACGTGCGGCCAGCAAAACAGCCCACAGCCGGTGTTGCCCTTTGCCAAAAAGAGGTTGGACACCCGCACTGTATATCTTAAATCTCCTCCTCCTCTTCCTATGGATGTTCAGCCCACTTCCTGGTCATGACGTCCCGTTTTCTTCCTCCAGTCACTCCTATGGGTTGCCACTATGCAACAGCCTTTCGTACTGAACTATATGGCGACATCCTGCCCCAATTCGTCTTCCCATGCATCCCTCAGTTTTCTTCCTCCAAGACTTCCTCCCAAAATTCGTATTGGGATTCTGTTGTCAAACAACCTTACTACATGCCCAGCCAAAATTAGTCTTTCAACACGCTAACTTAAACCACTCTGGGGATGCTGCGTTCAAAAGAATCATGCTTGGGACCATTTTGACTGCATCATGAAAAATGTGAGATTTGATGTATTGAATAGCAATTGACCTACAGGGTTGAAAAATCGTGACAAATGGTCTTACTAATATCTTGTGACCGTATTGGACAATCGTGGCTAACACTATAAATTACATCACTCTGACATATTATTAAACCAAAGTTTAAAGAACAACTCGTGTGAAAACATCAAATTTTTAACTCAGAAAGAAAGAAGAAAATACGAGGGGTAGTTAATAAGTTTCCAGATTGATGACTTAAAACACAGAAAGGCTTACCTTAGACATTAGGGGCTGGCATCACCTTCAAAGTAGTCCCCTTCTGAGGCTTGACAACGATCCCAGTGGCGCTGCCAATTTTTGAAGCATTCCTTGAAGTTATTTTCTCGTAGCGTGTTCAGGACGGCCCGCGACTCTGCTTGAATTTCCTCCAATGTCTAAAATCTTCGCCCCTTAAGCTTCATTTTCAGTTTTGGAAACAAGAAAAAGTCTCTGGGTGCAAGGTCAGGCGAGTAGGGAGGATGTGGCACCACAGTCATGTTGTTATCGGTCAAAAACCGTCGAGTCACGACGGCAGCATGGGCTGGTGCATTGTCATGGTGCAGCAGCCATGTGTTATTCTGCCACTGATCAGGTCACTTCTTTCGCACATTCTCCCGTAGACGTTTCAAAACTTCGACGTAGAATGCAGAATTAACTGTTTGACCAGAAGGAACAAATTCTTTGTGAACAATTCCCTTCTGATCAAAGAAACAAATCAACATTGACCTGATGTTGCATCTCACTTGCCTTGCCTTCTTCGGTCGAGGTGACCCCAGACTTTTCCATTGACTGGATGAGTTTTGATTTCCAGGTCATAAGCGTAAACCCAGGTTTCATCACCCGTAATGACATTCGAAAGAAAGCTGGGGTCGTTAGCAGCATTTTCTTTGGGGTCCAAGCAAACGTCAAGTCATTGCTGTTTTTGGTCGACACTCAGGAGTGTGGGCACAAACTTTGATGCGACATGTTGCATCTTCAAATCTTCTGTTAAAATTTTATGACAAGTTCCATGACTAATTCCCACTAGCATACTGACTTCATCAATGGTATGACGACGATCCTCGCGGATAATCTGATGCACTCTCTCAATCATTTCTGGTGTTGAACTGGACACTGGTCGACCAGAGTGTTCGTTATCATCAGTCGAAGTTCTGCCTGCCTTAAACCGGGAAAACCACTGAAATGTTTGGGAACAACCCATAGCTTGTTCCCCAAAAGCTGTCTTCAACATTTCATAACATTCTGTAGCAGTTTTCCCTGACTTGAAACAGAATTTGATGCAAGCGCGTTGTTCATGGAAATCCACCATCTCGATAATCGCAGAGAGAACGTCGCACCTCTTTATAAAAGCTAGAGTTGCGTCACACACAATGCGCACAGAAAGCTGGTTTTCAGCACACTAGCCCATGGTATCTTGGGAATAATACCTCTAGCAGCTGGTGTGGTAACTATGCTCCGTGCGAGCGCGAAAAATTCAGTCTGGGAACTTACTGACTACACCACGTAATCCAATACAGAAAGAAAAGAAAGGAGGACAGAAAGACCGAAAGAAAGAAAGGAAGAAAGCCTAGGACAAAATTTGAAAAATTCTGCCAGAAAAAATTTCAATGCCCTATATGGTAACTTACTAGAAACTGTAACTTTAAAGAAAATTTGTCTTGATGCTCATTTATTGCAAAAATAAAGTACAACTGAAGAGTTATTTTACTAAATATTCATCACATCCAAAAATACTTTAGATACTAAATTTGCTCCCAGCTACATTTTACCACCTGAATGAGTGTGCTGTACAATGACCAACTTTTGAGAACATTTCTGAAGTAAGGCTTGGGCTTCAGGTAAAGTAGATGTTATATTCAATAGACACCAAAATGATACTAAAAAAATACTTAGTTCAGACACTCAATACCAATCTCCATCAATGGCTTCTTTACTTTCAGGCACATAATATGTAGGTAAGAAAACTATGACCTCAGAATAATGCTTTCATTTCATTCACCACCCCCATGCCACCCACAAAGTGGCAAAGTCAAATTTCTCATGACACACATAGCAATTGCTTGTGAAACATTAGTGTGTTGTGACATAGTTCAAGAAGCGCTGCCTTAAGAGACAACAAAACTTCACTCTCCGTGAAGTTTACCCATCAGCATTCTGAACGAGCAACCTATGCAGCATACGGCTATTTTCAACATTTGGTGCTGCCTTTAACATGCAATCACAAAAACTGAATATCAAAAACAAAATACATGTAAATGAGAATTTAAAGAGACTGCTTCTATAAATGGATTGGTATAACGTTACATCTGAACTTACAGTCAACGTACCACAATCTTTTCAGCAAAAACTTTTACAACAACAAGGAATTCCAGGCAGAATGCATAAAGCCTACACTCCCACTGGACAAACTTCCACTGTATGCAGTCTTGTGCTGCACTTGTGTAGGTAGTGTCAGTTATGAAAAATGAGGCTTCCACAGTGTTGAAATTCAGGATTCAGGTCTTCTGGGTTGTTATACTGAGTAGCAGGCTGTATGTTCACAACCCAGCAATAAAACAAAATTTAGCTCTTATGTTGGCATTCAATTCTGAACAGATGGTCACAGTAGCAAATCATAAATGTTTCTACTCCATGGGTTACAGTGTGTTGTTGGTCAGGACCTCAAAATTTCACAGTATCACCATATTTCACAGCAAATTTGTATGAATGTTGATAATTTACCTTCACACCAGATTTCATATTCTGAGCTCCAGTGGTTCATCAGTTATGGCTGTCACACTAAAAGTTAACTAAACATTTTCACACAGCCACCATGTTGTTGTCATGCATTCCACATAAAAATTAGTATAAAAAATACTGCACATTCGTTCAGTATCTATTATGGTATATCATGTCAAGAAACCCTATCATGTGCAACTAGTGTAGTTCCCACCCAAACTGTCACTTAATCCTTGTTGTTATTACCAATTACGGAAAAAGAATATGACAGGGTGCCCTTTAATGGCAAAACATTCACACCAAAACTCTTGAAAATCAGTGTTTCATTCAAAGTTGAATGATAAAGGGTCATGGATGTAGGGATGGGAAAAGCACACAGAAAAAATGGTGGTCAGATGAAAATATCCGCCAACATACTTCTTTTATGTTTAATGAATAAATTTTATAGAGCCAATGAGCCATTGATAAACTGTGATACAAAACCTAAACAAAAACAGCCTGTAGCATAATGATGTACAGAGTAAATAACAACAGAACAACACAACGAGGTGCATTACTTCACATAATATTTTTAAATAACAGGATGTGATTAAGCCAAACATTCCTGTTTTGTGATTAAATTCACAATGATAAACTTGTTAATATACAATGGACTTATACTTTACCATTATTCACCCCTATCTACATTCTTCCGTAATCATATTCTGTCTCTCCTCCACTGTTAATTGTGAGCACCAGAATCTTCCCCTGAATTTTGTCTTCTTCCACTTCTGACTCGATTCCGTGCTCCTGCAAACACAAAATCTCTAATTTTAAGAAGAGACACCTCCGGTTGTGCTGTCACACCACAGATAAATATTTTCAAGGTCAGTCACGCAAAACATGAAGTTTATGTTTATTTTACAGGCCTGTAAAATAAACACAAACTTTGTGTTGTGTGTCAGTGACACTGAACATACATATTTGTGACAAAATCTCTAAGTTAAAAACCCATGCAGCAAAAGTAATTAATTACCAAATACTACAACTGATGACAAGACTTGAATGTCCAGTCTTTCTGGGGGGACCAGATAGCACAGTGGTTAAGGTGCTGTGCTACAAATCAGAAGGT
>Ga0123355_10011511_pt1 | contig 13641 bp, 12 predicted proteins | sample TergutEmb28metaG_3_FD_89872 | JGI IMG/M metagenome (GOLD analysis project Ga0123355, IMG submission 89872) | Embiratermes neotenicus P1 segment gut microbial communities from Petit-Saut dam, French Guiana - Emb289 P1 | ecosystem: Host-associated > Arthropoda: Insects > Digestive system > Gut ...
AATATTGTGACATCACTATCTGTACTTTCTTCTAACACTTGGAAAATTTTGGCGTCACCTTCTCTCTTACGCGAGGCACGAGATGTAGATGCCATTATTTCAACCTCGACTGAGCCCTCAAGACGAGACTAACATTCCAACTTGCATCTGCATGCCATATCTCGATGTTTATGCTTGCATCATGCTTACACACGTGCAGGCATGCTTACTGAGTGATGTCATCACCTCAGTGAACAGAGACGTCCTGTTTCGATCACACAACGCAAAAAATCAGGAAAAGCGCAGGAAGAGCGCTTTAGAGCGTTTAGAGGGGGAGGGGACATTTAAATCCCGAGCGCTTTGGAGCGTTAGGGAGGGGAAAGGGTTAATTGGCGTAATGCTAAAAGTTAAAATATATATGCCACTGAATGCTCCAGAAACAAGGAATTTTATCTTACATATTCTCCCAGCAGGAAGTGATCAAGAGTTCTCAAAACAAAAATGGATGTGTTTCTAATAGTAACAACTTGCAAGAAGCACAACAATAAATCCTTGGCCACAAACATTTTGCATCCCACATATCGCCACTGTATCAAACAATGTACTAACAGACTGCATCACAGTTCAAACAATCATGCTGTGTAACAGTAAACTAACTGTAGCTTATCACATCAAAGCAAATCTCGCAGGAAGGTCCATAAAAGGGCTACACAGTAGTGGTGTGTGTGTGAGCATCACTGAATTGATCATTCAGCATTCGGAAGATCAAATCACCAGCAACCACACTAACCATCTGTATATTAGGGGCCATATATTTATTTATGTTAACGAACTCTTACCAATGTACGTGTATATTAATATTTTCTATCACACATAACATGTTACTTTACAATCATATATTACTTGGTGAAAATTTGCAGCCCTGTACGTGGGCCATCATCAGGCCATTATACAAGAAACCTAAAATGTATATAGAAACTCTATGTACTATAATATTTGAGATCTCACCCTTTACATTAAAAATATATATAGAGTGTACATAGATTTTCTGTATATATTTTCATGTTCTTGCATAATGGCCTAATGATGGCCCACATTTAATGCTGAAACTAGATGCCAAGTAATATATGATTGGGTAAAGTAATGTGTTGTGTGAGAATGGAAATATTAACATACAGTGTGACTGATACACCAATGGGGATGTTTCATATAAAGACAAACTGCTACCACGTATGTTCCTTAACTTGTTATTGTAATGCCATAAGACCTCGTTAAACAGTAATTCTTCTGTAAAATTTGAGGTTCTCACTGTCATCTTCTTGAAGATTCAAGTCTACTGGACTATGATGCCATATCTGTAGGTAAATAGCTAAGACATTTCAGAACAGCTTGCCATTTCCAATTCATCGTTCATGCAAAGTTGAAAAGCACTAACCCAAAAGATGGAGACAGAAAGCTCTTCTGAAATGCTTGTAACCATTTACCAATCAATATGGTATCATATTCAAGACGACTTAAATCTTCAGTAATTCCACTGTGGTACATAAAACTGCACACAAGTCTGTGATACCAACCTTCTCCATGGTAGTCGTTTCCTCTTACTGTGGCAGTCCTCAATCCACTCCTTGCACACAACATGCCCTTTCCCCCAAACCTGCTGGAACTTTGGAGTATTAGGAAATGCACAACTGCAACAACATACAATGGCATGCTTAACCAACTGTAACTACTGAGATGTACAGTTATCGTAACTGTAAGTATATGAAAATATGAATTCAGCATGAATGGTCTGGTTGGAAGTCAATGTGACTATGTTATTGCTGCTGATATCTTGAGTTGCGTGAATGGCACTGATGTGTGCATCACAGTGCACTTGTGATATATATGCAGCTGAACAGAGTGTTTATTTGCAATGCTTCTGCAAAGTATGCAGCATGAAAAAAATGTAGTCAGAAGTTTTAAAAGACCCTTGTCAACAACACTTGTAAAAGAATAATATGCACACTTTTTTTTAAATCACATGTTACAGTGTTGGACAAAAATAAAACAGAAAACTTGTATTTTCCTCAGATGAGAAATAGTTTGTATTACGCAGGAAGATAATAGCCACAATAACAGTTACTGTTAAGCAAACCCCCATGCAGGTCATGCAGTTTCCTATCCATGAGTTTAAAATACAGTGAGCAAGTGCAAAACCAGTAAGCCCACATTGTTTGAAGGCACATATCCCAATCATCATGTTAAAATTATCCCAACACCATTATTCTGGCAATTAACTGAACAAAAAGTTTATCGCAATCCACTTTACCTACAAGAATTGACAGGCAATTGTAATTATTTCACATTGAGCTTTGTTGTGTGTTATGAAATATTTTCAAAAGGTGTAAGGCCTGTTTATAAACTGGAGCTTAGCAACTTGAGGCTATGCTATGAAAAAAGATAAATTCAACTGCAGGGGAAAAATTGACTCTATAAAGCCCTGACAGATGCAGGCTTTGAATGCAATAAGCTCCCAAGAAAGCTGCCATATTCTGGGATATGATAATAAGACTTGCCAGTACACAGAGAAGGTTCTGTCAGACTCGTCAGAGCCATGTGGTCTCCCACTGTCAGCGTCAGTGACTAAACTTGCTAGGAAAGTGGCCACCATCATGCTTCATTGACTTCACAAAAGTGATAAACTGCAAGCTTTAGTGACTATATTTACTCAGGAATTGGTTAGGTTCATACATCAGTGACTATACATACTAGCAAAGTGTTCAGTTTCATGCTCCATTGACTAAATTCACAAAGAAACAAACCCAACAGCCATTTGAGAGAGGCTGCATGGGCCTAAAAATTGATGTGTATGTTGTGACTATAAAGTAGCCCCTTTACTGACTGACAAATCCTCTATCCTGTCTCCCTGTGAATCTTCCAGTTTGATCATACAGGAACATATGCATCTTCCTCTCCATTTCTGACTGCATAATGATGATACCAACTCACACCAGATGTGTGCAAGAGCTGTCCCAGTCTGACTTGTAGGATGCGCCCATCTCAAGAGCCATGGTACGCAGGTTAGCCCGATGGGGGTTCTGATATCCACTGATAACCAGCACTACCCCTTCCAGCAGCTGCCCAAATGGTTTTCCAAGCAATCTGGGTTTCTTTGCAACAGGTGCTTCTTTCCTCTGTGGTTTCACATTATGCTGTTCTACACAGACAAAGTACTGACATAACTGGGCTCCAGTGAATACACTAACATCACTGTTATTTATATTTCTATCCTGCATGGCAACAAAGTAACTCTTGATATAAAGGCACCCCAAGCCACATACATGGATAAATAAAACAGTTACTTACAAGAGCAGTATGATTAAGACACAACAGGAAAAATACATATGAAACAGAACCCAAACAAAGTGCCATCCTACATTTAAGCTACAACTATATCATCTTCTGATGACGCAGAATATTATTCGTAATATCCCCATTGTATAGTAGAGTCCCATACTGACTTAAAGATCCATGGTTCTATGTGCATGTAATGTAGCAAGGTTTGATACACACTGCCTGGCCCCCCTGTAATGCAGAGTGAGAACACAAAGACATGTGATATATGATATGATATATTTGTTAACTGCAATTTGGTTGACACCTGGTGGCAAAAGTACAGTACTCACTTACACACAAACAATACACAGAACAACACAATGAAACAGAATACCCAGAACAAAACATACATAACAATAAATATGAATACATAACATAAAAATAAAAACACATAATTTACAAAATTAAATAGAAGCGTACAAAACATACAACCATAAATACAATGATACAAAATAGAACCAAAAGAATATGAAAGAATGTGATAAAAACGAAAGTCATATAAGCAGCAAACATCATTCAATCTATATATCTTCTTATAATGAGAGACCCTTGATACTAAGACCTTCACACCACTTCACTACACTTTTTGAAATGTCACTTTTTTCCATTTATACCTCACCCAACTACACATCACAACACTTCACTACCCTCTCACTAGGCTTAACCCCATTTAAATTTCCTACCATCCTGTTTCAACTCACATCACTACACTTCACTGCACTTTTAGTTGATTTTTGCCACACTTCTGTTCCTTTCACTTCACCCCATTTATAACCGCTTTCCTAACTCTGTTTCTAAAAATTTTAGGTTTACAAGGGAAAGTCCCTTCTGCTTCTGCAGGCAGTTGGTTCCAGTTTTTAATGGTCCTATTTACAAAGGAATACTTCCCGATATCCATCCTTAGCTTCCTGTCCCTGATTTTGTGAACATGATCAACCCTACTCATACAGAAAGGTCTTCACAACCTGTCGTGTATAGCTTTCCAAGCCCATTCCTCAGAGTATGCTTTAAAAAGTGCATATAAGCATGCTATCGTCCTAGGCTGAGCCAAGGTTTCCCAGTCAGAATCCTTCGTATGATTAGTAAATTGAGCAGCTTTCATTTGTACTCAGTATAATGCATTTATCTGTCCTTCTCTGCATGGATCCCAGCATGCAGACCCATATTCACGAATAGGACGTACCAATGACGTGTAGGCTACATTTTTGTATTCTTATTTCCTTTTTTGAGAACATGCATTACAAAGTGAAGTGCCTTCCAGGCTTTCTGTGTTATGTAATTTTTTTGGTCCACCCAGTTTCAATCTCTTCGTATGATTATTCCAAAGTATTTACAACTGTTTGCTTCCAGAATTTTTTTGTCACAAAGGGAGTAACCCAGTGGAATTTTAACCCGAGCTCTCGTATATCTTATTGCCTTTCATTTACTGGGACTTACTATCGTCCTATTTTCTACCACCCACTCCTCCAAGGTGTCCAGATCATTCTGCAACTTCTCTATGTCATTTTTATTTGTGATTTTCCTACATATTATACAGTTGTAAGCTAAGAGTCTACTACTTGAGTCAATGTTCCTCCACATATCATTTACATACACTAGAAACAGTAGTAAGCCCCAGATGCTCCCTTGAGGCACACCTGAGGTTACTTTGACTTCCTTGGATAGTTGTCCTTGTACTCTGACCCTTTGTGTATGAAATACAAGGAATCCCCTTACCCAAACGACTACCCTCGATTCCACGCCTGAGGCTGCCAGTTTCATAAGCAGCTGATCATGAGGAACTAAATCAAAAGCCTTGGAAAAGCCTATTATAATCTCATATATACTGACCCCCTCGTCCAAAGAGTCCGCTATGTCCTGGCACACTGTGATGACTTGACTTTCACAAGAGTATCCTGGTCTAAACCCATGCTATCCTCGTATAACCAATCATTCTTATCCCAGACTTGCCTCAAATACCCTGTTTTGATGAAGTATCCAAACTGTACAGATATGGGAAAATTTAACACAACTCTCCACCAAAAACAATTGCTGCAACAACCAGTACTAGTATACAGGACTTTCCATACGGTCTTATGACCTTATAAAAATTTGACTTTAATAACACCACTGCAGAAGCTTAATAAATCAATAATTTGTATTATACTTTTTAAAGTGTTTCAGTAGTATCTCAGTCATCTTCAAAAGAATTCAAAATATTACACAAACAGAGCAGCATTACAACACTATTTACTTTAAAATATTATCTAAAAGTTTCAGAAAACAACAATTATAAATTGTCTCAATTGATGGTTATATTTGAATTTTTTACACTGCACAGTAAAGGGATGTTCTGACATTCTGAATGAATATGGTGCCTCCATCTTCATGGTGCCTGAATACAGGTCAGGTGGATGCTGAAGGGAGGAGGTTATATAGGAAGGTTGGAAAGCATTTTGGCCAATCATTGCAATGGATGTGACTTGTACGAGCCCTACACCCATTTCCACCTTGTACAGCTCTGATCAGCCAGAATTCATGCCAACTTTCCTATACAACCAACACACTCCTTCCCAATCACTTCAGCATCCACCTGTATCACATCCACTCATCCTGAAGATAGAGGAAGTTACGTGCCTCCAAATTGTCAGCATAACACTTTACTAACCAATGGATTAACCCAAAAAACAACTATAATCTCAATAACAACCACCGTGAAAACTTGGAAACATATATAAGTAATAAACTGTTATTACAATGATAATTAAGCTCAAGCTTTATAACACTCTTCATTAAAACCCATTTTTGTGCACTATATTGTGTATATTAAATCATATACTAATTTTCACTCTGACATGTTTTGGCATCCACTGATGCCACCTTCAGGGAGTTCAATCTTACTGAGGTTTCTACTCAGCACATCCAAATGGTGATTTTATATAAGCAACACCGGAATAACTAAAAACAATTATTATAATTCTGTTATACGATCATTATTTAAAGTCAAAGATGCACTTCTCAACTTAATGGAGTTTCAAGAAAGTGCATCTGTTAGTTTTAAACTATGATCATATAACAAAAGGATAATAAGTGCTCTTAGTTATTCTGCTGTTGCTTACATAAAATCACCATTTGGATGTGTTGAGTAGAAACTACATTATGACTGAACTCGCTCAAGATGGCATCAATGGACGATGAAAGGTGTTGGAGTGAAAATTGGATGTGATTTAATATACATAATACTGTGCACAAAAGGTTGGTTTTAACAGTGTTATACAATATGATGCACAGTACACACAATATAGCCAAAGCTCTAGCTTGTCTATGAATGGGAAGTGACTGAAGCATATGCCATACATTTTTATAACTTTTTATACAACATAGAATAGAACAAATCTTGCCGGTGACTGAGTTAGTATTCTCACCTTGACCCTTTGCCTTCTGAGTGCCACTTTTATGGCACGCCTCTTGTCTCTGGTGTGTCATTTTTGCTGTTTGCATTGGTTTGTGCTTTGTAAGAACAACTGGGGTTGAAGGCTCAGTGACTGGTAATAAAGTCTCAGTGGCGGCAACATTTACTGGACTGTGCTTCACAACTGCAGCTGGTGGTGAAGCCTCAGTGATGGCTACATTTACTGGTCTGTTCTTCATAACTGCAGCTGGTGATGAAGCTTCACGGATTGCTGCTGCTCCTATTGTCCGACAAAGCAACCAGAAACAACACAGTAACAAAATTCTGTAAATTATTCCTGGGTAAAAAGCCATTTCAGATTAACATAAAATGCAAAGATCACATTTTTATGCTACTTGCTTATGACCCATTAAGCACTTAATTCATAAACATCCTGTCACAATTTCAGCTCATATACTATCTCATATTAAGACTCTGGTTTTCTGAGAACATGCAGCCATGCAGTTTCAGGACTGGGTACCAGCGCTACAGAGAAACCTGCTGCTTCCATACTCAGGGCAGTAGGTTAGATCTTCCCTGAAGAAAGAGACATGTTCCTCAAAATGTTTGCACCTATGCATTAAATTGCAAGGTGGCTATAACATTAATAGTGATACTAGAAGAATTTGAAATTGCACATCAGTATCCCACTGTTCCTGTAAAAAATTGCAAATAACCAGCTGTTATCAGATATATGCAACAAACTGAAAAGAAAATATACACTTCAAATGATATACAAAAATTTGTGTCATTTATATTTTACCAATAACTAACCTGTACCAAGTTTCAAATTAAATGTATTAATTTAACATACTTACAACATGAATTTCAGAGCATTCCACAAGTTTTCCCTGTACACACCATGACAGAATATATGGGAGTAGATCTACAATTCTACACATTCTTAACCTTGGCACTAGGTACAGGTGAGAGGGTAATCACACCCCAGCCAATTCATTCCCAGGATAGAACCCCGGTACCTACTTAACAGGAGACTGGTTGGGCCCCAGAGCCAGTCTGGATGTTTTAAGGAAGGGAAGAAAGCTCTTGCCCCAAACAGGATTTGAAACCCAGATCATCCAGCCTCTAGTCTAGTTGCTATACCAACTGCGCTACGCTGGCTCACCCAACAGAGCATACTAATAAATAATACTGTACACAACTCCTCTTCAAGGTTTACTCAGTAATTCAAGGATAGTAAAAATTTATTTTATTGTATCATTAAATAAAATGGAATTAAGAAGAGAGATGTAAGGAAAGAGCACTGGTTCAATGATAAATGTATGTGTGGAGGCAAACAAAAATTGCCTTAAGGAAATTTACAGAGAATAATGAAGACAGTAGAATATGCCATTGCGAATGCAGGAAGAAATATAAACAGACCACTCAGAATAAAAGAGAAGAGTGGCAGAGGAAACAAGCAGTGGAAATTAACAAACTGCTCTCTTATAAGACAGTCAAGAGAATATGGAAATACTTCAGGAATATGAAGGAAACAAAGAAACCCAGATCTGTTATAAGATTTCATAAAAGACAGAAAATTTTCATTATCTGTTTACTCTGAACAGTTGGTTTGTGTAGAGAGATTTGTATGAAATGCAGACCACAGATTCTCTACATACGTGATTTGTATGAAACAGACCATAGATTCTCTACATATAGATGAACAGGACAGTCATTTCACAAAGTCAGAGCTAACAGAGTATGTACAGAAAATGAAGAAGAGGAAAGCCACAGGTTATGATAGGATACCAGCCAAGGTGTGGAAAATGTTTAGATGTATGACATTTTACTTAAAATGTTCAAAGAAATTAAGAATGAGAAAAATTTCCTTGACTGGAAAATTGTGATTATTCAGCCAATTATAAAGGAAAGGGGAGGATAGAACCCAAAAGCTGCACATAAATTTTACTTTTGTTAATATGTGACAAGATATTTCTTGTAAACTTGGCTGGTAGATTAAGTAATTGGCTAGGCAACAGCAGGATCCTATCAATGTTTTAATCAGGGTTAGTACAGGGTAAAAGAGCCAGGGATAATATTTTGTAATAATATTCATAACTGAAATATATATGGGATCCTAGACACAGAAATCATGCTGGTGTTTCATAGATTACAAGAAAGAATGCAACTCACTCACAGCGAAGTTTTATGTTTCAAATGAGACATAAAGGACTGCCCCCACCACGCAAGCAGAAACCAACGCTAGTAATTAAAAATACTCAGTGTAAACACGCTCTTGAATGACTATTTCAAACAGGTGTGAAATCCGCGCTCCACAGACTGCCACGGATTAATACTAAGGACTATGACAGGAGTAATGCACCTTAGCAACATAAACATGATAAATGCAGAGTTACATACTTACAGTGTGATTAATTAAGTTACGATAATTAGGCTAGTACATAGCAATGGTACCAACTGGCAAAATTGTAAATGGACACGACATTCTATTAATTTTGGTGAATTTACTGTAATTAAGTTAGCACATAAGAGCAGTACCCATTAACATATTGATAAAATGAGCTTGACATACTACCAATGACAATTCCACCTAAAAACGGGACCATGGTAACCCCCCCCCCTACTCCCAAGAATGCTCCACACACTCTAGTATAACTGATCTAGTCTAATTACAACCTGAAGATGGCCCACATGTAGGGCCAAAACATGTCGTTGTTAGAACCCTCATTGTAATAATAGAGGTAATATAGTTGTGTTTGACTGTATATATTACTACACTAAGCTCCTTACTATTGACAATGCCGCAATTGTTATTTGATATTGGTGACAATCGTGCCATATCATTATTAAATGACCTTGGTGTGCACAAAATGATAAACCAAGTCACAAAATACTGCTATGACTGAACCTGAAATGTAATTTATACAAAACTAAAATATTTGTACACAAGAAAGGTGGTAAACTAAAGCAACATGAGATGTGGTCAACCAAATACCAAAGAACAGGAAGAGCAGAGAAAGTAAACTGATTAGGAGTTACTCAGGCAAACAGAAAAGCACTCTAATACACAAGTAACAAGAACTTCCAATATAAAAGTCAAGAACCTGGGAAATGTATACAAGATACTATGTGAACCTAGAATAACAGTGTTGAGATACAGGATCTAAAGGGAACTGAAATGGACAAAATCCAAAGTAGATTCTGTAAAGAAGCATTACGGATGCTTAGCTGTGCAGCTTACCACGTGGCTAAATTACAAGTAGAATTAGAGGGAGACAGTGGAAGGGAAAAAGTGCTGCAAACAATAGGGAAGTATTGGCTGCAGCTGTTGCATGTGGAAGCACAAAACATAATAAGAATGTTAGGAAGGGCTAACAAACAATTTAAGAAGGGGCTAAAAATTTAAAGACTGAAATAGAGAATTTAGGACTTTGGCAGGGCCTGGGTGGAATCAGTAACAACATGGTTCGTAAACAATTAAAGAAAGATATAATGATACTGAAAGACAAGCTCATTTGTGGGTATTTATTAGAACATTCTTTGTTATAATAGTGTGGTGCTGCCTGCTGTCACACCAAACTGTACGAGTGAAGTGTGATGTGAGTTGTCAGATAAAATAATAACTACTGTACATAGTGCTGAGGGGTAGGATGATTACCAAGTAATGAACTGAAAGGGATATGGAGCAGATAAAAATGACCTACTGTCCCAGCATTTTCCTGTAGGAAATGAGGACAATCACAGAACTCTTCAATGGGGACAATCACAGAAATCTTCAATCAGGAGAGCTGGTTGCCAGGCCACAATTTGAAATCAGCACCTCTGGCATATGATGCACAAGCAGTACACAATTCACTACAACATTTGGTGCCAAGTATTGTTGTTTAGCATATGTTAACACTGGAGGTTGGGAACAATGATTACGTTTCAAAGGGCACACAAACAGATTTCAAGCCTATGTAAGGACAAGCTACAGCTGGTTGAGGAGGATATCACAAACTGCATGCCAAAACACCTCACCTTTCAGAGGCTCAGCCTCAATGTCTTTCCGCCGTGCAAACAGACTACCGACCCTGATGGAGTCTGCCTCATCACCGTCATCCTTTACAACAAAGCGACCAAGTTTGTTCGTTGAAGCAGCAGGCTTATCATCAGTCATCACAGACTGAAATGTGATGAATGCCAGACCATACTGCACATGCTTGTTGAATGGCTGTGTGCACACCACTTTCACCCTGTCCCACTTTTGTTCTGCTGCTGGCTTTGACAATCTGTCCATTGCAAACATCCGCACCCGATTTGGGATGCTACCACTGCGTGCTTCCAATGGTGACATGAACGATGATGCAACCAGCAATACCTAATCATCATACATCACTTATGTCATTCTGTTTAAAGAACAAAAAAATTAAAATTTGTTGTTTTGTGGTTAGCTCTAAAGCAGACAAATTTTATGGCAGCATTGTCTGTTGTGATATAATCTAAATAACCACCAGCTTTTCATCAGTACTTCACCACCGCATTCTTATTATTAAATGCATGTACATTTTAACTCTTAATCAGATTTCATTGCACCCTTACTGACATCCCTGTGCATGGTGCATGTTTGAAGTTCACATAAATTTTACATCACAGTACAATTAATTTTAATGTCATACTGCTACTACAGTTTTCTCCTACATCAAGAAGCTAATGCAGGAGAGCATTTAATATTATCAGCAAAAGTAGAAACAACTGTATTTACAGCAGGCATTACAGAAATAATACATGTTGAACACATGAAATGTAAATGATTCTAATGTAATATGACTGATCCAGTTAGAAACACCTAACTTTATCAGACAGTTGAAATAATGTCATATATGCAACAAGTAAAACAATGCTACATGTACTAAAAATTAAACTGAAGAACAGATAAACAGAATCCACATCCTGTCACTGTATTGCATGTTTCACTTGTGGTTACACCACAAATACACACATCTTGAAGTGCTGCAAAATCCTACACTTCAAAATGCATAATGCTATGGGATTAATTTGTACTCATATCTCTTCTTAGTATAAAGTTAGACAGCAGTCAGTGAAGCAAAGCAGTAAACAGTGAGCTACAGGAGAGATCCAAATTAGTGCTCTAGTCTACAAAACTGGAGTCAATTATTATAACCTTTTATGAGCAATTATTACGAATATCTTGGACTACTGCTAATAAATACAGAAAGCATATATGTATATGGTAACCTACAGAATATACATTCTATGCTGCTTCGAAAAAATCTTGTGATTTGTATGTTTTGATGCTGAGACTGCCAACAATGAATGGTGCAGTCTACTCGTGGTACTGAAGATATACAATAGTGAATTTGTGTACCTCAAAATCGACTTCAGGTGAACTCGATCGGCCAACCAGTACCTCAATAAAAGCACTGTTTTCATTTCCAATATCCACAGCCGTAAGAACGGCTTCTTTTTCCAACTGGAGAACGACACACGCCTGCTTCTCTCCTGCATTTTTACACTTCCACGACCTGTGTTCGGCGCTAGTGAGATTCACTGCAGGATGGTTCTGTTAAAATTGTAATACGTTTAACTGTGAACAACTAGGTTAGGTGGTTGCCATTCTTAAAGCATATTTTTCAAAGAGACACTTACCGAGTCCTCGCTGCTACAACTTACAACGTGTTCTATTTTAATTATCGGCATATTCTGTTCATAACATCATTCCAAGTCGACCATTAATAAATACATCCCACCACTACTTCGCCACTACAACCCAATCACAGCTACGCCAATCTTTACGCGTAACTTCTAAGCAGCACGTGCTCCCATGGTACCTTGAATGGTTGCGGCAGATATCTGAGAGCTCATGTAGAATTTCCCGTGTAAGAGCATATTCTCTTTGGTAAATCTAGTTTGTATGTAGAGGCTGCACAAACGTGTAGGAAACGTTTAATTTCTTAGGTCCTCGCTAGCGAAAGAAAATGAATATATAATTGTAGAATATTACGTAATGTATTCTTTATTAATAATCACATAAGGATGTGGCAAAGCGAGAGACTGTGCTTACGGGCCTATGCTAGACACGCAAAAGCCCGTCAAGTAGATGCAATTCAGGTTCACTCTAAACTTATTTGCACATCAAATTTATTTATACGTGTCAGGGTTATTTCTCAATACATCACATACTATCTTGATTGCTATATAATAAATGTTCAGACGGGAACTAACGATGTCAAAGCACGTGAACAGTCTTTTGTTGTGTGCATCTCTTCGTATGACGACGTTCCTGAAAGTAAATGCACCTGTATATAAATTTTATGTTTATGTGCAGGTTAAGTTTTTACACAGGCATATTTAAACCTACAGTCAGCAAAGAGTATGGTATAACATTTTGCAGGAGACATTTATCTCTGTACTTGGCTTCCACAAACATCGAAGCGGAGTATAAAGTTTACAAAGAAGCAGACTTGTTACACAATAAACATACTGAGTTTATCCCATCTTACAAGTTCACCTATACAAGGAGACAAAGAGAAGTATATGTTCTGTTCGGCTGATATACGACTTCTGCCATGAAAAATATCATGAGGAAAACACAAATTTTGTGACGTTTATGCCACATAAAAGTACGTGTTTTACATTCGACGTTTGTTGCTTGGAATGATAAATTATAATGTGTATTATGTACCTATAAAAGGAATGTAAAGGTTTATTTTAAAATACTGTTATATCTTCGTTTTTTGTGTAAATACATATATACAGGGTGTTTCACGACTTTAGGGCATAACTGCAGGAGGTGATTTCCTAGGTCTTTGTGATCAAAAAAGTTCATATAAACTTGTGTCCGATTTTGGACGGTTACGGAGTTATGACCGTTTTAAACTCAGAATAGAAGG
>Ga0123355_10011512_pt1 | contig 13641 bp, 9 predicted proteins | sample TergutEmb28metaG_3_FD_89872 | JGI IMG/M metagenome (GOLD analysis project Ga0123355, IMG submission 89872) | Embiratermes neotenicus P1 segment gut microbial communities from Petit-Saut dam, French Guiana - Emb289 P1 | ecosystem: Host-associated > Arthropoda: Insects > Digestive system > Gut ...
CGGGCGTGACCCATACCTGAGCCCTTGACCGGGTCATCGTCCAAGCCCGAGTGATAGGTTGTCTGTTCGTCAGACCGTAATGGCCATGTGGACCACTCGAACCGATCCGATCGTCATCACCTGTGCGCTGACCGGGGGCATCCATGGCAAGGAGGCCAACCCGCGACTCCCCGAGCAGCCCGACGAGATCATCGAGCAGGGGATCGAGGCGGCCGCCGCCGGCGCCGCCGTCCTGCACGTGCACGCGCGCAACCCGGACGGTTCCAACACGATGGATCCGGAGATCTACGGCCTGATCCACCGGCGGCTGTGCGAGGAGACCGACGCGATCGTCCAGCTGACGACCGGCGGCTCGCCACGGCTGACCGTCGAGGAACGCCTGAACACCGTGTTTCTGGGTCCGGAGATGTGCTCGCTCAACATGGGCCTGCTGAACTTCTTCATCCGCGGCGAACAGGTCTTCTTCCCCAACCACCGCGACGACATCGAGCGCTTCGCCAACGAGATCCAGGTCCGCGAGATCAAGCCGGAGTTCGAGGTCTATTCTGCCGTCATGCTCGAGGAGACCGGCCACCTGCTGGAGCTGGGCATCTTTAGGCCGCCGTACTCGATCAACTTCGTCCTGAACACCCCCACGCAGGGCGGCTCGCGTGGCACGCCGCGGAACCTGCTCGACATGGTTGAGCGCCTCGACGAGCTGCCGGTCGCGGCCGACGACCTCCGGGTGACAGTGTCCGCGATGGGCGCGACGCAGCTGCCGCTGACGACGGTCGCCACGGCGATCGGCCTGCACATCCGGGTCGGGATGGAGGACAACGTCTTCTACCGGCGCGGCCAGCCGGTGCAGAGCAACGCCGAGCTGGTTCGCCGGGCGGTGCGGATCGCGGCCGAGCTGGAGCGGCGTCCGGCGACACCGGCGGAAGCCCGCGAACTGGTCGGCGCGCGCGGTCGCGCTCCGGGAGAGCTGCCCGCGCCCGCCGGCGCACATCTCGCCGCCGGCCCCGTGGAGCGGCGCTGATGGCCTCGGCGCCTGCCCTGCACCGCGCGACGATCGTCGGCGCCGGCAGGATGGGCGTCGGGATCGCCGAGAGCTTCGTTATCGCCAACCTCGACGTCACCTTCGTCGACGCGACGCCCGAGCTCTGCGCCGCCGCGCGCGAGCGGCTGATCGAACGGATGCGCGCGCACGCCCGGGCCGGGCTGATCGACGAGGCCTCCGCGGCCCGCTCTGAGGCCGTCCGTGCCGCCGCCGGGATCGCGAGCGCGATCGATTCGGCCGACCTGATCATCGAGGCGGTCAGCGAGGACATCGACGTCAAGCGCCAGGTCCTGTTCGCCTGCGACGACGGGGCCCCGGACGACGCGATCATCGCCAGCAACACCTCGTCGCTGGCGATCAACCAGCTCGTCCAGTTCGTCGGCCGCCAGGACCGGTTCCTGGGGATGCACTGGTTCAATCCGCCCGAGTGGACCCCGGGCGTCGAGGTGATTCCCGCGGCGCAGACCGAGCCGGCCGTGGTGCAGCGCGTCGTGCGACTGCTCGAGTCGATCGGCAAACGCCCGTCGATGGTGAATCCCAGTGTCGGATTCGTCGCCAACAGACTGCAGATGGCGCTGTTCTGCGAGGCGGCCCGGTGCGTCGAGGAGGGACTTGCCTCCCCGCACGAGATCGACGAGGTGGTCCGCAGCTGCTTCGGCTTCAGGCTGCCGTTCTTCGGCCCGTTCCAGATCGCCGACATGGCGGGACTCGACATCTACGAGGCGGTTGTCCGCCAGCACCAGCAGGCGTTCGGGGAACGGTTCGCCGTCCCGGAGATGCTGTCGAAGCTCGTCCGCGAGGGCCGGCGCGGCACCACCGGCGGCGGCGGCTTCTACGACTACCCGGACGGGGTCTCCGAGGCGCTGCTGGTCGAACGCGACCGCCGCTACGCGCTGCTGGGTGCGCTCCTGCGCGACGCCCCCCCGATGCAGTTCGACGGTGGGGAGGCCTCGCAATAGTCGACGCGAGGGTGCTGGTCGTCGGCGCCGGCGCGATCGGCGGCGTCACCGCCGCCCTGATGCAGGGAGGCGTCCGGCAGGTCGTCGTACTCGACTCCAGTCGCGAGCACGTCGAGCGGCTCCGCGATCCCGGGCTGCTACTGGACCGGCTCGGCGAGCTCAGCCGGGTCGTGCTCGATGCCCGCACAAGTGTCGCGGAGCTCGACGGCCACTTCGACTTCGCGCTGATCACGCTGAAGGCGCCGGCGCTCGAGGCGGCGCTGCCGCCACTGGCGGCGCGCGAGCTCGTCGACACTTTCGTCGCGCTCGGCAACGGACTCGTCCACGACCGGATCGCGGCGATCGTCGGCCGGCAGCGGCTGGTCGTGGGCACGGTCGAGATGGGTGCGACGAACCTTGGTCCCGGCCACCTGCGACAGACGACCGACAACCCGTTCGTGATCGGCGAGCTCGACGGGGCGCCCCGGGACCGAACCCACCGCCTGGCGCGGATCCTGGAGCCGGTCGCCGGCGTCCATCTGACCGACAACATCGCCGGCCAGCTGTGGTCGAAACTGCTCGTCAACACCTCGCTGTCGGGCCTCGGGGTGGTCGGCGGCTGCACCTACGGCGAAGTCGCGGCCGACCCGGGCGGGCGCGAGGCGCTGTTCCGGCTGTGGTCGGAGGGACACGAGCTCGGCCTCGCGCAGGGACTGCGGCTGGAGCCGGTGCTGGGGATCGACGCGGCGGCTCTGGCCAGCCCGGATCCGGTAGTCCGCGACGCGGCGCTCGAGACCACGATCGCCGCCGCCGGCGCGACCAAGGCGTCGATGCTCCAGGACGTCGAGCGGGGCCTGCCGACCGAGGTCGACGTGATCAACGGCTCGGTCGTCGCCCGCGCCGTCGAGCTTGGGGCCGAGGCGCCGTGCAACGCGGCGGTGGTCGCGCTCGTGCACCGGTACGAGCGCGGCGAGGCGTCGCCCGATCGCGGCAACTTCGCCGAAGTCGTCCGGGCCGGCCGGCCGGTGTCGGCCGGGTTCGAGTAGGGTGCCCGCCGTGCGACTGATGCGCGCGAGCCTCCCGCAGGGCTCGCGAATGGTGGGCTCCTGGGACGGGACGACCGCGATCGCGAGCGTCTCCGGTCGCGAGTTCGAAGACCTGCCCGAGCTGCTGGAGGCATGCGACGGGGATCCGGCCGCGATCGCTTCGGGATCGGCGGTGGAAGTCCGCGACGAGCAGCTCCTGAGCGTCGCCGGAAACCCGCGCAAGATCGTCTGCATCGGGCTCAACTACCGGCTGCACGCCGAGGAGACGGGCGCTCGCCTGCCCGAGGCGCCGATCCTGTTCCCGAAGTGGGCGACGGCGCTAACCGGGCCCTACGACGAGATCCCGCTCCCTCCCGAGTCGACCAAGGTCGACTGGGAGGCGGAGCTGACGTTCGTGTTCGGCCGGCGCTGCCGCCGTGTCCCCGCCGAGCGGGCCGGTGACGTGGTATTTGGGTACACGGCCGCCAACGACGTCTCGATGCGGGACTTCCAGCAGCAGACCAGCCAGTGGGCGGCTGGCAAGACCTGGGATCGCTCGACGCCCGTGGGCCCGGTGCTCGTCACCGCCGACGAGGCCGGGGGCGTGGAGCCCAACCTGGCGATCTCCGGCCGGCTCAACGGAGAGGTGGTCCAGAGCAGCCGCACGGACGACCTGATCTTCGGGATCCCCCAACTCGTCGAGTACCTGACGACGGTGATGACGATGGAGCCCGGCGACCTGGTGCTGACCGGCACCCCGTCGGGTGTCGGCATGGCGGCGACACCCCAGCGGTTCCTCGGCGACGGCGACGTCTTCGAGGTCGAGATCGAGGGGATCGGCCGCTTGGAGAACCGCTTCCGTTCCGAATGACCGCGGGTGCTGGCCGAATAATGCCCAAGGGGTGGGCATTATTCGGCCAGCACGCCCCTTTGCGGCGGTTCGACGACCGCCGGTCAGCCACCCGCCCCGGGGGTGACCCGGTAGGCGTCGAACACGGCGTCGATGTTGCGCAGCCGCGTGATCGCCTGGTCGAGCGTCCGGGCGTCCCCCACCTCGACGACGAACTGGTTGCGGATCATCGGGTGGTTGACGGTGCAGCGCGCCTCGAGGATGTTGATCCCGGCCTCGGCGAAGGTTCTCGCCAGGTCCTCCAGCAGCCGGTGGCGGTCCCAGCCCTGGACCTCGATCTCGACCCGGAACGCCGTCTCGGCGTCGCCCTCCCATGCGACCGCGGTGAACCGCTCCGGGTCCTTGCGCAGCACCGCCACGTTGGGGCAGTCCTCGCGGTGGATCGTGATCCCACGGCCGAGCGAGATGTAGCCGACGATCGGGTCGCCCGGCACCGGCCGGCAGCACTTGGCGATCCGCAGCATCACCTCGTCGATCCCGTCGACGGTGATCCCGTACTTGCTCGACGACGTCGTCGGCCGCGAACGCCGACGGGGCGCCAGCAGGTCCTCGGTGGCGGTCGGCTCCGAGTCCGCCGCCTCGCCCTGCTTGAGCCGCTGCATCACCTTGTTGACGACGACCTTCGGCGAGATCTTGGCGGCGCCGAGGGCGATGTAGAAGTCCTCGCCCTTGCGGAAGCCCATCTCCCTGATCACGTCGGCCAGCAGCGGCGAGGCGACGATCTTCTGGGCCGGCAGCCCCTGCTTGCGCAGGTGATCCTGGAGCAGCTCGCGCCCCGCGTGCTCGCTGTCCTTGCGGTTCTCGGCCTTGAACCAGGCCTTGATCTTGTTGCGCGCCCGCGTGGTCTTGACCAGCGCCAGCCAATCCCGTGACGGGCCGCGCTCGCGCTTGGAGGTCAGCACCTCGACGATGTCGCCGGAGCGCAGCTGGTAGGACAGCGGCACGATCTTGCCGTTGACCTTGGCGCCGACGCAGCGGTGGCCGACGTCGGTGTGGATCTCGTAGGCGAAGTCGAGCGGCGTCGCGCCGGCCGCGAGCGATTTGACCTCGCCCTTCGGCGTGAACACGAACACGTCGTCCTCGAACAGGTCGACCTTCAGGGTCTCGACGAACTCGCGAGGGTCGGCGACGTCCTTCTGCCAGTCGACCAGCGACCGCAGCCACTTGAGCTTGCCGTCGGGGTCGCCCAGCGCCGTCTCGCCGCCGCCTCCCGCCCGCCGGCTGTTCGGATCCTCCTTGTACATCCAGTGCGCCGCGATCCCGAACTCGGCCAGGTCGTGCATCTCGCGGGTCCGGATCTGGATCTCGAGCGGCCGGCCCTCGGGTCCGATCACGGTCGTGTGCAGCGACTGGTACATGTTGAACTTGGGCATCGCGATGAAGTCCTTGAAGCGCCCGGGGAGCGGCTTCCACAGCGAATGGATCACCCCGACGGCGCCGTAGCAGTCCTTGACCGAGGAGACGATCACCCGCATCGCGGTGAGGTCGTAGATCTCGTTGAACTCGCGGCCCTTCTTCGTCATCTTCGAGTAGATCGAGTAGAAGTGCTTGGCGCGACCGGAGATCTCGGCTTCGATCCCGATCTCCTGCAGCTCGTCCTGCAGGTACCGGCCGGCCTCGGTCACGTAGCGTTCGCGCTCCTCGCGCTGCTGGGCGACCATGCCCTTGATCTCGGTGTACTTGCGCGGGTGCAGGGTCTGGAAGGCCAGGTCCTCCAGCTCCCACTTGATCGCGTGGATGCCGAGCCGGTGGGCGATCGGCGCATAGATGTCGAGCGTCTCCCGCGCCTTGTCGATCTGCTTCTGCTTCGGCATCGCGCTGATCGTCCGCATGTTGTGCAGCCGGTCGGCGAGCTTGATCAGGACGACCCGGATGTCCGAGGCCATCGCGACCATCATCTTGCGGTAGTTCTCGGCCTGCGCCTCGTCGCGGGACTGGAAGGTCAGGCCCGTCAGCTTGGTGACGCCGTCGACCAGCCCGGCGATCTCCTCGCCGAACTCGGCCTCGACGTCCTCGATCGACGCCGAGGTGTCCTCGACGGTGTCGTGCAGGAGCGCGGCGCACAGCGTCTCGGTGTCGAGCCGCATGCCGGCGCAGATCTTGGCGACGCTGACCGGATGGACGATGAACTCCTCACCCGAGCGGCGGCGCTGGTCGGCGTGGTGCTCGCAGGCGTAGATGAAGGCCTGCTCGACCCGCTCCCGATCGACCGCGACGGCGGTGTGGTCGGCGTGCTCCTCGACGATCGCGAACAGGTCCGACAGCAACCCCCGCTCGGTGTCGGTGAGCGTGGCGGCGCGGGCGCGCTCGGCCTCGCTCAGCCGCAGCCCGCCGCTGGGCGTGACCGCGGGAACACGGTTGCCCTTCACACGCTCGGTCTTGGTGTTGCCCTGCTCAGGAATCGCTGGCCGTCCTCATACACACTGTTATAGACCCGATACGCCGCCGAGCGCTCCAGCCGGGTCGGCTGGGCGCCCGCGAGCGCGAGGGCCGGCAGGTCCCAGTCGAGGCTGACGAGCTCCAGCTCCGCGAAAACCCTCACCAACCGACCCGCCAGCCTGGCGGAGCGGGCGTGCGGTCCGTCGCCACGGAGCAGGTGCTCGAGCTCCTCGCCGGTCACCCTCTGCCGCTCCCGGAGGCTCCGGTAGAGGGCCACGAGCGAAGCCCGGAGTCCGTACTCCTGCTCGTGCATCTGCTGTGCAAAGCGTAGCTCAGCGTCGCCCCACACTAAATGGGTGTATCCATGCCCGCGGCGGATCAGCGCGTCGGCGCCGGCGCCGGCGGGCGGGTCCAGAACGACCACGTGGGCAAAGCCGGCGAGCAGCTCCGGAGCATCGGCGAGCCCGGCGTGGCTGACCAGCGAAAATCCGCCGGCTCGCTCGCGCAGGCCCGCCAGACGCCGCGGCACGTCGGCACAGACGGCGAGCACGCTGTCGCCTGACGCCGAGCTCGCGTCGGCTAGCACCGCCAGCGGGCTCTCGCCGCGGCGGTCCAGCAGCAGCCGCTGCTCATCGCCGCCGGCACCGCCGGCCGGCGGGACACCCCCTAGGGGCCCGGCTGTGTCGGCCACGTGGCCGCCACAGCCACCCTCGGGCCCGAGCGTTCGCTGCAGTTCGCTGGCCACCCCGGTCAGGTAGTCGTCGGGTTCGCCGAGCACCGCGATCGGCGCCGGCGCACAGACCGACGCGTGGCGCAGCACCAGCCGCGGCTCGACCGTCCCGTTCCAGGCATTTCGCTCGAGCCTGAAGCTCGCGTCCAGCACCTCGCCGGCGGCGCCGGGCACGCGGCCGTCGCAGCCGAATGCGACGGCGCTCGCCCGCGTGCCCCCCGAGCTGACGGTGAAGCGTGCGTGTTTGCCCTCGCCGATCGTGCGGACGCCGCCGAAGCGGGCGCCGGTGACCAGCAGGTTGACCGCCGGGTTGCCGTTCCCGCACGGCTCCAGCGCCTGCAGCTCCTCCGCCAGCGCCAGCGTCAGCTCCGGCCCCGACACGACCGCGTCGACGGGCTCGACGGCCTCGAGCAGGTCGGGCGTCAGCACGCGCTCGGCGTGGCGCTCGATCGCGTCGCGGACCGCGTCGATCTCGCCGGGCAGCACGCTCAGCCCCGCCGCCGCCCGGTGGCCTCCGTAGCGGAGCAGGTGCCCGCCGGCGGCGTCGAGCGCCGCCAGCAGGTCAAAGCCCGGGATGCTCCGACCGGAGCCGTGCGCCGGACCCGCCGGATCCCCGCCGTCAAGCGCGATCAGGATCGCCGGCCGGTGGTGGCGCTCGACGATCCGCGAGGCGACGATCCCGATCACGCCGCCATGCCAGCCCTCGCCCGCCAGCACGTAGGCGTACCGGTCCCCCATCGCCTCGACGATCGCCTCGGCCTCCCAACCGATCCGCTGCTCGATCGCCCGGCGCTCGGCGCTGAGCGCATCGAGCTCGATGGCGATCTCACCGGCGCGCCGAGGGTCGCCGGTCAGCAGCAGCTCGAGTGCCGCGTCGGCCCGGCGCAGGCGCCCGGCGGCGTTGATCCTCGGCGCCAGCCTGAAGCTGAGAGAGCCCGCGTCGAGGCCGCTCGGATCGCAGCGCGACACCTCGAGCAGCGCCCGCAGCCCCACTCGCGCGGTCCCGGCCAGCTGCGCCAGCCCCTCCCGCACCAGCCGGCGGTTCTCGCCGTGCAGCGGCATCAGGTCGGCGACCGTCGCCAGCGCGACCAGCTCAATGTCCTCCTCGGCGCTGGCGGCACCGAGCGCCTCGGCCAGCTTGTGCGCGACCGCGGTCCCGCACAGGTCCGGCTCCGGGTAGCCTCCGAGGGCGGGGTGCACGAGCTCGCAGTCCGGCAGCCGTCCGTCCGGACGCGGGGCGTGGTGGTCGGTGACGACCACGTCGATTCCGGCCGCGCGCGCCGCCGCCACCTCGTCGACCGCGGTGATCCCGCAGTCGACCGTGATCAGCAGGTCGGTTCCGCGCCGTGCGAGCCGCTCGACGGTCGCCGCCGATAACCCGTAGCCGTCGTCGTCGCGGCTCGGCAGGTACCAGCCCGGCTCGGCCCCGAGCGACCGCAGCGCCCGCACCAGCACGGCGGTCGCGCAGACCCCGTCGACGTCGTAGTCGCCGTGGACGACGATTCGCGCGCCGGCGGCGAGGTGGCGGCCGACCAGCGCGACCGCGGCCTCCATCCCCGCGAACGCGAGCGGCTCGTGCCGAATGCTGGGCGCGAGCAGCTCGCGGACGTCGTCCAGCGCCTGGAAGCCGCGGCGCACGAGGATCTGCGAGAGGACGTGGCTGACCCCGAGCTCGCGCTCGAGCTCGAGCGCGGCCTCAAGGTCGTAGGGGGCGAGTTCGATTCGCGGCGCCAGGTCAGGCATGGCGCGAGAGTAGGCGCCGCCGCCGACGGAACCGCCACCCGTTCGTCAGACGCGTGCCAGGGCCGACCGGCGATCGTAGGAGCGCAGGTCGCGAGGGCTGAGCCCGTGGTGCTCACGGAAGCTGCGGCTGAAGTGCGCCGCGTTTGGAATCCCCACGCACGCCGCGATCTGCGCGATCGGCCTGGTATCGGTCGTGTCGCATAGCATCGCGCGGGCGCGCTCCAGCCGCTGGCGGCGGATCTCGGCTGCGACCCCGTCTCCGTCCCGGTCGGACGGCAGCGCCGCGTACAGGGTGCTGCGAGAGATGTGCAGCGCGGCGGCGATCGTGTTCGGGCAGAGGCTCTGGTCGGCGAGGTGCGTCTGGATATAGCGGCGGGCCTGGACCCGGCGCGCGGCCGCCGTATCCGTTCCATCGCCGTCCTCGCTGGCGAGCGAGCGCACCAACAGGTTGAGAAGCGAAGTCCAGATGGCCGCCAGCTCCGGCTGGTCCGTGTTGGCAAGTGCGTTGAGGTGACCCGCAAGGGCGAGCAGCGCGGGTCGGACCAGCCGTGCGAACACCGGGTTGTTGCGCAGGCGCCGCTGGTCGTTGAACAGCTCCAGCTGCGTGTCGGTGACCTCGACCTCGTCACGGGGAACGCTGACGTGAAGTCCGTGCAGGCCGTGCGGGACCTGCCAGCACCCGTCTGTGTTGCCGAGCAGCGCCGCCGCCTCGCGATCGAGCGACAGCTGGTTGTGATGCCAGCTGCCGGTCGCGTCCGGGGTCGCGCCGAGGATCGCCAGCCGCAGCCGGCGGGCGGGTTCGATGTCCTCCCGAGACCAGCTGCCCGCCGCCGCTCCGAACCGGTACTCGACGAGCTTCACGCCGTCGAGCGAGACCGCTTCGGCGCACGCGTCGAAGTCGGGCACGGGCTTGCGGTCGTGCAGGCGCTCGATTCGCACCGGCGCGTCGAGCGTGCCTGAGAACCAGTCGCGCCAGTACTCGAACCGATCTCGCACTGCGACATTGGCAGCGTCGAATCGCTGATAACTCCCGGTCACCTTCATGCATCCTCTCCGTAGACGATTTCGTAGCTTCGCGAAAACGTTTCCGGACGAAACTGTACCGGAACATGTTTCGGCTGTCAAACGGAGATTTCATAGGCTTCCGGGGATGATCTGTATCCCCGAAATGACCGAATGCACCGAAACTTTGGTACAAGGTTGCCGGGATATACCGGGCGAATTCCGGTTGGATGGTCCATAACGTTCCGGGACGTATCCGGATGTTGTTTCGACGCTGGCCGCTGCAGCACAGACCGGAGGCATCCGGCGCAGTGCCGGCTTCTACGGCCTCCACCCCCGCAACGGCCGGGAGGATGCCTACTCGGGCGGTGACGGAGGCGGCGACGCCGTCGTCTCCGTCTCGTGGCGGCGACGGCCGAACAGGTGGCCGACGCGCGCGACGTCGTGCTCGGCTGTGGCGACATCGTGCTCGGCCGCTGCCACCGGCCTCAGCACCTCGGAGATCACCCCGAGCTGGGTCGTCAGGTTCTCGACCGACTCGGTCAGCGGGATGATCGACTTCGCGAGCGTCTCGAGCACCGAGACGTGGGCCTCGATCTGCTCGGTCGCGTCCCTGATCGCCTCGACGGTGTCGAGCACGCGCGACTGGATCCCCTCGATGTCCTGTACCGGGAAGGCGTGCTCGGCCTCCCGTTCGGTCGAGCCGAGAACCGCGCGGAGCGGGGCGAGCGCTGCGTCGAGCAACCGCATCGCCGGGATGCTACCCCCGGCAGGTCGCTCAGGTGAGGCCGATTCCGCCGGCGGCGCCGGCGCGCTCGCGCCTGATGCCCTCGACGTAGACCAGTCCCATCCCGATCAGCGCGCCGGGAATCCCCTCGAGCGCGGTCACCAGGTGGGTGTCGTGGCGGCCGGGGATGACGAACCCGTGGATGATCAGGCCGAACAGGGTGGCGCCGACGATCGCGCCGACGAACGCCCCGACGATCCCGCCCCAGAAACGGTCGGGAAGCCAGATCGTGAAGTGCCAGAGGGCGAGGCCCATGATCACCCAGGCAAGCAGACCCATTGCCCTATCGCCTCCCGTGGCGGCGGTTGCGCCGCTTGGACTTGGATGCTCCGGTGCCGCGGGCGGAGACGGGCGCGACGCCGTCGTTCTCGGCGACGTCGGGCGCGGGCTGGACATCGCCGCCGGCCGTCGGCGCGCTCTCGGGCGCGGGCTGCGGCGTGGTCTGCGGGGTCGTCGTCGGCGCGGGCTGCGCCGCGGGCCTGGGTGCTGCGGACCTCGATGCCGGACGCGAGGTGGTCCTCGGCGCGGGCGGCGCCGCAGTCGCTGTCGGCGAGGTCCGGCGCTGGCGCTCCTCGTCGCCGAGCCCCAGTTCGCGCTTCATCTGCTCGAATTCGGCGGCCGAGACGTTCTCGGCCTGCGGCGCGGTCAGCCTGCCGGTGCGGCGGACCTTGGTCGGGACCGGCTCGACGTCGCCGCCCTCGGCATACGCCGGCACATACCCGAGACTCTCGGTGATGTGCTCGCGGCGCGCGCGGTAGTTGTGCTCGCGCTCCTTCCAGTGCGTCAGCACCGGCGAGGCGATGAAGATCGACGAATAGGCGCCGGAGGCGACGCCGATCAGCAGCGCGAACGCGAAGTCCTTCAGCGTCGAGCCGCCGAACAGCAGCAGCGCGATGATCGGCAAAAGCGTGCACGAGGTCGTCGCCAACGACCGGGTCAGCACCTCGGACATCGAGCGGTTGACAATCTGCGAGAACGCAGCTCTCGGCATGCGCGGGATGTTCTCGCGCACTCGGTCGAACACGATGATCGTGTCGTATAGCGAGTACCCCAGGATGGTGAGGAGGGCCGCGACGGTGTCGGTCGTCACCACCCTTCCCGTCAGCGCGTACACGCCACTCGTGATCAGCAGGTCGTGCGCCAGCGCGATCAGCACCGGCACCGCGAACTTCCAGTCGAACCGCAGGGCCACGTACAGCGAGATCACGATCAGCGAGGCGATGATCGCGACGATCGCGCTGTTGGTGACCGTCGAGCCGAAGGTGGGCCCGACCACGGTGCTGTTGAAGTCCTGGTTGCCGTTGGTGTTGGTGAGGATTCCGTACTTGGTGCTGAGGTCGCTGCGCAGGTTCGAGTACTGCGTCGCATTCAGGTACTTGGTGGCGATCTGGAACCCGTGCGGCCCGAGCGAGCTGCCGCTGATCTGCTGCACGGTCGCGTTGCCGGCGCCGACGCCGGCCAGCACCGACTTGACCTCCTGCACCGTCGCCGGCTTCTGCAGGCCGACCGAGATCTGGGTTCCGGAGGTGAAGTCGATCCCCAGGTTCAGGCCCTTGCCGCCGATCGCCAGCGCGCCGACCAGCAGGATCACCCCGGACATCGTGAAGAAGTACTTGCTGGCGCCCATGAAGTCATACCGCCAGACGTGCTTCTTGCCGCCCGCGCCCAGCGCCGAGGGTCGCGAGATCATCCGCGAGTTGCCCATCGTCATCAGGATCGCCTGGGTCGCCATCACGGCCGTGAACAGCGACACGAACGTGCCGATCCCGAGCGTGAACGCGAACCCCTTGACGTCGGCGGTCGCCAGCACGAACAGGATGAACGCGGTCATGATCGTGACGACGTTGGCGTCGATGATCGCGGTCAGGCCCTTGCGGTAGCCGATCGCGATTCCCTGGCGGATCGATCTGCCTGCTCGGATCTCCTCCTTGACGCGTTCGAAGATCACGATGTTGGCGTCGGCGGCGACGCCGATCGTCAGGATCAGACCGGCGATCCCGGCGAGCGTCATCGTGATCGGGATCAGCTTGATCAGCGCGTAGAAGTAGATCCCGTAGACGAGCAGGCCGCCGACCGCGATCAGGCCGAGCAGCCGGTAGTAGAAGAGCAGGAACAGGACCACGACCGCGATCCCGACGAGGCCGGCGACCAGGCCCTGGTGCAGCGCCTGCTGCCCGAGCGTCGCCGACACCTGGCTCTCGGAGATCCGCACCAGCTTGATCGGCAGCGCTCCGAGCCGCAGCTCGGTCGCGAGGCCCTGGGCCGAGTTGATCGTGAACCCGCCGGTGATGTCGGCGCCGCCGCCCGTGATCCCGTCCGGATCGGTCTTGAAGTTGATGTACGGGACGGTGATCAGCTGCTGATCGAGCGCGACCGCGAAGTGCTGGTAGAGCGAGGAATTGGGCCCGACGCTGAGCAGCGAGCCGCGCTGGGCGATCTGGGCGGTGACGTTCGCGAAGTCGTTGCCACCATTGCCGCTGAAGCCGAACGCGACGTCGGGCGCGCCGGTCTGGTCGGTGCTCTGCTGCGGGTTACTGATCTCGCCGCCGGTCAGCGCGACGTCGTCGCGCAGGACGTAGTAGCCCGCGTTCGGCGACCCGTACGCCGGCCCGCGCCCGAAGGTCGTCGGGGCGCCCTGCAGCACGACCGTGCCCTGCTTGACCTGGAGCACCTCGCCACCCGCGCGCTCGGCCGGCGTCAGGCCCTGGTTCAGCTGCGCCAGCGCCTGTGCGTTCGAGCTGCCGGTCGGGAGCTGGACAGGCCCCGACAGCAGACAGTGGATGTTGAGGTTCGGCGTCTGGTGGGCGGCGTGCGCCTTGGCGGCGCAGGCGCTGCTCCCGGGCGCGCCGAACAGGAAGAACTCGCTCCCGAGCCGGGAAAGGTGCCTGTTGCGGGCGACAAACGGTTGTTCGGAGGCGAGCTTCACCGCCTGGTAGAAGCCCATCGCACCCGCCGCGCTGCTGTTGGAGCCGGGGGCGATCGCGCCGCCCGCGCTCCCCTGGCTGATCGTCATCGCGCCCGGGTCGCCGCTCTGCAGCAGGTTCTTGACCGGCTGGGCGATGTGGCCGCCGCTCGGCACGACCAGCGC
>Ga0123355_10011513_pt1 | contig 13640 bp, 12 predicted proteins | sample TergutEmb28metaG_3_FD_89872 | JGI IMG/M metagenome (GOLD analysis project Ga0123355, IMG submission 89872) | Embiratermes neotenicus P1 segment gut microbial communities from Petit-Saut dam, French Guiana - Emb289 P1 | ecosystem: Host-associated > Arthropoda: Insects > Digestive system > Gut ...
CAACAACTGCTTGAAGAATACGCAGAACGCAACAAGCTAATACCATATATCCATATTCAAGACGATGGATATTCGGGTACGAATTGGAACAGACCCGGCTGGCAGGAGCTTATAACAAAAGTTGAAAATGACGAAGTGCTTTGTATCTGTATTAAAGATAATACAAGGCTCGGCAGAGATTATCTTAGAGCAGGGTTATATCGTGAAATGTTTAGAGAGCGTGGCGTTAGGCTCGTGGCTGTAAATGATGGTTTTGATAGCGCAAGCGGTGATGATGACTTTACGCCGTTTCGTGAAATCATGGCAGAGTTTTACGAATGTGTCAAGTCAGGAACAACCTTTTTTTCGGAACGGACACAAATCATTTTCAAGCCGTTTCATTTTTGGTATACGCACCGTTCCATACAACCTCTATATCTTTCTCATTGTGGATAAGGATTCGGTCAATCAGAAGTTCAACAATCTCCCGGTTCAGTTTTTCAAGCGTCCGTAACTGCTTCAACTCCTCGATGGAGTTTTCGGTTTCAATGCGCCCCTCGGTCAGAGCGTAAAGCTGTTCACTCCATTTTTCAATGTCGGAACGCTTACGCGCAATCGTATCGTTGATTACGTTTTTCTTATGAAGAAAGGCGTCTTTTGTTACTTTGCCGGAGGCAAGCGAAGTGAATAATTTTGTCACGGACGCTTCGAGCATTTCGATTGATTTTTGTTCGGAGGCAATCTTACTTTCAAGCCCCTTAACAGACAGCTTGCTTTTTTGAATATGCGCGAGCTTCATTTCCTCATCGTCGAGTAAAATTTTTGCATAAGCCCTGATAGCAGCAAGCACGGCTTTTTCGATTTCACTTTGCAAAATAGTATGTGTTTGGCAACCGTAGTGGTCAGTCAGCTTCGCCGTTCCACACTTGAAGCGTGGATTGTTTGTCGTGTAGTGAGCCATTGCGTGAGCGCAGGCGGGGCATCTGACTTTTTTTCCGAAAACGAGTTCCGGCTTATCAAAGTATCTTTGTTTTTGTAGAATTTTTTGCGCTTGTCTGAACTCATCCTCCGTAACAAGCGGTTCATGGGCGTTCGGCACGACAATCCATTCTTCTCTCGGACGCGGCGTGGTATGGTTCTTCCCGGCTTCGGTAACTTTGAACTTGTTTGCTGTAACCGTTCCGATATACACCTCGTTCTTCAATAGTTTGTAAATAACGCCGTTCGTCCAAAAGCAATAATCGGGGTCAATCACATTTGTCCAAATATTAGACCACCCGTTACGGACTTTGTAAACCGAGGGCGACGGTATGCCCTGCGCGTTTAGTGTCTGAGCGATTTCAATCGTCCTGCGACCCTCACAGGCAAGCGAAAAGATAAGACGGACGTAGCCAGCCGCTTCATCATCGGGTACGAGTTTGTTTTTCTCCGTCTTTGATTTCTTATACCCAAACGGAGCGTGAGCGAGGTATTCACCGCGTTTTGATTTTACGTTTTTAGCAGTAATGGACTTTACCGCCAAATCCTTGTTGTAGTGCTGATTGGCGAGGTTGATAATCGCAAGTTCAAGGTTCGAGAGCGGACTTGTGAAACTGTCATATCCGTTGTTGATGGCGATGAAGCGCACATTGAGCGTGACGAGATAGTTCATCAACAAATCGTCCACGTCAATCAGGTTTCTACCGATACGAGAAAGGTCTTTGACGATGATGCAATCTACACGACCGCATTCAACATCGGTAATAAGTCGTTTGTATGCGTCCCTGTCTGAGTGGCTGCCGCTTATCCCGTCGTCAATATAATCAGTAAGTGTAGCATTTTTGAACTCGTCAAGACCGGCGAGATAACTCTTGATAAGTTCACGTTGGTTTTTAATGCTCAGGCTTTCGTTATCAGCACCGTCATCCTCGGATATACGGAGATAAGCGGCGATGTTAAGGCACTTCGCGCCTAATGATGTTTTTGATATTTTACTATACATTCGCCGCCACCCCGCTTTCTTTTATTAAATCCTGTAAATCTTCGTAGCTGTCCGTATAGTTGAGTTCGATGCTCATTTCATTGGTCATAGGCACAAGGGTAATCCGCTTAACAAGCGCATGAATCATGTCTTTCGTCGGTGTTTCGCAATCACGGAACGCTCTGAACTTTACAAGCCATTGGTTTTCAAGCACCGCTTTCGTGTCATACCTTGTCAACTCGGTTTTAATGAAGAACAAACGCGCTTCGGCTTCTGTTTTATCGCTTTCGATTTTCATACGAACCAACTCGTATTCCCGCAAGTCGAGCAAACCTTCAAGGTGATGGGTGTACGCAGCAGAAAGGTTACGTTCCGATTCGTTTACTGTTTTTTCGAGCTTCGACCGTTCTTTTGAAAGCGCAACCTTTTTCTGTTTTAAGGGGTCAGACTTGGAAAGTAATGCCGCCAAGTCATCGAAGGTAACGAGCGTGTCCATGTGCTTCCGCAGTGTTTCCATTACAACCGCGTCCAGTTTGATAAGCGGCATCTTTGCGCCGCGCTTCAAGCCCTGTTCATTTTTTATGTCTTGAATACAATGATAACAGGCATAGTAATATGAAACCTTTTTACCGATATGCCCACCATCGGAGCGCGTCGCAGCTTTTCCGCAGCGCGAGCAGTAGATAATGCCGCTGTATTGATTTTCCTTGTATTCTGTTGCGCCGGTCTTTTTGTACTTTTCTGCCGATTCGTCCAGCAACCGGGCAACGGCATCAAACTGTTCTTTACTTATGATGGCTTCATGCGTATTTTCGTGTGCAATCCACCGTTCTTTTGGTAACAGGACGTGCTTTTTGCCTGAACAGTCATATTTACCTTGAAACAACGTACCTACATAGGTTTCATTGTGTAGAATACGACTGACAAGCCCTGCGCTCCAAACAATCCGCTTGGAAAAATTGGAATGGTCGATTTCACCGGCTTTGTAGCGACCGTTTTGCGGCGAAGGAACGCCTTGAAGATTTAAGAGCTTTGATATGCCACTTGCACTTTCGCCGTTCTGACGCATATCAAATATGCGCTTGACTACATCAGCTTCATCGAAGTAAACCACAAGATGCTTTTTATCATCGCCGTGACGATAACCGTATGGCGGTAATCCGGCAGGTTCGCCGCGTTTCTTCTTAGCTGCATGAGCCGATTTGATTTTCTTGCCTAAGTCGCGGCTGTACATATGATTAACAAGGTTCTTAAACAGGATAAGGAGCTTTTTTCTGCCCGCGTCATCGGCAAAGCTGTCGTAATGGTCGTTGACCGATACGAAGCGGATGCCGTGCTGCACGAAAGTATCAAAGAGCAATTCACCGACTTCGATGTATGTTCTGCCAAGCCTTGATAAGTCTTTGACAACAACACATTTAACATCACCATTTGCTACTCCCGCCATTAGGTCGAAGTACCCAGGGCGGTCAAAGTCTGTGCCGGAATAACCTAAATCAGTGAAAATGCCGCCAAGTGTAAGCTCGCTTCCTGTATGGATGAACTCTTTGCAAATGGCGATTTGATTGTCGATAGAGTCCTCGGCACGGTCGCTGTCTTGCGAAATACGAGCATATATCCATGCGGACAATGTGACGGAGGTTTGAATGACAGTGTTATCCGCTTGCGGATTCTTTCTGCTTTTCCTTGCCATCTTAGACCACCGCCCTTTCAAGCAACGTATCAGCAACATCTACAATGTATATGCTCTCCTGCGGCAATTCGTAACCGCTCGCATATCGGAAACAAACGTTGATGTCTTTGTTATTGGTGACGGTAATTGATTTAATCAAGCCTGTTATAATGCGCCGGTTCAACTCGGTGATGTTCTCATGCTCCATAAACCGTTCTATCAACTGCTTCGCGTGTTTGTCGTCGTCTAATCGGCTCAATTCGTCGCGGAGGACAGTTATATTACCTTCAGATGTTTGGATTTGACTGTTGAAGCTCTTTTTGAACATTTGATATTCCGGCTCCGATATGATGCCGCTATCGAAATGAAGATAAGCCTTCACCAGATAATCGCCATTTTCTTTAATCGTTTGCAAGTTCCGCTCTATCATGTTTTCGATAGCTGCTTGCTTTCTGCCGCGCAAGTCAGCGGTTGTCAAACCGTCAATAACTTCGTCCGGCGACATAAATGACGCTACCTGCTGCTGTATGGACAGCAATACAAGGTTGTAGAGTTTCAACTCGCTTACGTTGTTGTTTTGACACTCGCCTGTCTTTTTATGAGTAGAACAGATGTAGTTGACATAGGATTTGCCGCTCTTTTTCGTGGTTACCTTGGCAGTCATGGGCTGCCCGCACAATCCACACAGAACAAAGCCGGAAAACAGATGCAGTTTATCATTTCCTTGCGCCACTCGCGTATCCATCGCCATAAGCTCCTGCGCCAATATAAAATCCAATTCGTCGATGATAGGTTCATGCGCGTTTTCGATGACATTCCAGTTTTCACGCGGTTTATAGAAGAAATGCTTCATGCGGTAACTGGCTTTTGTTCGTTTACCCTGTTCCAAGTGTCCGATATAAGCGCGGTTGGTTAAAATCCGTTTAATGGCGTTCGGCGACCATTCAGCTTTATCGCTCACAGTAAATGGTGTGTGGTACGAAACCCCAATCGCTTTCTTATATTCGGCAGGAGATAAAATCCCCTTCGTATTCAGCATAGCGGCAATTTGAGCTTCGTTATACCCTGTTATTTTGCAATCGAATATAGCCTTGACAACATCTGCGGCATAATCGTCAACGACGAGTTTTCCGTCTTGTTTTATGTAGCCATACACAGCGTAATTGCAAACCAGTTCGCCGTTTTTGCGCTTAATTTCAAGTTGGCTCTTAGTCTTAACAGATATGTCCTCAAGAAAGGCTTCGTTGATTATATTTTTGAACGGCACGATAAGACTGTTGCTTATATCGTTCATGTCTGCTTTTAAGCTGTCGTATGGTTCGTTGACCGCAATAAAGCGCACTTTTTTAGTGGCGAAGTAGCGTTCAATGTACTTGCCTGTTCCGATGTGGTCACGCCCAAGCCTTGAAAAATCCTTTACGATAACGCAATCGACCTCACCGCTTTCGATATGGCGTATCATGTCCTTGAAAGCGTCGCGGTTGAAGTTTGCGCCGGTGAAACCGTCGTCAGCTAAAACATTAACAACACAAATATCGGGATTGCGGCTCACAAAGTCGAGCAACATTTCCCGTTGGTTCTTAATGCTATTGCTTTCGCTTTTATCGCGGTCGTCTTTGGAGAGCCGGAGGTAGATGTCGGCTCTCCATACCTTTGTTTCATTTGCTTTAATCATAGCGGAATCCTCCTAACATTTTTCCATTACACCCGTGGAAAATGCTCAAGATTGCCGCGTTAGTCCATTTACAGGATAGCGCGCGTACCTCTCATTGTCCACGTTGTCGTTTTAAGCTGAGGTAAGTTCCACGCTCTGCCCGGAGAGCAGGTATTGCTTCAACCGCGCCGTTAAACTCGGCCCCGTATCGAGGAACGATATTCGCACGATAGTATCTTCGTAGCGAAAGCAACGGTCATTCTTAATTTGCCGCAGATAGGATTTCCTTTTTTCAGCGACAGGTAATGCTGTGTCAATTTGCACGTCTTGAATATCAACGAGTTCGTCTATGTTTACAGCCTGTACTGTTTGATTTGTCATTATGTTCGCCTCCGTTCTCCGACCTTTTCCCAAGTTGGGAAAAGGTCTGTGTTCATAAAGTATTCGGGTAATTTTTTATCCATAAAGAATTGTTCAACTTCTGTAATGTCAGCCGTTACAGTGCATTTGGGCAGAGCGTTTAGAACACGCTCGCGGTAATGACCTTTGCCATTTACACGGCAATCGAGGATAGCCACAACGCCAGTGTCGGTTTCGGTTCTGATTAACCGCCCGAAGCCTTGTTTGAGCTTCACAAGCATTTCGGGAACGAGAACACTGTGAAGATACGCCGGAAAGTCAGGGTATTGTGTTCGTTCATATTCACCGATAGCGTCCGGCACTTGGAACGGCAGCTTTACGATTATCAACATGGAAAGCGGGTCGTGCGGAATGTCGATGCCTTCCCATAACGAACCAGAAGCGAACAGTACGCCGTTGCCACTTTTCTTGAACCGTTCAATTTCCTTGACGCCGCCTTTATCAAGACGGAACATCGGGAACGGTATTTTGCGTTGTTTCAATGCAGCGTACACACGCCCCATCGCGTCGTATGATGTAAACAGTACCGCCGCGTGACCGTGAGAAGCCTGTACCAACCGCTCGATTTCGTCCGTAATTGCGTCGATGTATTTTTTATCCTTTGCATTGGGAAAAGGGGTGCTTTCGCTGAAATACAACAGAGCATTTTTCATGTAATCGAACGGCGACGGGTATGTAGCTTCAGACAGCCGTTTACCGAGCCGGTCAATGCCGAGTGATTGGTTCGTTCTTGTGAAATCACCCCCGGCAGAAAGGGTTCCAGATGTGAGAATAGTCGGTATGCCTTTGCTCCATTGGTCACGAAAGAGCCTGTCGTTCAGGTCGTTCGGAACAGCGCAGAGCTTGGGAACATCGTCCTCATAATCGAGCCAGCAAATCAACTTTGCGTGGTTCATAAATTCGGCGGCTTGCTCGTTTAGAAGCTGAAGCTGCCATATCAGTTTGATTAAACGGTCACTTTTGTTGCCTGTCGCACTTTCAACAGGTAATAACCGCCGAACCTTTTTCCATATAACATCGCTGATTTTAGATTTATCGTTGGTGACTGCCTGCTGCTCGGTGTTGTAACGGTGCTTACGCTTTTTTCGTTGTTCACGTTCAATTTCAGCTTTTCGTTGAATCGTCGGAAGCGCGTATATCGCTTGATGCAGACGTACTATCTGCTTGTGCATGATGTCCCGCATGGTGTCGCGGTCGTCATACTCGTTGCCGGTTTCTCTAAGCAGACGTTTCAAGCTGATGTTTGACGTGTCCACGTCGTATTTCCGTCGAACCCACGCAAGCACTTCATCCGCTTTATTAAAGAACGCTTCAAAACGCATGAGGTACAGCAACCGCTCTGAAATTGAATGGAGGTTACGGATATGTCGCGCTAATTCAAGGTCGATAGTGATGCTCTTGGTTTCGTTATCTTCCTTTATAGAATTGGTTAGCTTCAAGAACAACCTGTCGTTCTCGCTTGCGAGTTTCGCCGCCGATTTAACGACTTCAACTTCAAACCCTTCACGCATGAACCTGTGTTTTCCTATACTAATAAAGATGTCCTGCGCGGTTTCGCTTAACAGTTCCGTTCCGTACATCGTCCTTGCCGCGTCAATGAACTTGTGGGCTTCGTCGATGATTAAGGTTTGATAATTCGGGATTAGCGGTTGTTGTTTCTTAGCCCGCAGGAGCGTATCGGCAAGCAGATAGTTGTGATTACATACTTAAATGTCGATTTTGGTTGATTGAACGTCCTCGCGGAAAACGAGGTATGAGCAATCCGCTTTATACTGGCAAGCATCGGAGCATCGCCCGTTTACGCAGATTTTCCGTTTTACGTTCGGGTTGATGTCTGCTTCCGCAAGGTCGATGGTCGAATTCGGCAGGAGCAGGTCTTCCAATACCTGTCGTGTTTCGTCGTTGTTTTCAAATTGCAAGTGTGTCCGCAGATTACGTTCGCAAACGTAATGTTCTTTCCCTTTTCTGAGAACGGCGGTCAGCGGTTCTTTTATAATGCCGCTTTCGAGCATAATTCCCGACAGGTTCGGAATATAGTCCGTCAGTATCGCCCGTTGGAGGGCGATAGACGAAGTGGCTATGGCAATCGGCATTTGAGATATGTTCGCATATTGCATATCTGGATAGAGGTTCATATTCTTTTGGCCGTTAAGCCGTCCTCGTTTGGCGATAACGGCGGGAGCGATATAACCCTCTGTTTTTCCTGTGCCGGTTTGCGCTTCATAAATCGCTGTACCTTTTTTTTCAATAGTGTCCATAATGCCGTGTGCGAGGTTTATTTGCGCTTCGCGTATTGCGTAGCCTTTTTTCGGTAGGATAAACTTGAACAGTGCGTTCAATATCTCGCGGGCTTTCGGCTTACCTATAAAGTTCTTCGCCGTTCTGTCGGCTTGAAGCCAACTTGCTCCGGCTACTTTTGACAGGCGAATCCGTTCCACCATTTTTTCGACTTCGGAAGTGGTCAACGGGTTTAACCTACGGGCTAAGACTTCTTTGCCGCCTGTTTTCAAATTGGCGGCTGTATATATGAAGCGTTCGCCGGATTCGCGTTCAAGTAAAACACATTCATAGGCGTATAAAATAGGCTCGCCGTCTGTAAAGAACTGTTCCGCTGCTTCGGGTGGCAGTTCACGGGAGTATTCATATTGTACGTTTGGCATTTTTAGCAACTCCTTACTTTGACGGCTTCGGGACGGACAGGAGCTACTACCCCCGTCCGTAGTCGAAACCGTCAAAACATAAAATGATAAAATCGTCGTAATGACGGTAGTTAAAATCTGATTTGCTTTTGGCTACGTCCTATTTGCCACGCACCCGGACGTTGGGGAAACAAGAGCCTTTGAGCGCGTCGCACTCTCTCCCGAATGTTCCCGCCGCCCTTTTTCATTCGGCACGATACATTCCCGGCGAACTCCTCTGAGTGCCGACTCCGGTTTATCGGAGGGGGTGGCTGCCGCCACGCCTTATTTCTGACCAACCGCTGTAGCGGAGGGTGCGCTCATATCGTCGCGCTCAGAGCGGCGGCAACCGGTGACTCGTTGTTCCGTGTATGACCGTAAAAGGGAGCCGGTATTTTTCAAGGAACAGGTGAAAAGTCGTTTTACCGAGGCTTTTCATCTTGTAGCCGTGAAAAAGGGTGTTTGTACGGGTGTCATGCAAAATATTTTTTTAGTTTGTTTTTCGCTGACTTGATGGCTTCGGTAATAGTGCCAAGACTTTTGCTGCGTTCGGTGGCCACATCGCGGTATTTACGGTCTTTAATGCAAATTTCAATGAAGCAGAACCTTTGCAAATCTGTCAGCGAAGCCATCGCCGCCTCAAAGTCAATGTCAAACTCAACATCATCCAATCCACCGTGACCGCCGCTTATCCATGCCCCATCAGGGTCTACCGCGTCGATTGCGACTGGTGTTCCCGGCGAGTATTTATGGTCGGGGCGCGTGTGTTTGCGTTCGTCAAGCCATAAGCGATAATCGCCACCCCTGCCGTTTTCGCTTTCATCTCCGAAATGGATGCGGAAAATAGCCGCGTCGCTCATTCCGGCTTTGAGCCACTCCTGACGTTCCCGCTCGAAATGCTCCATTAGCTGTTTGCGCGAGAATTTCGTGAAATTCGGGTTATCCATGTTTTTTCCTCCGTTCGTTTTTGTTATTAAAGGTTCAAAAACGAACGGGAAAGGCGGAGCGCGGGCGCGCGGATGCGGTATTTCAATCACCTCGCCAGTAGACACGTTTGAGGGGTTGTAATGACCTCCGCTTTTTATAAAAAAGAAAAAGGCTGCTGTTTGCATGAGGAACTCCTTTTGGGAGTCCGGCAAACGGCAACCTTGATTGCAAAAAGAAAAGTCCGGCAAGACAGCAACACAAAGTTGCCGTTTGCCGGACTCGTAAACATAAACAGTTACAATGTAGCTGTCGCGGATTCGGTACGGGCGCAACGCGCCGTTTGAATGTTACCTACCCGCCTGTGTCGAGTATGCGTTCAAAACGGTAAGCCGTATCCACCACAACACAGACGTCGGCAAGGCGTTTTCATTCCAAACGCTTTTTTACAGATTCCGCGTGTTGTGATTTAACCGCCTTTTCAGGCGATGGCTGAATATCTAATTTTTCGGAGATAGACTACGCTGAGCGTGATGCGTAAATTACCCCGACCAGTCTATGACAAGTCTTACATGACTTGGTTTCGTGGTAGACCACCTGTGCCTTTCTTGAATGTGGGTATAGTTCGACCTTTTCAATTACATCAATAGTGATAAAAGTCTTTTGGCAATAAGGGCATTTGATAATTTTCTGCCCCGCCGTCTTAAAGTGCTTTTCGCGCCGGAACGCGAAGTGCGGCATAAACTCCGGCACTACTCCGTAAACTACGAAAGCATACGAAACACCCTCTTGGGTTTCAACACGGATTTCATTTTCCATTCTGTAATCACCTCGATTTGTTGATATAGTACGCTAAATGACGTACTTATGGGCGTATAAAAGGGTAGTTTTGCGGTTTTAGATACCCCTCCACCCTTTATTTACAATCGCCGTCAATTTTTCCAAGCGAATCAATGCGGCGCGTTTGGACACGTTGAACACTCCGGCGATATATTCCGGTAACTGTTGTGCGTAGCAATCTTCCAGCGGGCTTGTCCCGCGAATCAGGCGGCGCGGTTTTTCATCATAGAATTTGAAAAAGTTCTTAAACGCTTCACGAAGCGCGGGTTTCGGCATGAGGATAGCTGAGGCAAGGAAGTCCGCTTGACGTTCCATGCTTTCTATATCGCTTCGCTCTTTTAGGCTACGGCTATAATCTACGCGTCCCTCTTTGGCAGCAAGGAATTGGTTTTGATAAATCCCGGCAGGCCCGAAAGGGTTATCCTCATCAAAGGCTTTCCTATGAATAAGCCAATGACAACCTTCGTGCGTCATGGTAAAACGCCGCCGTTTTTCGTTGCGCTTTATTTCGAGTGAACTGTCTATGATGACCGTTCCCGCCGCAACGGGTAGCTGTATGACTTTCCCGGTTTCATCATCCATAATATCGACCGTCCCTTCATTGAACGCCGTCATGCCGAGGACTTGTTTGTTATAGCAGATATGACGGAAATCAACGGTCAGACGCAGATAGAACTCCAAAAACGAATCCACGTCAACGGGTGCAGGTATATATAAAGAATCCGGCGCGAAGTCGTGTACAAGCTGCATCGCGTATTCTTCCAATGCGTCGTAAGTGAGGTACGGTACTTGTGTCAGAGTGTAGCAAGTGTTAAGTTCAAGCATAATTTTACTCCTCCTGTTTTTCATTGAGATACCTTGTAAATTGCTCCCAATCGGCATCTGTGGCTTTGTCTTTCGCCACCCGCAGGGCAATCCGCGCTTTCTGAGTATTGTTGATATATCCTGTTAAATCGGGCGGCGCGGCTTCGCGGGCTTTACCCGCGAGGTCGAAAAAGGTTTGTCTGTCCTCGTCCGACAATCTTAGCGTTTCAACAATCCTGTCAAGCAAATCGAGTTCAATGGGGGTACGCCGCCCTGATTCAATATCGTTGAAGTAACCGGGTTTTATACCCACCCGCTCCGCCATCAGGCGTATTGGTATTTCGCGTTCGTTTCGTTTGATTTTCAGAAACGCTCCGAACATCTGTCTATCGTTCATAATAGCATCACCGAACCTTTGTTATGCCGTCAAATAGCGTACATTCGACGTTATTTTTTGCGGCGAGTGCCGCCGCATGATTTTTCCCGCCGTTACTGGCTTATTTACAAGTATAACACAAGGTCTGTCCCTCTGTACGGTCTGTGCGCTGTAATATCGAAAAAATTTTAATTTTTTCGTTTGCTCTCGAAAACCCTTTGTTTCTCATAGTTTATCATACCGTTTGTCCTTCTGTACGGACTGTGCGACGAAACGTAAAATATCTTCAATAATTCTTCGCCGCGTCGGAAATTATGTCTTGCATGGCTATTATCAAACTGTCTGGGGCTTTGATTTTAGCGCGGCTGCCGAACTGCATGAGCCAACCGAGGAACACAGGGCTTGCCGACACGTCCACGCTGACTGTTACCCAACCATCCGATTCTTCGGAGATATAAATATCCCGTCCGAAGCGGTCGAATACTACGTTTACCAACGAAGGGTCAAAAGATAAAGTGGCGCGGACAAGCTCACCGCTGTACATACCGAATATCTTCTTGGTGTATTCGGCAACGTCGAATCTATCCCTGCCGATGTTATCACGTTTTTCTTCCAGTATGGACACGCTGTTCATTCGGTCTACTTTATAATGAGCGAAGCCGTCATGCTTTACGCTGTACGCGATGAGGTAATAGCTGTCGTCTTTCCAACACAGGGCAACGGGGGTTTGTATGTAGAGTTCGCCGTTCTTGCGGTAGACACGGCGTTTTTTCGCGTTGTAATCGAAATACTTGTAGCTGATTTTCCTGTTTTCGTTGATTGCCGCGTGAATGGCATCCACGTTGTATAGGACATTCTCGTTGATGGTTTTTGGCTGACCGTCTACGAACACATGGCGGTTAAGCTGTTTGGCTTGGTGAACGCTTCCGAGGGCGGCAATTTTCTTGATAAGCCCCGCGCTCTTTTTCGCACTGATGAAACGCGATGATTGAACCGCGTCCACCATCAGCTTTAATTCGGCAAGCTCAAACTGACGGTCGCCGACGAAGTAGCCGACCGTGTTTGTCTTTTGGCTCACGACGTTAATACCGAAATCGGTCAGCCGCTCTATATCGGCATAGAGTGATTTACGCTCCGCCGATATTCCGTAGAGGTCTAACTGCCCGATAAGGTCTTTGACGGACATAGGATGTTCCTCGTCCGTCTGTTCCAAGAGTATTTTCATAAGATAAAGCTGTTTCAACTTTTGGTTTGGGGCGTTTGGCATGGCTTTCCCTCACTTCCTGTTTCGTTTCGTTCTTTACTTTTTCCGGCTTCCGTCCGGCTGTAAAACGCCGTAACGACGCTCAAATGATTGGCGTTTATAATTAAAGACTTCTATCTCATTCATTTCCGATTCCATTTCAGCTTCTTCGGAAGCAGGAATGACGATTATATTCGGAGCGTGTGTAAATTTACGTTCAGGTGCAGGGGTTTTGCCTGAACAGATGTCACGCAGTTCGTCCTCGGTCAGTTCGACAATCGACCCGGTGTTAATCATTTTCAATGCTTTTTTATATGCTTGCGATTCTTTGCCCCGGCGACCGATGACAATATAAGTCGTAAATGCCGGGATATTGTCCGAAGGTGCGCCGCCCGCGAAGTATACAAGGTCTTTCAGCCTTAATGTGCCACCATCAAACATTCCTGCAAAGGCTACTATTTTCATATCAAGGTATTCGGTTGTTTGGATTAGTTCTGTTTGGTTCGTCGCTCTGCTGTATACCCATTGTTTGCCATCTTTGCGGGCAATGAGCAGTTTTTGGTCTGCCATGCGCTGTAACATCTTATATGCGCCGCTCACGCTAATTCCCAAAACATCAGCAGCTTCTTCTTTGTTGAACGTGCCATCCGAAAAAATGGAGAGCAATTTCTGTTCATTGTTTTGTATAGTGGTTTTACCGTTCGCTGTGCCGCTCCCGATATTGTGATTCATGTTGGGAATACGGATAAGAAATCCGCCGTCAACAACGGGGATTTCGGGCTGTACGGAACTGTTCTCATAGGCTTCATAAATTCGGGGTATGCCCGTGCCATACGCTTCGATGATATTCAAGCGGTGCAACACCTTTGCCAACTTTTCGTTACGCGTTATCGAAACCCCAAAGCGCATCAAGTCATGGGTAACGCCGGGCATAATCCCACCCACGGACATAAATTCAATGCGGTCGTCAAACATACTTACCAACACGCTACCCTCAATATAGTAGTCGCGGTGGATATAGGCGTTGATGAGGGACTCCCTTATTCCTTCGACGGGATAATCCGGGTAGTCTACCCGATACACACCTTCA
>Ga0123355_10011514_pt1 | contig 13640 bp, 11 predicted proteins | sample TergutEmb28metaG_3_FD_89872 | JGI IMG/M metagenome (GOLD analysis project Ga0123355, IMG submission 89872) | Embiratermes neotenicus P1 segment gut microbial communities from Petit-Saut dam, French Guiana - Emb289 P1 | ecosystem: Host-associated > Arthropoda: Insects > Digestive system > Gut ...
AAGCCCGCCTTGGATTATTCGGGCTATCTGTATGTGCGCCTGATTAAGGACTTTGCGGAAAATGTGATAGGTCAGCCCGTTACCGCCGTGGCCAGCCTGCATATCGCAGCAGCTTTGGTAAGCTGCGCTGCCCTTAATCCCGAAGATTTTGAAAAAATTATGCTGGTGTCCCCCGCGGGTCTTGCGAGCGATGTGCCGCTGGCTCAAGACGAAGATGGCTACGCAAAAAAGTTTTTGGAGTTGCCCATTATAGGCACGACTATCTACAACGTAATTTGTTCAAAAAAAGCTCTGCCGGAGATATATGCCAACGAAGGCCTGCTTAAAAACTTGGACAGTGAGATTTTGGACAAAATATATTTGGCTGCCCATGGCAGCGGCGCAGCCGGCAAATATGCGCTGGCGGCCCTGTTTTGCAATTTCCTTAACACGGACATCAAAGAAACTCTGGCAGGCCTTGAGACGCCATATCACATCATCGTCGGCGAAAACCACCCCAAGAGCGGCGATTTAGGAATTTTAGGCGAGGTTGGGGAAGGCTTTGCAACCACCGTCGTTCAAGATGCCGGGCCTCTGCCTCATTTGGAAAATCCTGAGAATTTTTACAGCATCTGCAAACAGCTGCTGTAAAGCTTGTAACACTTATTCCTCCCGGCACATAGTATGTTGCAAAGGGGATTGACTGCTCAATCCTTGGAAAGGAGGAAAAAGATATGCGTAATTTTGAACTTTTTGCCGACATGGCTCGTTTTATCGGCAAAACAGTCACCATCTTCACCACATCAGGCGGTCTTTCCGGCTCCGGTTTCACCGGTGTTTTGGCCAGCGTGGATGACTGTGTCGTAAGGCTTATCACCTGCATCGGCGCACCTCCCTGCTGCCCGTTGGGCAGCAGCTGCGACTGGGATAATGGCTGCGGCGGCAACTGGGGCTGGGGCGGCGGCGGTTGGAACAACAGCTGGGGCTGGGGCGGCAACTGGGGCGGCAACTGGGGCCGAGGCGGCGGCTTCAGCGGAAGCAGCCTGCTGGGCTCTGTAACAGAAATTCCCATTCATGCCATTGCATCCTTTACTCACAGCGCCATCTAACTCCTGCTATCAAGCAAATGCACAAAAGCTGCCTCTCTCTTTAGAACAGCCCAACGGGTTTTGCCCCTTGGGCTGTTTCGATTTTATCAAAATAGGTCTATTGACAAAATGCATTATAAGTTGATATAATATTTAACAAAGTCGACATAAGGAGGCAAATGATGAAGGCAGATAAAAAAACGAAAGTATCTGCGGCAGTTATACGGCGTTTGCCCAGGTATTTCAGATATTTGGGGGATTTGTTGGACAAGGACATCAGGCGCATATCTTCCAAAGAGCTTTCTACGCTTATGGGAATTACTGCCAGCCAGATAAGGCAGGATTTAAACCACTTTGGGTCTTTCGGCCAGCAGGGATATGGTTATAATGTGCTGTTGCTTTACTATGAAATAAAGCACATATTGGGACTTGACAAAGTATACAAGCTGGTTATTGTGGGCGCGGGCAATTTTGGACAGGCTTTGGTAAATTATTCTAGTTTTTCCAGAAGGGGTTATCACTTCATTGCTCTTTTTGACAACGACCCCGATCTTGTAGGAAAAACTATGGGCGGCGTTGAAGTGCTTGATGTGGCAAACTTTAAGGACTTTTTGGCGCAAAACCAAGTGGACATAGTTGCGCTGACACTTCCCAGACACGTCGCCGCAGGAATTGCGGATGGCCTGGCTGGTACCGGCGTGAAAGGCATATGGGATTTTTCGGACGGCGATTTAGAGGTGCCTGGTGTCACCATCGTGGAGAATGTGCGCCTTATGGACAGTCTTATGACCCTATCCTATAAGATACACGAAGATGAAATACAGCAAAGGATAAGTGAGGTATAATTTGGAACTTTTGTCACTGTTAATAATACCGCTGGTTGGTGCCGTAATAGGTTATTCCACCAATCTTCTGGCCATTACCATGTTGTTTCGCCCGCATAAGGAAAAGCGAATATTTGGCCTGCGCCTACCTTTTACGCCGGGGCTTATACCCAAGCAAAGGTGGCAACTGGCTCAGAAAATCGGAGAGACACTGGCGGAAAATGTGTTTACAAGCCGAACACTGATAGAGGCCGCCTCAAACGCAAGTATTGTGGAGAACATCACAAGGTCTGTTTGCGATTTTGCGGAAAAAATCCTGTCAAGCCCCGATGCTGTGTCTAAAATTCTTTCGGACTTGCTGAAGCTACCGGAAGAAGAAATTGTCCGTGTTGCGACACATGGACTGGACAAGCTTTTGGATTTTGCACACAACCGCATCGAGGGTAAAAAATTTGCGGACATTATTCCCGCTGCCGCTGTTTCCGCCCTGAAAACTGCCGCAAAAGACAATATTCACATGGCAGCACCCATCTGCCGCAACATCCTTGATGACCCCGGGGTTGATGCCCACCTGCGCCGACTTGTAGGCAAAATAGTCAAAGAAAACACCCGCGGTCTTCTGAGCTTGTTTGTTAGTCCCGATAAAATCTACGACAGTATTGCGGAAAATCTGCTGAAATATTTGGAAGACGAAGAAAACCACATGCTGATATACGAAAAACTTGTGGGCTTTGCGGATGCTGCCATGGAAAAAGAGATCAGTTTTCGGCCGGAGCGCGTAATTACGCTCGAAAAGATGGCGTGTGTCATTATGAGTATCACACCAAGGCACATTTTCCCAAATGCCGAAAACTTTAAGCCCACTTTGGACAAGCTCGTGCGCAATGCCGTGGGCATTTTGGCGCGGCAGGCCGCAGATCATGTGGTCGGCTCTTTAAATATCGTCCAAATTGCCGAAGAAAAAATCAACGCCTTTAAAACCGAGGAGATGGAACAGCTTGTTCTGTCTGTTGTCGGTGAGCAACTTAAATGGATTGCTCTGTTGGGGGGCTTGCTTGGCTTTATCATGGGCTTCTTCCCGGCCATTTTAAATATCTTCATGTAGGAGGTCATTATGACTAATATTGACAATCTTTGCATCAACACCCTGCGCCTGCTGTCCGCCGACGCAATTCAGGCGGCAAATTCCGGGCATCCCGGCCTTCCTTTGGGGGCGGCTCCTATGGCGTATGCCCTTTGGGCAGGACATATGGTTCACAATCCTAAAGACAGCGCGTGGCAAAACCGGGACAGGTTTGTGCTTTCGGCCGGGCATGGGTCGGCGTTGCTATATTCTTTGCTGCATCTGTTTGGTTACAACCTATCGTTGGAGCAGCTTAAAAATTTTCGCAAAATGGGTTCTGTTACGCCGGGTCATCCCGAATACGGTATCACCGATGGTGTTGAAATAACCACCGGCCCGCTGGGACAGGGCATTGCAAACGCTGTGGGTATGGCCTGGGCGGAAAGTTATCTGGCAGCGACCTTTAATCGACCCAACTTTCCTGTCGTTGACCACTACACCTACGCGCTGTGCGGCGATGGCTGCCTGCAAGAAGGCATTGCGGCAGAGGCCGCTTCGCTGGCTGGTACACTGGGACTGGGCAAGTTGATACTGCTGTATGATTCTAACAATATCACAATCGAGGGGGACATCGCCCTTTCCTTTACGGAAGATGTGTTAAAGCGGCACGATGCCTATGGCTGGCATGTGCAAAAGGTGGCGGACGGCAACGACGTGGATGCTGTTTCCGCCGCCATCGAAGCCGCAAAAGCAGTGGTTGACAGGCCTTCCATCATAGAAGTCAAAACAAAAATCGGCTTTGGCTCACCAAACAAACAAGGTACGGCCTCTGCTCACGGCGAGCCGCTGGGGCAAAACGAGCTGGCCGCCACAAAACTTAACCTGGGTTTTGATCCCGAAGAATTTTTCCATGTGCCCCCCGAAGTGCGGGATCATTTTGCGCAAATAGCTGAAGAAGGCGTGAAAAAGCAAGTGACTTGGCTGGAAATGTTGGCGGCGTATAAGTCCGCGCATCCCAAGGAATACGCCGAGATGCAAAGATGGCATAACGGCGATTTGCCCGACCTGCTTAACGACGAGAATTTTTGGGGATACGAAGACGGCAGTTCGGCCACCCGCACATCATCCGAAAAGGTGCTGAACAAGCTGGCGGCACTTGTGCCGAACTTAATCGGAGGCGCGGCAGACTTAGCGCCTTCCACCAAAACCGTAATGGCAGGGCGGGGCAGTTATTCTGCACAAAACCGAAGTGGAGCCAACCTGCATTTTGGCGTGCGCGAACACGCCATGAGCGCAATTGCCAACGGCATGGCTGTTCACGGCGGCTTGCGTCCTTATGTGGCCGGATTTTTTGTTTTCAGCGACTATGAGAAACCCGCCATGCGTATGTCTGCCCTGATGCAGCTGCCGATAATAAGCATTTTTACACACGATTCTATTGGCGTTGGCGAGGACGGCCCAACCCACCAGCCCATCGAACATCTTGCCGTCCTGCGCAGCATCCCTAATTTTACTGTAATACGCCCTTGCGACGCAAAAGAAACGGCGGCGGCATGGTTGTTAGCCCTTGAGCGCAAAACCAGCCCGACCGCAATCATTCTTACACGACAAAACACCGCACTTTTGGCCGAAACGGGCAAAGGCGCGCTGAAAGGAGCGTATATACTGAAAGACAGCGAAAAGGCCGCGCCGGACATAATTCTCATGGCGACAGGCTCTGAGGTAGAACTTATCTGCAAAGCCCACGATGTGCTGAGGCAGCAGGGGATTGACGCAAGAGTAGTATCTATGCCCAGCTGGGAAATTTTTGAGGAGCAATGCCGTGAGTATAAAGAAAGCGTACTGCCAAAGTCCGTCACAAAACGACTGGTCGTTGAGGCGGCCTCGCCTTTTGGGTGGGAGCGGTATGTGGGTTTGGACGGCGGGATAATCGCCATTGAGACATTTGGAAAATCCGGTCCCGCCGCTGAGTTGTTTGCGGAGTTTGGTTTTACCGTGGAAAATGTTGTGGCAAAGGCGGTGAAGATTACAAATGGTTAACTTCGGCGTTTTCTTTGTGATAGCCACATCGGTGGCCTTTTGGGGCATCTTTCTTTCTGCTGCCGTGAACATCTTTCGAAAAATGGCCGGAAAACCCGATGTACAGTGGGTCAATTGGGTGCAACGCCTTGTATCGGAAGAGGGCAAGTCACGACTGCATATATATGCGCAAATTGTTGTGTTCGCGCTGTTGGTGCGCTTGGCAATGCTGGTTTTTGGCTGGTTTTTGCTTGAGATGCGCGAAGGGGCGACGCTGGCAACTCTTTTCCAAAGCTTTAGCAGATGGGATGCCGCCCATTATCTTACGCTTGCCGAAACAGGATATGGCTGGCAAGAAGATGGCCGAAACATACTGTTGGTGTTCTTCCCTCTGTACCCGTATTTGGTTCGGCTGGTAGGTTTTGCAACAGACAATTACCTTGTTGCCGCATACATTGTGTCCTTTACAAGCTATTGCGCGGCCATGGTATACCTTTACCGTCTTGTGCGGCTGGATTTCAGCGAAAAAACGGCTTGGTGGACAATTATACTTATTTCTATTGCGCCCCATGCCTTTTTCTTTGGCGCACCATATACAGAAAGTTTGTTTTTGTTGACAACCACAATGACCCTATACTACATCCGCACCCACAAATGGCTGCTGGCGGGGCTTGCCGGTGCCTTTGCGTCTTTTACGCGGATGGCCGGAATTATCCTGATTGTCGTCGCCGTTGTGGAGTTTATCACACATTACAAGGTGCGTGAGATATTTACAAAAGGTGTGTGGATTTTGGTAATGCTTGCCGGAAGCGGCGCGTATATGCTGCTCAACTGGTATATTTCCGGAGACCCGCTACGGTTTATGTACTATCAGTCCAACCACTGGTACAATAACACCCAGTATTTTGGAACAACCATGATGACACAATTTCGCAACATCGTCAACTTTCAAGACCAAATCTTAATAAACGCCACATTCGTCCCAAATATTTTGGCCTTTGCTTTTGCGATTGCTATGCTGATGTACGCTCACGCAAAAAAACTAAATTTGACTTTCATCGTGTTCGCGCTGGGCTATACCCTTGTGTCTTTCGCACCCTCCTGGCTTCTAAGCGGCGGAAGATATGTTGCCGCCTGCGCCGTGCTGTTTATATTTTTGGCGCACTTCACAGAAGGCAAGCCGTGGCGGCGTTTGGTTATACCGCTGGCCTGCCTTGTAGGATTATTTTTTATCATGGGGACATTTATAAACGGTGGACCTGTTTTTTAGGTAATTACGCGGCCTTTCCTTCAAGCAACATTTTCTCAATAAATACACCGTATCCACGCAGTGGATTTTGTACGAACACGTGGGTTATCGCCCCGACAATTTTGCCATCCTGCACGATGGGGCTGCCGCTCATGCCTTGTACAATGCCATTTGTGCGGGTTATCAAACCTTGGTCTGTTATGCGCACCACCATACCCTTTTCGGCATCCGCATCTTCGTTGACACTTTCGATATATACATCATAAGTTTTTATGTCGCCGCCCTCAATATTTGAAAAGATTTTGGCCGGCCCTTGATGAATTTGATCGTGACGGGCAATTGCATAGGTAGCAGTGGGCAGGCCGCTGTAGCTTGGAGAAAGTTGCCCATATAGTCCCAAAGTAGTATTTTTACTGATAGCACCTATTACGGCATCGGGACGAATCTCGCCAATAAGCTCGCCGGGTTCGCCCTTCTTGCCCTTCACTATGTCTATTATATTGGACTCCATTATCTGGCCATGACGCACAGTCATCAGTTTTCTGGTATCAACATCCATTATGCCGTGCCCCAACGCACCAAAATGCCGCGTATTTGGGTCATAGTAAGTGATAGTGCCCAGCCCCTGCGTCGAATCCCGCACCCAGCAGCCAATTTTGGCTCGACCATCATCTCCGCTTATGGCGGGCGTAATGTCGACACTGTGTGTCTTGCTATCTCGCAATACTTCTAATGTGATGCTATTAGTGGCATTACTTATAGCTTGTGACAACTGAGAGTGACTAAACATGGTGGTGTCCCCCGCTTTCAGCACAATGTCACCGGGAAACAACTTGCCTTCGCTAGGATTTGAGGATGTGCCGTCGTTGCCCACAATCTTATCTGTTCGTAACACCATAATGCCATCAGTATAAAAACGCACCCCGACAGTAATACCAACAGGCACAAGCAGTTGAGTTTCTTGTCTCTGGCTGGTCACAGTTATAGAATCTTCGTAAAAAATTTCGTTATAAGGATATGCCTGGATTTCGACATAGTCTCGCAGATTAAAAATCAGATGCAGAATCAGCGAGACAACAAGGATAGTCAAGGCAAAAAAAAGAAACTTCTTATGAGTTGCCGCAGGATTTTTCATCAAATCACTTCCTTCATGCATGATACTGGATTTATTTTGTCCGATATCGCCTAAGCTATGCAGGAAGCTTATATACTATTTCGATTTTTTTGACAATTGAGCCAATTTGATCATTTCTCTGGCGGCCTTTTCCGTGGTTGTCGTAATGGCTGCGCCTCCGATAAGGCGGGTAATTTCGTCCACTTTTCCCTCGCCTTCCAATTTATGGACATGGGTAAGAGTGCGCTCGCCCACAAGATTTTTTTCGATCAAAAAATTGACATCGCCCATGGCAGCAATTTGCGGAAGATGCGTGATGCACAAAATCTGGTGGTTTCTACTTATCATGGAAAGTTTTTCCGCCACTTGTTGCGCCGTGCGTCCGCTTATGCCCGCATCAATCTCGTCAAAAATAAAGGTTTCGATAGTATCATAATTTGCCAGCGCGGTTTTAAGGGCCAACATAACTCGGGACATCTCGCCGCCGGAAGCAATCTCCGACAGGGGTTTCAGGTCTTCGCCAACATTGGCAGAAATTAGAAATTCGGCGCGGTCAAAGCCGCTTGGGCCAAATTCACTGCGGGTTGTTATTTCGATGACAAAGCGTGCGTCTTTCATTCCCAAGTCTTTTAATATGCTTTCAATTTGTGCTTCAAGTATCTTGGCGGCATCCTTACGTATCTTGGACATCTCCATACAACAACGGCCAATTTCTTTTTCCAGCGACTTTTTTTCCAGTGCGAGGCGAGCCAACTCTTCTTGACTGCCCTCTATGATTTCAAGTTTATGACAAATTTCGTCATAATATTCTATAATCTGTGATGCATTGCGGCCATACTTTTGTCGCAGACGATATATTTGATCAAGCCGCGCCTCAATTTCTTCTAATTCTTGGGGATTATGTTCCAACGATTCGGAATAACGGGCAAACTCACGCGAAATTTCCTCCACACAAGCGTATGCGCCGACCGTTTCGTTGGCCATATTTTTCTGATTTGAATCCAAAGTCACGATAGAATCTGCATACTCCAGCACTCGCGCCATTTTGTCCATCACGCCGCCTTCGCCGCCCAAAAGCTCTGCCGCCCCGGTGGCATAATATGTAATTTTTTCGGCATTAGCCAGTACTTTGCGCCGCTCCGCCAGCTGCTCTTCCTCATCCGGAGTCAACTTTGCCGCCTCAATCTCCTGTATTTGGAATTTATACATCTCTATTGTGTGTTCCTTCGTCTCGCTGCCGCCTGAAATATCGGCCATGTTTTTCAATAAGGTGCGATAGTTGGAAATATACCCGGAAAGTCGGGCTTTTTTGGACTCTAAGTCATTTTGACAAAAGCGATCTAAAAGCTGTAAATGCTTCGTCGGGTTTAACAGAGACTGATGCCCATGCTGCCCGTGGACATCCATAAGAAGGACTGCAATGTCCCGCAGCATACCCACAGTTATAAGCTTGCCGTTGGCCTTCACAACAGATCTGCCCTTGATGCTGTGAGAACGATGTATCAACAGCGCGTTGTCCGAATCAATCTCCACGCCCAGCGCGACAATCTGCTCTATAAGCCCCTTATGAGAAATTGTGAGAAAAGCATCGACATCAGCAGTTTCCGCGCCGGTGCGTATGAAGTCTTTGGAAACACGACCGCCCAATACAAAGTTGATCGAATCAATGACGATGGACTTTCCCGCACCGGTTTCGCCGGAAAGAATGTTTAGGCCGGGGGCAAAATCTATGGTGGCTTCCTCTATAAGGGCCACGTTTGACACTTTAAGATGCTCTAACATATTATCTCCCGGATACGGCGGCGAAGTCCCGCCCAATTTTTATACGCAAAGTCTCATAAAAACCGATATTGTTGGTCTTGATGATGTTGGTAAAATGTTCGGAAGTAGCAACGGAAATTTCAAGCTCACCCTCCATGATATCAGCCAATTTGGACGGACTTACCCTTTCGCCGTCAAAAGAAATAGATATTTGCGAAACATCTATTTGTGGCGATTTTTTTATACGAATTTGGATATTGTCCTCGTGTGGCAGCACAACGGGGCGTGCGCTGAGGGATTGGGGCGAAATAGGCGTAATGACCACCATCTTTGCGTAAGGTTTCAGCACAGGACCGCCTGCCGCCAGACTGTACGCCGTAGAACCAGTGGGCGTGGCTACCACCAAACCATCGGCACGGAAAGTGTCCATATAATCGCCGTTAATGCTGACTGCACATTCTATCAAACGCGAAACGGCACCGCGGTAGATGACAATGTCGTTAAGTGCTAGGTGTGTGCCGCCATTTGCCGTGTGAACTTCCAGCATCATACGCCGCTCGATTTTGTAATTCCCTGTAAGCACCTTTGTGATGGACTCTTCCGCGTGGGTCTTGTCCGCGTCGGTAAGATATCCAACATTTCCCAAATTGATACCCAGCAGGGGTGTCGCTCTGTGCGCTGCATATCTGGCGGCTCTGAGCATGGTGCCATCCCCGCCCAAAACCACAATAAAGTCCACATCGTCAGTGACACTGTGTGCAAATTCGATAGCTTCACAACCTAAGTCACGCACAAATGCGATCAGCGTACGGGTTACGGACATGTCCGTGTCCCTGTTAATATTTGTAATAAATCCGATTTTCTTCATTGCGAATCACAGCCTCTCAGCAAAAATCAGATACTCTATGTTGCCATTTTGCCCTGTTATGGGCGAAAAGTCCATGCTTTTTATGAACATTTTGCGATCCACCATCGCGTAAAAAATCTTCTCGATGGACTGCGCATGAGCTGATAAGCTCCTCACAACACCTTTTTTATTCAGTGCTTTCGGGCCGCACTCGAATTGAGGCTTTAACAAAAAAATGACTTGACCGCTTATTTCCAGAATTTCAGATACTTTGGGAATCACTTTTTCAAGGGATATAAACGAAAGGTCAACTGCGACAAAGTTGGGCACAAAAGGCAGTTCGTGGATGGCAAGGTCTCGGATGTTGATGCCCTCCATGGAAATTACACGCGGGTTGAGTCGAAGTTTTTCCGCAAGTTGACCATGGCCGTTCTCCAAAGCAATTACCCTCGCCGCATCTCTTTGCAACATGCAATCTGCAAAACCGCCGGTGGAAGCTCCAATATCCATACAAAGGCGACCGCCTAAATCGATATCAAATTTATCAAGAGCATAAGCCAGCTTCAAGCCACCACGTGATACATAAGGAAGTTTTTCAGCGCGTATCTCCAAGAAACAGTCTGGCGAAAATTTTGCGCCGGGTTTTGAAATCATCTTTCCTGACACAGAGCATCTGCCTGCTAATATTATTTCCTTGGCATATTCCCGTGAGACATCCAGTTGCTCGCACACCAAAACATCAAGGCGTTTCATTGGTCAAAATCTCCAAAATTCGATTGAAAATACTTTCAGCATCCAGTCCTGCCAGCTTAAATAGCTCTTCCCTTGTGCCGGTGGGCAAAAATGCATCAGGGATAGCAAAACAGTGGATGTTCATACCTTGCAAGGCAAATGTCAGCCTTTGACCGAAGCCGCCATCATATACATTTTCTTCCATTGAAAATATTCGGGAATATTTGCGCAGATCCTCCAATATTGACTTATCCCAAGGTTTGATGAAGTATGGACTTATCAAGGTAGCCGCAAAACCAGAATCTGCCAGCATCTGCTGCACTTTGCAGGCTACAGGAAACATAGCCCCCACGGAGACTAACGCAATGTCTCCATTCTCGGCAGTTTCCGCATGAATCTTGCACGCTGTGTCTTTGGGATACCGTATGGCCACAGGGCCGCTTTGAGTGAAAGCAAAATCCAGCATGGCCTCAAGCTCCGCGCCGTCCTTGGGCGCAAGCACAGTCATATTGGGCATGTGGGAGAGATAGCTTAAATCGAAGACCCCTTGGTGCGTCTCACCATCGCCACCTACAATGCCCGCTCTGTCCAGCACGAATACTACAGGTAAATTTTGTATGCAAACATCGTGTAGGATTTGATCATAGGCCCGCTGCATAAATGTAGAATATATGGAAACAATCGGGCGTATACCGCTTGCCGCAAGCCCCGCCGCAAAAGTCACAGCATGGCTTTCGGCAATGCCAACGTCAAAAAAACGTTTGGGGAAGTGTCTCTTGAAGTCAACCAAGCCCGTACCTTCGGACATAGAGGCCGTTATAGCGACAATATTAGGGCTGCTTTTGCCCAATTCGACAATTTTCTTGGCAAAAATATCCGTGTATGTAACTTTGTCTTTGGTTTTTGGTCGACCGGATTGAAGATCAAAAGGACCGACTCCGTGGAATTTGTGAGGCTTACGCTCTGCCGGGCCGTAACCCTTGCCCTTTTTTGTAATTACATGCACCAAAATCGGCCCGCGAATTTCTTTCACATTTTGGATAACAGAAATCAGCTGGTTTATGTTGTGGCCATCAATGGGGCCATAATATTTAAAGCCCAACTCCTGAAATAGCACACCTGGTAGAAGGAAATATTTCAATTGGCTTTTTGTCTTTTCGATAAAATTTTCAGTCATTCGCCCGGCGAGGGGGATGCCTTTCAAAAATTTACGTACATCTTGTTTTGCAGATATGTATGAGGGCGCAGAGCGCAAATCGTTGAGATAACGGGAAAGAGCACCCACATTTTCGGAAATGGACATCTGATTATCGTTGAGAAAAACTACAATGTCAGTATCGCTACGGCCGATGTTGTTCAGCCCCTCCAACGCCAATCCACTTGTAAGTGAGCCATCACCAATAACGACGGCAACTCTGTTATTGCGACCCAACAAGTCGCGGCTTACGGCCATGCCAAGCGCGGCGGAAAGGGAAGTGGAGCTATGCCCCACGTCAAAAGCATCGTGTGGGCTTTCTGCGGATTTTATGTAACCGCTGAGGCCGTCCATTTGTCTGAGAGTATCAAATTGTTCTCTGCGCCCTGTCAGCATCTTGTGGGGATAGGATTGATGTCCCACGTCCCAAACAATCTTGTCCGAAGGCGAATTCAAGCAGTAATGCAGAGCTATGGTAAGTTCTACTACACCCAAATTTGAAGCTAAATGGCCGCCCGTTTTAGAGACGGAGTGTAACATAAAGTCCCTTATCTCTTGCGCGAGGGTCTTCAATTGGGTCGGTTTAAGTTTTTTTAGATCCTTTGGCGAATCTATCTTGTCCAAATAGTGCATACCTACCTCAACTATTAGTATAAAATCAACGCAATTAGTACACCCAACATACCCCCGGCAAGCACTTCTACCGGCGTATGCCCCAGCACCTCTTTCAGCTTTTTGTCCAACTTTACGCCGCTGTTTTCAAGGCTTGCCAGTATATCATTTATGACCCTTGCCTGATTGCCTGCGGCGCGGCGCACGCCGGAAGCATCGTACATCACAATCAAACTAACGATTGCGCCCAGTGCGAAAATAGGCGAATCAAAACCCTCAGTCAGGCCGATTACCGTTGTTACGGCGGTGACAAAAGACGAATGGGAACTGGGCATACCGCCCGAAGACATCAAAAGTGCCCATTTGAATTTTCTGCTGCGCACAAACTCGAAGATGATTTTGATGACTTGCGCCACAAGCCAAGCGCATAAGGCTATCCAAAGGGCATTGTTATACAGGATTTCGTCAAAAAACGACATGTAATCACCTAGTTCTGTCTACCAAATTCTCCGCCAGGGACATCAAAAAGTCAGAATTCTTTAGCCCTTTGAGGGAGACAATTGATGAATCAGACAATTGATTGTATAATTCATTCGCCTTGTCTATGCCCAAAATGGCCGCGTATGTAGATTTGTTATTCCTCCGGTCGGTTTCGATATCCAACAAGTCGTCTCTTATCTGAAAAGCCACGCCCAACTTATAGCCGATGTCCTCCATGACATTTACAGTGGTTTCGTTGACCAAAGCGGCCAGCGCACCACATCCAAATGCGGCCATAAACAGCTTTGCCGTCTTGTTTATGTAGATATATTCAATTTCGGCGGCAGTGGCGATCGCACCCTCAAGATACACATCCATAACTTGCCCGCCTATCATCCCCTCTATTCCGGAATATTTCGCCAATTTGCCCATAGCTTGCAGGAAATGGATTTTATTGTGAGCAATACAATGATCAGCCATCACTTCATACGCTCGGTTTAACAAGGAATCCCCGGCCAACAATGCCATACCTTCCCCAAAGACCATGTGATTTGTGGGCACGCCCCGTCGCAAATCGTCGTTGTCAAGGGCGGGCAGATCATCGTGGATAAGGGAATATGTGTGTATCATTTCCAGCGCGCAAGCAAAGGGCAGGGCATCTTCGCGCCTGCCGCCCA
>Ga0123355_10011515_pt1 | contig 13639 bp, 11 predicted proteins | sample TergutEmb28metaG_3_FD_89872 | JGI IMG/M metagenome (GOLD analysis project Ga0123355, IMG submission 89872) | Embiratermes neotenicus P1 segment gut microbial communities from Petit-Saut dam, French Guiana - Emb289 P1 | ecosystem: Host-associated > Arthropoda: Insects > Digestive system > Gut ...
GCATACTAAACGGTGTATGCGAATACGGCTCTAGCGGGAACGCGCCCCACTTATCGGCCTGTTTATTAAACCCAAAGCCCGCACGCAGGCGATAGTACGCATCTTTCAGCTTAGCCAAGCCGCTTGCACCTTCTTTTGCCGCTTTGCTAAACACCTCTTGCACACTAAGCATAAACTTAGAATTTTGGTGCCAATAAATAGACCCAATACCCTCGTACTTATACATAATTCCACTGCGCCCTGTAAATTGCTTGTGTGCGAAGATTTCCTCGTACAGCGCGCGGGCTTTTGCCGCGTCTGCGTCGGATAGGTTCAACTCCTTAATCCAGCGCTCTACGTCGGCAGAATGACGGATTGTATCGTGGAAGCGGACATTACCATCGGCATCTTTTAGGAAGAAGCCTTCATGGCCCTCCGCAATAAGTTTTTCTATCAATGGGAAAGTTTTTACGCTTGCCGCGGGAATAATATTCCGCTCCATAAATGTTTTTAGCGTTTTGCGCGGATACAGGAAGAATTGGTCATGCTCCGGGCTCATCAGGTCGCTGGCTTCCATGGCTTCTACAAGCGCAAGTGTTTCTTCCGGGTTGAGGATTCCGCTGCCAAGCACGGCGGTTTGCCCTTCCAGCATCAGGAACATATGGTCAATTTTTAGGCTGTCTGCGGTAAGGGTTAAGATATTGTAGGAATGATACATGCCGTCCGGCCGTTTGTTTTGTGCAATTGTTTCGGAAATGGTTTCAATTGCCTTGTCGATAAAGTCTATCAGAACGTTTGCGTTTACGTGGGTTTTGCCGCTAAACCCATGGGCATAAACGGTTGAGCGATACTTGTCAAACGCGCTTTCTACAGCATCCAGGAATGCACGTGGGGATAGGCTTCCGTTTTCAAGTACATCGGATATGCCTGTCAGCCACTTTACAACCTCGGCGGATATTTCGAAGCTGCCGCCTTGGCGCTCTATTAGGTTTTTGCAGTGGTGCAAATGGCGGTACAACTGGTACACCGTTACCATGCTTAGCCCGTTGCCAACAATGGCGTTGTTGGCATCGTTCCATTCCGGGCGCTGGGTGTTCATCCAAATGCCGCCGCCGGGTACAAGGTTGGACAGCTTTGTGAGAATGGGTACAAGGAGTTTTTCCACAAAAGACACGTGATAGATACTGCCGCCTACGTCCATTATAAGCTTGCCGTCTGTGCCAAATGTTTCTGCTTTTGCCATGATGCTGTTGTGCTTTTCGCGGTTAAAGAACACGGTGTCTTTCGCGTTTTTAAGCAGCTCGGCATACGGGCGAATTTCGTAAGGGACATTGGCATAGGTGAATATTTCGTTGTTTATCAGCTTGGCCAAATCTTCCGGCGAGTAGGCTTCTAGCCACTCCAAAAGCTTATTTAAGTACACAATTTGATGGTCGCCCCAGTAGCCATATCCGGCCCACGGGTCGTGCGGAGATGGGGTTTCCCAGTCTATGCCGTCTTGGTTAATGCGGTATGGATTAAAGCCGTCCGGCGTGGAAGCGTTGAGGAATTTGGCAATCATCGGTGCGATATAGCCGGGGAAGCTAAGCCCCATGGCTTCCCAGTTTTGGAAAATGTCGCGCCAATTGCCCTCGTAGCTGTACACACGGTTACCTTCGTCGTCTTTTACGCGCACGTTGAAGTAGTTCCACGGGCGGGAAGGGTCGCCATGCCTGCGGGAGAATGTAAGCGGCAAAAATTCCAGTGCCAGGCGGATTACGTCGGGGTTGCCATTTTTGTACGCCGCTTCGTGCAATTGCAAAATATTATTGATACCTTTGATTTCCTCCAAGAATGCTGCTTGGCGTATGGCCAATTGTTTGTCGTGTACTTTAACGAAATTAATAAACAGTTGCGGGTCGCAGCCGTATTCGTCTAGGAAAACGCCGCCGCGCATGTTGTTGTACAGCACGTTCATGTAATGCCTTATGCTGCTGCGCCCGTCTTTTGTATGTTGCAAGCCGTCTGCAACGGCAACAATGCGTTTGAGTTCTGCCGTGCCTTTTTTGATATCCGCTTCTACAGCGGCACGCAGCTTGTCTGCCGGGGTGTTGTTTACCTCTTTTGCAAGGGCGGCAACTTCTTTCTGGTTTAGCCGCGCATCAAGCACAAGCAGCCAGCTTTTTTCCGCGCCGCCAGCAAGCGTCATGCTTTGGTAGCCAAGGAACGCGCCCTTACGCCCAACGGAATTGGTTTCGCCTTTTATTGCGGCAATCCCGCCGCGTGCAAAGTCTGCCAATTGGTTAGAGGACAGCAAAAGCCCTTCCGCATCGCTTAAATGCCACGCCACGTTTGCGCGCAATACTTCGATAGGCTCGGGTGTGTCGCCAATCAGCGATGTTAGGGAGTACACAACCAAGCGGTTGCCCACACATTCGCACGCTTTGTAAGCATCGGTTAAACAGCTGGACCCTTGCGCCAGGTTTGGGGCTATATCATATGGCATAATATTTTCCACGCCGTCTAATATTTCCAGGGAAATAGGGGCGTTGCCAAGGTTTACAATGTGCGATGTACGCACAAGGCCGTACTTTTCGCCGGTTTCCCACTGGTACGAAAATTGCAGTTGTAGGCAGTCGTTAATTTCTTCAAAAATAATAGCGTCGCCGGTGTTGCGCTTATACAAGTTGCGGCGGATAGCGTAGGAGCTGTCAAACCCGGTTGAAAATGGCTGCCAAACGCGCCCGTCTTTTAACCGGATTAGCGTTTTTGGCCCCGTAGATGTAGCAAGGTGCAGCCTATCGTCTGTTTCGTATGGGAACACGCTGCCCGCGGGGTTTTGCCGCCCTGCCGCAAGCGCTCCGTTGCTTGATAAGTACATCCACATATCAGACGCCGTTGCCACGTTAATAAAAAATGCAGGTAGGTTTTGAGCGTTTTCAATTTTATAGTACACGCCCGATGGTTTTGTCTCAAACATTCGATCAGCTCCCGTTATTTTTTGTTATTTTGTCAAAGTATAACATGATGAGCGCATAAAAAAAAGCGGCAGGGGATTATGCCGCAGGTAAAATTGTAAGGTATATATCTTCGTAAGGATTTTTTTAATGAACACGGATGTGTAATCCGTGCACATGTTTTATTTTCGATTGAAAATTAAAAATTTCCATTGACCAAGTGGCTCGTCCAGAAACCATTCATCGCGATAATCGAAGTTGAATTCTTGAGCAGCTTCCTTAATTCGTTTGGGTTGATGAAGATAGACGGCTCTGTTAAACTTTTCGCCGTTTATTTCAAGGTGACTTCTTCTTTCGCAAAAGCCATCACCACCAACAAAGCCTAAAAATAAAAATCCATTAGGCTTTATAACTTTGGCAAAGCTGTCAAAAACCATATGAAGGTCATAATCTTCGATATGAATTACAACGCCCAACGAAACGATACCGTCAAAAATACCGATTGAATTGTCCAGTTGTTTCAAATCCATTAATTCAAATCGACAGGTGGGATTTCTTGTTTTAGCAATCTTGATAGATTCTTCCGACAAGTCTACGCCGACGACATCAGCCCCTAAACCCGCAAGACGCATACTCTCACACCCTGTTCCACAGCCTGCATCTAATATGCGAGGGTTTGTGTCGAAGAGCCCAATAAATCTTTTCAAAAAGGGCAGCATCAATTCGTTGGCGTACCATTCTATAGCCGTATCATGTGCAGTTGCATCATAATAATCTTTCATGCCTTTTCTGCCATGATTCATTTATGTCACCTCATAAAATTTACGCAAAGCACTTGGCATTGCCAAATTGTTAATTTCTTTTGTTTGGACAAAGGTGTAGTCCGCTATAGTGAAGGATTCTTCGATTTGGCACATGTAACCAACCATATTCCATTTAAGATGGGTAAAGCGGTGTGCTGCTTCTCCCATATGTGTTAATTGCGCGCACGTATACCCTAGTTTTTGAATGTGTGCCGCAACGTCTTGTGCTTCAAGTACTTTATCTACATGGTAAAATTCCCATAAACCATGCAGTAGCTTTTCGTTGCGTTTGCGCATTAAAATACCATGGAGAGGGTGGCATAAAAGCAAAATAGTTTTGTCTATCTCTTTCACGGGTTTTTTAGACGGCTTGACGGGGAGTTGATGGCGGATATCCTGCCCTTTGCAAAAATCAAATACAGGGCATTGGTCACAAAGTGGATTTTTGGGTTTGCAGATTAGCGAGCCAAGTTCCATCAATGCTTGATTAAAAGTGCCGGCACAGTCCGGCATTATTTTTTCTAAACGCATTGCCAGTGCTTTTTTTGTAGCTGTTTTCGAAATATCGTCTTCATTTCTTTCTAAGCGGGCCATGACGCGTAAAACATTGCCATCTATAGCCGGTGCTTTTTTATTGTAGACGATACTGGAAATAGCACCGGCAACATATGCGCCAATACCGGGTAGCTTTTGTAGCGTTTCTGGCTCTTGCGGAATTTGCCCGTCAAAATCGTTCATAATAATTTCGGCGGCCTTTTTCAAATTGTGAAAACGGTTGTAGTATCCCATTCCGGCACAAATCTTTAATATCTGGTCTATTGGCGCCATTGCTAATGCTTCGATAGTTGGAAAAGCCTCTATAAACCGGAGATAATAAGGCAGTAACGTATTAATTTGCGTCTGCTGTGCCATCACTTCCGAAACCAAAATATAATAAGCGTTTTTTGTCGCACGCCAAGGTAAATCCCGTTTGTTGTTAGCATACCATTGCAGTAATTGTGCTTGCATAAAATCTTCCTAACGTATATCTTATACTGAGTTCATTCGCTACAACTCTATTGTAGCACAAATAAGCAGACAGGCTCAATGAAAATGCTTTCAGCAATTTTACATTAAGGAGTGACAGCCAATGGACGATAGCATCTTCAAAAAAATGAAAGCCAAGGAAGGCATGACGGCCCATATAATTTGCCCGCCGCCGGGTTACCCAACCTTCGGTGGCTTTAGTCATGCAAATGGCGGCAAGTACGACTTTATCCACTTATTTGTCACAAGCAAACAGGAATTTGCAGAGCGGTTTGGGAGTGCGGCAGAATTTGTTGCCGGAAATGGTTTACTATGGGTGTCCTATCCGAAGTCTACCAGAAAGCAAGCCTATGACATAAACCGCGACAGCCTTTGGCACTTGGTGCTTCCGCTTGGTTGGCACCCTGTTGCACAAATTTCGCTTAGCGATGAATGGTCTGCGGTTAGGCTTAAACGCAACGAGGCCGGGGTAGTGTACGCGCATCCTAAGAATGTGAAGGGGCAAACATAACAGGCCACATAGTTGTCGTGTTTTGGATGGTAAAATAAATAGGACAAATGATAAGGAGGTGCCCTATGGCACAAGAAAAATTAAGCTACGAGCAATTTTTAGAAGCAGTGTTCGATGAACACGACCACGCTTTTGTGCAGGATTTACACAACACCATGCTGGATAACGGCTGCAAAGCAACATTTGAAGAAAAGAAAACCGGCCTGCTTAGCTCCCATAAGCATACCAAAACAAAAAAGACGGTGATGAATCTGCTCCTTAAAAAGCACGGTTTGCTTGTTCGTATCTACGGCGAGAACATTGGCAAGTATCCGGATTTCTTAAACACGCTGCTGCCGGAAATGGTGCAGTCTATCGAAAGTGCCGGTACGTGCAAAAGATTGGTTAGTAATGGATGCAGCCCCAAGTGTATAGGCTATGACTTTACAATTGGGGACGCGAATTTTCAAAAGTGTAGGTACAATTGCTTCGAGTTTTTGGTAACACCGGAAAGCGCGCCGTACATCAAGCAATTTGTGGAAAACGAGTTAAACGAGCGAAACGTCATCTAAGCAAGCACGGAAATGTTTTTGCGGCATCCTCCTGATACAATGCATGTGACTGGTCAAAAAGGAGTGCAACACATGCAACAAATCCTGCAATACATTGATACAAACTTAAAATCCGAAATAACCGCTGCAGAACTTGCCGATATGGCAGGTTATTCTTTATGGCATTTTTGCAGAATGTTCTCCCAAGAAACAGGGTTGCCGGTTATGGCATACATCGCAAAACGCCGCGTAGATAACGCCCTTATGGAAATTTCCAATGGGCGCAAAGGCACAGATGTAGCATTGGAATACGGATTTGACACCTACGCAGGGTTTTACAAGGCGTTTGCCCGCATGTACGGTTGTTCTCCTAGGAAATATCTCTCCCTATACGGGGAGTATCAACCCAAACAATCAGGAGGATTTGCCACTATGCAAGAACATGATTTAAGAAAAATTTTAACCAATTGGGATATCCCGCAAAACCTGCCGCTTGGCGACATATGGATTTTAGACGGCGCAAAAGTGTCTGGCAATGTGTGGAAAGTGGGCAGCGATTATGTGCTAAAATTTGGCCCGCGCGACCAGATGCTTAAAAACATACGCATTACAAAAGCCCTTGCGGCGCAAGGCTTTGCCGCGGCAGAAACGCTGGCTACCAAAACAGGGCAAGCATATATCGACGGCGAGCAAATTTTTGCGCTATACCACAGCCTGCCTGGGAACCCCCTTTCCAAAGCGGACCGTTTTGGCCATAACCGCTACGATTTTGGCTATAAATATGGGCAAGGCTTGGCACGGCTGCACGCTGCGCTAAAAGAAGTAGAGCCGGATATCATGCCGGACGAAGTGAACCTATATAAAGACGTAACCGGCTGGGCATTGCCCAATGTGCAAAAGCAAAATGAGCAATGGAATATGGGGTTTCCGGCGGAATTTTTTGAAGATTACGTCCAAGAATTTGGCAAGCTTTTCGACAAGCTGCCAAAGCAGTTAATCCACCGCGACCCTCACCCGTCCAATATCCTTTTTCACAATGGCGAAATTAGCGGCTTCATAGATTTCGACCTGAGCCAAAGGGATATCCGCTTGCGTGACATATGCTATTGCGCTACAGGGCTTTTATGCGAATGGCGCGGCGTGGATAACATCGAAGAAAAATGGCCGCTTGTACTGGAAGGGATTTTGCACGGCTACGAGAGCGTAAACCCGCTAACTCCGGAGGAAAAGCAGGCTGTGTACTATGTGCTTTGTTCGATTCAAATGGTTTGCATTGCGTACTTTGCAAGCGTAGAAGAATTTCAGGAGTTGGCAAAAACCAACCGTGAGATGCTACAGTATTTACAGCGTCAATGTAATCCGCTTTATCCGCAGCACATTCAACAAAACCGATAATGAGCTAAAACTCATAGCAATGGCGGCAATCATAGGGTTAAGCAGCGGCCCGCCAAAAATGTACAGCAGCCCTGCGGCAATTGGTATACCTGCAATATTATAAGAAAATGCCCAAAATAAATTTTGTCTGATATTCCGCATGGTTCGCTTGCTCAAGTATATTGCGCTGGCAACACCTTGCAAATCGCCGCGCATCAGCACAATTTCGGCAGATTCTATTGCCACGTCTGTGCCGCTGCCTATGGCAATGCCAATATCTGCCTGCGCAAGCGCCGGTGCATCGTTAATGCCATCGCCAACCATAGCAACCTTGCTGCAGTCTCGTTGTAACCGCTTCACATTTTCTGCTTTATCCTGCGGCAAAACTTCCGCCAAAACAGTGCCAATACCTGCTTCGTGGGCAACGGCTTCTGCTGTGCGCTTGTTGTCGCCTGTAATCATAACCACATTTATGCCCATGCTGTAAAGCCGCTGGATAGCCGCTTTGCTCGTGGGCTTTATTATATCCGCCACGGCAATGATGCTTTCTAATTTGCCATCAATAGCCATATACATAGGCGTTTTGCCCCCGTGAGCGAAGCGGTCACTGTCCTGGATGTAGTCTGTCATGTCTATATTGCGGCTTTCCATGAGCCGGTTGTTGCCGATGAACAGGTTTTTGCCTTGGATGCGTGCCTCTATCCCCTGCCCTGTAATGGAATTGAAGTGTTCCACTTCGGCAAGCATACCAAATTTTTCAACGCCGTAATTTACAATTGCTTCGCCCAACGGGTGTTCAGACTGCTTTTCTGCGGAAGCCGCCAAAAGCAAGATATCCTCCGCGCTGTATTCGCCCTTTATCACAATGTCGGTAACATGAGGTTTGCCTTCGGTTACGGTTCCTGTCTTATCTAGCACTACAGTTGTGATTTTGTGCGCAGTTTCAAGGGATTCGCCGCCTTTTATTAAGATGCCGTTTTCCGCGCCTTTTCCCGTACCCACCATTATTGCCGTGGGTGTAGCCAAGCCCAAAGCACAAGGGCAGGCGATAACCAAAATAGACACGACGATTACCATGGTAAATGCAAAATCGTAACCCGCAAAAAACCAAGCCAGCCCAGCAGCAATGGCAACGGCCAGCACGGCATACGCAAAATATCCGGAAACAGTATCCGCAACTCGCGCAATAGGTGCTTTAGAATTTTGTGCGTCTTCCACCAGCTTCACAATTTGTGCAAGCACAGTATCTTTGCCTATTTTGGTGGCTTCATACTTGATAAAGCCGTTTTTGTTAATACTTGCCCCTATAATCCGGTCGCCCTCTTGCTTGCTTACGGGCAGGCTTTCGCCGGTAAGCATAGATTCGTCTACGCTGGTAGAACCCTGCACTACGACACCGTCCACCGGCATTTTTTCGCCCGGGCGCACCAGAATTATATCTGCAACAGCCACGTCTTCGATGGGGATTTCCATTTCATGGCCGTCTCGCTCAATAGTCGCTGTTTTTGGCGCAAGCCCCATCAGTTTTTTTATGGCTTCGGACGTGCCGCCCTTTGTTTTGGCTTCCAAGTATTTACCCAGCACAATCAGCGTAAGAATTACGGCAACGGTTTCGAAATAAAACTGGTTGCGCCCCATAAAAATCATTTCTTCCATGGTCACGTGAAGAGAAGTGCCGAACAGGAAAAAATTTTCCACGGTAATGTACAAGCTAAACAAAAATGCTACCATTGTGCCCTTCGCAATAAGGGAGTCCATATTGGCCGCGCCTGTAAAAAAATTGGCAAAGCCCCTGCGGAAGATATTCCTGTTTAGCCACATAACCGGAATTGTAAAAATAAGCTGGATAAGGCCGTTGTAATGGGGAAACATCATAGGGTCCCAGCGGTGCGGTATCACCTGTACGCCAAGGCTGTAAAAAATCATAGGCAGCATGGAGAAAAGGAACAATGGCACGGTGATAATCAGCGACCATTTGAACGTATGCCAAAGGCTTTCTATTTCATCGGCCTTACGCTGTGCTGTGGCTTCGGCTTCGTTTTTTTCGGGAAAATGTAAAGTGAAGCCCGCCCGATTAACTACTGCGCGGATATTTTCAAACGTGATAATATGTGCGTCAAATTCGAGGTTCAGCTTTTCTGCGGCGTAATTCACTTGTGCTATGGCAACGCCTTCTTGTTTGTTTACCACACGCTCTATATTTCTTGCACAAGCGGCGCATGTCATGCCGCTTATGGCTAATGTCAGTTTTGTCATAGGAGTCTCCCCACGGTTTTTATGAGTTCGTCAATTACGGTATCGTCTCCGTTTTGCAGCCTTTGGGCTACGCAGGCACGCATATGGCTTTCCAGCAAAATTTTTGCTACAGATGACATTGCAGACTGTACAGCGGCTATTTGCGTGAGTATATCGTCACAATATACCCCCCGGTCTATCATAGATTTTATGCCTTTTACTTGCCCTTCGATGCGGTTTAGGCGGGTGGTGAGGTTTTTGGTAACACTGTCCGGGCGCAGAGAAATATCGCTATTTTCGCATTCTGCACAGGTGTGGTTACATGCGTGCATGTTGTATCTTCCTTTCGTTAGCTGAAGTGGGCATCTATATAATATTATACCCCACATGGGTATGTCAAGCTTGTGTTTCAACTACATAATTCGTAAAATATTAAAAATGTGGTATCATTACATGCAGTAAAGGGGGCTGTGTCATGCAATATGTATTATTATTTCTGGAAGGCGTTATAACTTTTATTTCGCCGTGTTTGTTGCCCATGCTGCCCATTTATATATCATATTTTGCTGGAAAAGATGAAAGGCCTCTAGCCAATTCTGTTGGCTTTGTAGCCGGGTTTACGATGGTTTTTGTAGCTTTGGGTGCATTTGCCGGGGCTGTCGGCGGTTTTTTACTACAACACAGCACTATTGTAAATGTTGTGGCAGGGCTGTTTATTATTTTGCTGGGGCTCAATTATTTGGGTGCTTTACGGTTGCCTATATTTTCTGCCACAGTTAGTAAGCAGTTGCAACGTGTTGCGGGTAAGCCTTCAACATTTGCATCTTCAATTCTGTTTGGCATGGTGTTCGCTGTTGCTTGGACACCTTGCGTTAGTGCTTTCCTTGGTGCGGCGCTTGTGCGGGCATCGTTGCAAGGCTCTATGGTGCATGGAATGTTCATGCTCTTCGTATTTTCCATGGGGCTTGGGCTGCCATTTATCGCAAGTGCCGTGCTAATTAATAGGCTTAAAGGCACGTTCGATTTCATAAAGAGACATTACCGCGTTGTTAATGCCATAGCCGGCGGCTTGCTGGTGATAATGGGTATACTCATAATGACGGGGATTTTTGGACGTTATCTTGCTTTGTTTGGATAACTGGAGGGTGATTTTATGAAGAAAAAAAGCAAGACCTTACTTGGGCTGGTAGCATTTGCCATACTGATTGCTGGTGCGGTGTTTGCATATAACATGCTTCAAGAACACAATGCGCCGGATAGCCTTGTGTTGTTAGATGCGCCGGGCACGCCGGCAGAGCAGGAGCCAGAACAGGAACAAGAACCGGAGCAGCAAGAGACGCAGGAAGAGCAAGAATACAGCAAACCGCAAAGAGTGCGCGAGCAAGTTCCCAACTTTACTATGCTGGACGCAGAGGGCAACGAACTGCAATTACACGATTTCCTGGGCAAACCAATTGTGCTTAATTTTTGGACAACATGGTGCCCGTCCTGTGTACGAGAAACGCCTTATTTTGAAAATTTATACCAAGCGCACAGCGGCGCCGTGCATGTTATAAAAGTCAATTTACTTGACGGCCAGCGGGAAACCCGCGCTGCTGTAGATAATTTTATGTACGCAAACAGCTATACCTTTCCATTATACTTTGATGTAAATGGTGCTGCCCAATATGGTGTTAGGGCTATTCCGGTGACATTTTTTATTGATGAAAATGGCTACCCTGTTGCAAGTGCTCAAGGGGCGTTGAATGAAGGCACGCTTTGGCAGGGGTTAGAACTTATAGGAGTGCCACGTTAACGAAAAGGGCGTAATAACGTTTGAGGCCAGTGCAATAGCACGTAGTTAGTAAATACCAAGTCATTTAAGGGTGCAGGTTTGCACCCTTTCGACCTGTAGACATGCTGAAAATTTATATTTAAGCGGGAGGAAAAAGGGATGAGTAAATATAGAATGGCAGCTTGCGGTGTTGACTGCAACGAATGCGCTCAATACAAAGTCACGATGGAAAAGGATTTGACATCGGCTGAATTATTAGTCGAATGGTTCAGAAATCAAGGGTGGATTGGGGAAAATGAAGGTGCCGAAGCAGTGATAAAAAAAGCTCCATTGTGTTATGGTTGCTGGGACATAACAGAGGAGTGTTTCTGGCAATGTGGGTGCGGTAGTATTGACTTCCGTTTATGTTGCAAAGAAAAACAGATAGACCATTGCGGTGAATGTGATGAATTTCCGTGTGAACCCTATAAAAACTGGGTTGGCACGATTCCTACGCACATAAAAGCGCATGAGTATTTAATGTCGTTAAGGAAGAACAAATAACAGATGAATAGTATAAGCATTTTCTTCAGAAACCAGAACCTTAACGCGAAACCTATCCAATCGTGCTAAGGTTCTGGTTTCGTGTTCTTGTGCGACAATTGTGCGTTTATACGCCGAGTTAAATACAATAGCACGTTAGTAAACGCAGCGTGATGAAGGGTGTGGAACTGCACCCTTCTTGTACCAAAGTTCTTTGTCAAATGCCTCCAGCAAGCCGTCAAAAAGCCCCGCTAAATTGACTCGGGGCTTTGCTACTCGGCGTTGCTATTTTTTACGTGCGTAAATTATTACAGAGCAAGAATCATCGTCGAGTGGTTTTTTGTCGAAACCTTCATATTCAAGTTGGATAACAAATCCAGCATTAGACAACCATCCGTGGATTTGCTCAAGGGTGGCGTAATGTTTTACACGGTCATGTTCTTCCTTTATTACTTTGCCGTTTGCGAGCCTTTGCTCGAAATAGGCTTTTGCTCTTAGCATACCCGTTTCTTCGTTAAAAGCTCCAGATGTTAGTGATGACTTCTCATAATTACCGTCATCGTCTGTGCCGTCCCAACTCCAAACTATGCTGCCATCGTCATCACAGGATTGCCCAGACCTAGTTAATGTTCTGCCGTTTGGAGCATAGGGGCTATACTCAATAAAAACATGCCCGCCCGACACAAGGGAATCGGCTGCTTTTTGAATAAACAGCTCTTGCGCTCTTTTATACGCCATGTCGGTTTCAATTTCAATGTTGAACAGGATATTTCCCGCGAGTATAACTACGTCAAAGCCTTTACCCCAATCATCAAGCAGTGCATCGGCTTTGCGCCAGTTTACGTTTTTCAGCCCTTTGGCTTTTTTAGGTATTCTGTCCATCATTTCATCGTCCATGTCGAAACCAGTTACATCGTGTCCTGCCTGAGCAATAGGAATGAGTATTCGTCCACTGCCGCAACATGCTTCCAGTACCTTTTTGGGTTCGCTTCCGATAACCGACAAAATAAATGCAACATCGTGTGTATGAGCAAGATGTCTGTCATACAATTCTGCGCCCAAATCCTTAATTGCTTCATTTTCATTTGACAATTAATTTTCCTCCAATTTTTGGGGAGGGTTAAATTATAATAGCCCTCCCGTTTGATTTATGAGCGATTTTAATTGTGTGCGTCATGATAAACACCCTTTCTTTTTTTATTATATCGTTGGTTTTCCCAAACGTTATAACCATTGCCTATATCATACTCGGCGTTACTTTATAGAGCAAGATAAAAAATAACTATAATCGACTTGTGGGTATAAAGGACATGGGAAATAAACGAGGCAGTTCCTTTTACTTGGTCTTATAAAGATATCACTACACCGTTAATTTCCACTGCCACAACAGAATCCAAGTTCACCATACCCTCTATGGTAAGTGTCAGTGAAAAATGGCTGCCCAACGGTTTCACAAAAGCGAAATGAGCGGCTTCAATAATGCCGTCTGTTGTATGAATGCGTACTTCCGGCCTTGGAATGCGTCTGCCATAGCCTGTATACAGCGCGCCGTTGCTGTGGTGTGTAAATGCGCCCGACCATACATGGTATTCAGGGTTGTTGGGTATCGCCCTGCCATCTTGGTTGTAGGTTACGCCGCCTTGGCCGCGCAGGTCCATAAATTCGCCATACACCATTACAGCCATAGGGTTAATGACTACTTCTTGCAGAATAACATGTGTGTCGTATGTGATATCCAATGCATGAAACGCCAAGTGTCCGAAGTTTTCCACATCTAAGTTAATTTCCCAGCCCAAGCCGATATTATCTCTGAATGACACAGATAATACATGCAGTTGATAATCCGCAAGCGAATCCAAATCGATTTCAAAAATGGCTTCGTTATATACTGCGCCCCAGTGAACGAAATCGCCGTATTCATCGCGTGAAAACCCTAAAAGCATGTAGGC
>Ga0123355_10011516_pt1 | contig 13639 bp, 11 predicted proteins | sample TergutEmb28metaG_3_FD_89872 | JGI IMG/M metagenome (GOLD analysis project Ga0123355, IMG submission 89872) | Embiratermes neotenicus P1 segment gut microbial communities from Petit-Saut dam, French Guiana - Emb289 P1 | ecosystem: Host-associated > Arthropoda: Insects > Digestive system > Gut ...
CGCTCCGCGATTAACTTCACCCGGCGCATTCGCGCCACCCTCCTCAAAATTGAGGAGGGTAAGTTAGCGGGTTGCCGAAGATTTTTATGATTGCAACTGCAAGCCCCATTTACCCTCCTCCGAGGAGGAGGGTGCCCCCCCGGGGTCCCCGGAAATGCTTGCATTTTTGGGGTGGATACGCAGGGGCGGGTGAAGGCTTCGCGGAGCGACTAACCTGACTTCGCAGGGCAATCATTTCAACTTCAACCTTTAGGAGTGAAAACCATGCCCTCCGATTTCACTCGGCGCGCACAAGCTTTGCGCCGCAACGCAACCAAACAAGAAAATGAGCTATGGTATAAATTTTTGCGTCGTTATCCGGTTCAATTTTATCGCCAAAAAATTATAGGTAGCTATATCGTTGATTTTTACTGCCCCGCTGCAAAGCTTGTTGTTGAATTAGATGGCAGCCATCACAACAATCCTGCACAAATCGAATATGACTTTGAGCGCACAAAATATCTCAACGCAAGAGGCATGCTTGTTTTGCGCTTTCAAAACGATGAAATTGATTATCACATAGCTAACGTTTGCAATACAATACGAAAAATCGTCAAGCAACGAATAATGGAATTATGAATTTACTTCACTCGCTCAATCAAAACCTCCGCATCCCCTTCCATATGCCCGGCCACAAGCGCAACACCGCACTGTTAGGCGAAAGCCTGCCCTATGCCCTCGATATCACGGAAATCGAGGGCTTTGACAATTTGCAGCACCCGCAAGGGGTTTTGCTTCATATCGCACAGCGCGCACAAGCACTTTGGCAAAGCGACAAAACTTATCTCAGCGTCAATGGCAGCACTGGCGCAATTTTAGCGGGCATTCGCGCCATGACGAACCCAGGTGATAAAATCATCGTTGCGCGCAATTGCCACATGTCCGTATTCCATGCAATTGAACTTTGTAATTTAAAGCCCGTGTTTTTAACGCCGGAATGGCTGCCTGAGTGGGGCGTATATGGCCAAGTTGCACAGAAAAACTTTGATGCACTTTGCCAAAAGCACCCTGATGCAGCCTTATGCGCGCTCACAAGCCCAACTTACGAAGGCATCATCAGCGAAATTGAAACTGATATTCCTATGCTCGTTGACGCAGCCCATGGCGCACACATGGCTTTGCCCAAGGCAGATATCGTTGTGCAAAGCTTGCACAAAACGTTGCCTGCGCTCACACAAACTGCATTATTACACGTGCAGGGCCAGCGTGTTGACCTAAAAAAACTCGAGCACAATCTGCGCATTTTTCAATCCAGCAGCCCGTCATATGTGCTGCTTGCATCGATTGAACATTGCATTGCTCTGCTTGAAGCGTATAAAGAACCCTGGTTTCTTGCCTGGGAAAAGCGTTTGAATAATTTTTATAAACGCGCGCAAACCTGGCAGCATCTCGAGCTTTTTCAGCCATGCGACCGCAGCAAACTCTTGCTCAAATGCGACGCCTCGGCTGCCGCAAAATTTTTGCGCGAGCATAATATCGAGCCCGAATATGCGCATGAAAACAGACTTTTACTGCTCACTTCGCCATGCGACACAAATGAGATGATGCAGCAGCTTACGCAAGTGCTCAACCAGCTGGATCACCCACGTTTCACAACATACGGCCAGCAATTATCGCCCGAACCCAAAAATTTGGGCGAATTATCAAATGGCTGGACATTTCACTTGCCTAACGGCTAAAGTCGTGCTATAATATAAAAAATATTTTGCTTTTGCATTTTTATTTAAACTAATTCGGGGGGACCAATGGAAAGACGATATAAATGGCAAGAGCCCACGATGATTGGCGAACATAAATTGCCCGCACGTAACCCAGCCCTGCCTTTTGGCGAGCACGACGAATTTTCATACGATGCCTCGCCATTTAAACTGTCGCTCAATGGCCAGTGGCGCTTTCAGTGGCTTCAGGGGCTTTCTGGCGGCGTGCAAAGCGACCTTCTCTGCCAGCCATCACTTGATGACAGCACATGGGATCACACACCCGTGCCCAGCGTATGGCAGCTTCAGGGCTATGGCAAGCCGTTTTACGTTTGTTCGTCTATGCACCGCGATTATGTCAGCATCGCAAAACGAAACATCCCAACTGTATACCCTGAAACTAACGAAGCCGGTGTATATCGCCGCACATTCACTTTGCCCCAAGGTTGGGATGGCCGCCGTGTGATTTTGCACTTTGGTGCCGCAAAATCTGCACTGGAGGTTTATGTCAACGGCCAATACGTGGGTTGGTCGCAGGGCAGCATGCTTCCGGCGGAATTCGATGTCACCAAACATCTTTACCCTGGCGAGAATCACATTACTGCCATTGTCTATCGCTTCAGCACAGCATATTATCTTGAGAATCAGGACATGTGGAATTTTTCTGGCATCTATCGCGAAGTTTTTCTTGTTGCTGAACCTGAAGTATCAATCTTTGATATATTTGCAGACACCGGCCTGACTGACGATTTCAAAACCGGCACGCTTGCGTCCACGATTACCCTTTATAACAGCACTGCCCAGGCAAAACAAGTCAGCGTATCGCTTTATGTTGACGAAAAGTGCTACACCAGCAAAAGCGTTATCCTTGACCCCCGCGGTTTTACTGTTGTTCGCTTTGCAAAGCAAGAGTTCCCTGGGCTTACACATTGGTCTGCAGAAGAACCAAATCTTTATAATTATCATGTCATTCTGCGCGACGAAGATGGCCAGTTCTTATCAAAAAAGCGTATCCGCATCGGATTTCGAAGGGTTGATATTCATGGCAATGTGCTCAAGTTCAATGGCAAACGCGTCATTTTAAAGGGTGTGAATCGCCATGATTTTGACCCGGATCACGGCTGGGCTGTTCCGCGTGAGCGCTATTATGAAGACTTATATTTGGCCAAACGAGCAAACATTAACGCCATCCGAACCGCACATTATCCGGATGATCCGTTTTTTTATGAGCTGTGCGACGAACTTGGCTTTTATGTGATGGATGAAGCAGACCTTGAAAGCCACGGCACGCGAAGAAAAAATTGCCCCGGTGATCATGTGCAGTGGCGTGCAGCCGTGATTGACCGCGCTGAACGCATGGTATTGCGTGACCGCAGCCACGCCTGCATCTTCTCATGGTCTTTGGGCAATGAAGCTGGCGACGGCCTAAACTTTGTGTATGAGCGTGAAGCCATTTTGGCGCTTGACAAAAGCCGCCCCATTCACTACGAAGGCAGCTTTGACTATAAAACATCTGATTTCATCAGCCGTATGTATCCCCTGCGGCCCTTGGTGAAGCTCATGCGCGAGCAAAAAGCTTTCAAGCCCGGGCTGTTTGATTCTGTGGCAAACAAACTCGCGGCCGACAATAAGGCCATTCCCAAAAGCACATATGCAACGCATCCCGTGATATACTGCGAATATGCGCACGCCATGCAAAATTCACTGGGCAACTTCCGTGAATATGTGCAAGACTTTGAAGACTATGACCACATGTGCGGCGGTTTTATCTGGGACTATATTGACCAATCCATTCGCGCCAGCGAAGCCATGCAAACAAGTGCACCGCCCGGCAGCTGGCTATATGGCGGCGATTTTGACGAAGGCTATAGCAGCTATTATTTTTGTGCCAACGGCATCATCGGCGCAGATCGCCAACCTCATCCGTCATATTATGAAACAAAACAAGTTTATGCCAATGTGTGTGCTTCGAGCTTTGACGCTGCAACCCAAACCGTCACGTTGCGCAACAAAAGCTTGTTTACCCCCCTGCGCGCCTATGAAATCCATTGGTACATGCTCAACAACGGCGCACCTGTGCAGCAGGGCGTGTTTGAGTTTGCCGAAGCTGCACCTGGGAAAAAAGCGCAGGCACACGTGCCTTATGACCTAACGCAAATTGAGGCCGCAGGCGAGCTTATACTGACCATTTCATTTCGTCTGCGCAAAACCCAGGCCTGGGCCCCTGCGGGGTATGAACTGCGCTTTGATCAATTTGGGCTTACGCCATGGGCACCCCCTGCCCTCGCGCAGGAACTTTCTTCTTTGTCGTTACAAAAAAACAAAAGCGAACTCTCACTACAGTCTGATCACATCAAAGCTGTGTTCCAAAAAGGCCGCTTGACTTCGCTTGATTTCGGTGATGGTGAACTCATTGCCCAGGGCAAAAAGCTGGGGGCTCGCCCGAATTTCTTTCGCGCACTCACAGACAATGACATGGGCTTTACCAATTTTGTGCCAAAAGTTGCACGATACCACTATCTGCGCACGATTTGGCGCACTTGCACCAATACGATTTTTGCCCGCAGCGTAAAAGCCGCGCGTTTGGCGCAAGACAAAGTAAAAATTCAAGTTAACTGGGCGCCCACCGGCGAAAGTTTTGGCACACGCACGATTTATACAGTGCATGGCAGCGGCGCAATTGAAGTGCAGCACCGTGCACGCGGGCTTTTGATTCCCATGTTGCGCGTGGGGTTGCGCATGGGGCTTGATGCGCGGCTCACAAACACAAAGTGGTATGGCCGCGGCCCGCATGAAACACAGCTTGACCGCAAAACCGGGCAAAAAATTCGCCTGCACGAAAAGCCCACCGCTGAGCTCGAGCATCGCTATATGCGCCCGCAAGAAAACGGTAACCGCGAAGATGTGCGCACTGTGATACTCTCTGATGAACAGGGCAATGGTCTGCGCATAGATGCTCAACGTGTGATAAATTTCAGCGCTGGCTATTTCAGCCCTGAAAAACTTGACGACGCGAATCATCTATTTGAACTCATGCCAGATGATTATATCACGCTGTGTGTCGATGGCTTTCAGCGCGGCGTGGGCGGTGACCTCCCTGGCAACGCAGTGTTGCACCCCCAATATAAGCTAAAGCCCGGAAAGCATGAATTTGGATTTACAATGAGAAAAGCGGAATAGACTCTATATAACAAAAGCAGCAAAGCCTTTGCTCTGCTGCTTTTTATTATGTTAAAATATCCACATCCAAATGAACCCAAAGCCCAAAAAGAACAACAGCCAGTTGCGCCAGTTTGCTTCCCAGCGGGTAGAGAAAATATAGCGCGGTACGATTCCGGCACGGCCAAGCGCGTTCTCCCACGCATCATGAATTTCGGTATAAATGCGCAACAGCTGCGACCATTCGCCAGCGTTCCACAAGGCATCAAGGTCACGGGTACCAACGATGCGTTGTTCGATGGCATTGAGCTGCAAGCGAAGGTCAAGCCATTGTTCTTCGTTGATTTCTCCGATGGTTCGGGCGGCATCCAATGCACCCATCAACATTTCACCGCGCAGCAATTGGTTGTGCACAGCCTCTTGCGTGTTGGCGCTTGCAGCCACTGCAAATGTCCCTAATGTCAGCAATGCAATCAAAAAAACAGACACAATGCGCTTCATACAATTCCCCTATCTGAAAAAAATGATTCCAATCAAATAAGTAATCAGCCCGGCAAGCGTTGGCGTGCCGAACCAGGCAACGAAAATACGCCCCAAAACTTTAAAATCAAGCCCGCGGTGGCCTTTTGAGAACGCGGCACCCATCACGGCACCCACCACAGCCTGCGATGTCGAAATTGAAATGCCAATAACCGAAAACGCTTGTAATGTGAGCGAGCTTGCAAGCACCACCAAAAACCCTTGCAGGGGCGAAAGTGTTGCAATACCTTCGCCAACGGCAAGCATCACACGTTTGCTATACGTAAGTGCCCCAATGCCTATCATCAGTCCGCCAATGAGTGCAGCTGTGAAATAATGCGTCACTTCAAACGGAAATATAAAATTAAGAAACTGCGTTGGAATATCAAAAATTCCCGGCACATGCAGATAAATTCCCATGGCGTTGGCCGCATTGTTTGAGCCCATTGCAAACGCAGCGAATATCCCGGCAGCGATATAACCCCACTTGATAAAACTGTCGTAGGCCGCTAGGCCTTTCACTTTGCTTTCAATATAACGTTGTGCCACCCAGCAAAGCGCCAAACTAACAAACATTGTGGCGATAGGGGAAATAATCCAGGCAAAAAAGAACCTGCTTGTTTGCGCCCAAACCGCTGACCCCTGAATGCCTTGTGAAAGCCCCCAACCCAAAATAGCCCCGATGAGCGACTGTGAAGTGGATACCGGTGCTTTGATAACAGTCATAAACGTCACCACGCTGGCTGACACGAGCATAACAAGAAACGCGGCCAATGCGGTATGCACCGCGTTATCCCAAGCATAGTCGCCAATGGTGTCAACAACCGTTTGCCCGCTGATCACAGCACCAAACACCGCAAAAATCGCAGTGAGCCAAACAGCCGTGCGAAACTTCACCACGCGTGTACCTACGGCTGTGCCGAAGACATTCGAGGCATCGTTGGTTCCCACAGACCAACCCATGAAAGCGCCGGAAAGTAAAAATAAGCTTTGCACGGTTAAACCTTTCTCAATACTACGATGATTTGAATCTGATCAGCGATATCTTCCAGCATATCTGAAATATCTGCCAGGTGGCCAAGAAAATATTTATAATGATTTTTTTCGGCCAAGTCAAGTGTTTCGTCAGAATAAAGCGCCAAAGTTGTAGCATCCTCGATTTTATCAACTTCATATTCTTTGACCATAATATTGTCTAAAATCGATTCGTCTTTGATCAACAGTTCATAATCATCAAACAATATTTTCAGCGCACGCTTCATCAGCAGATACTGCTCTTTCGTGATGCGTGTGATTTCCAGTAAATTGGCGCAATAGGCCTGCGGGATGGCAACGTTTTCATACGTTAGTTTGCAGGCAACGTCTTGGCATTTGTTTGCAATTTTATCCATGCGGCCAATGATATCAAGAATTTCTTTGCGGGTGGACGGCAAAAGCGAGCCTTCTTTCAAAAAAGCGTGAATGAGCTTGCGGCGCGCGTCATCAGCTGCACCCTCGAGTTTGCTTACTTCCCGATAGGCTTCGTGCATTTCACCTGCTGGCTTGCCGCCCAAAAATTCTTCCATAAATTTCTCAAACGCGCAATAGCATTCGAACACATAGCCCAAGTGTTCATCTACCAAGTTCCAGATTTTTTGCCCGGTTTTCTTAAACATCGAAAACGCCTCCTCCATTGTGCTTAAAAATATTTTATCACGTCAAAGCGATTGTGTCAAGCATATCCTTTTAAACCAAGTAAACTGTGGCTGCGGTGTCGCCGCCTTCGCCCGTCCAGTTTGTATGAAAAAATTGGCCGCGCGGTGCGTCAACACGCTCATACGTGTGTGCACCGAAATAGTCGCGCTGAGCTTGCAGCAAATTTGCCGGAAGTTGCGCCGCGCGATAGCTATCATAATATGCCAAAGCGCTGGTGAACGCCGGCACAGGGATACCGCCGAGCATTGCCGCTGCACAAACTCTGCGCCAGCCATCTTGCGCCTGAGCCAAAGCTTTGGTAAAAAACGGCGCCAGCATCAAATTTTCCAGGCCTGGGTTTTCATCAAAAGCTTGTTTGATATCTGACAAGAAAGTTGAGCGAATGATGCACCCGCCGCGCCAAAGCATGGCAATGCCGCCAAAATCAAGCTCCCAGCCATACGTTTTTGCAGCTGCGCCAAGCAGTGCATAGCCCTGTGCATATGAAATTATTTTCGACGCAAAAAGGGCTTGCTTGATGTCTTCAATGAAGGCCGCACGGTCACCAGTGAATTTGCCAGTTGGCCCGGTTAAAATCGTGCTGGCATGCACACGTTCTTCTTTGATCGCAGAAATGCATCGCGCGTATACTGCCTCACTAATCAGTGTCAGCGGCACACCTTCATCAAGCGCCGCAACCGAAGTCCATTTGCCTGTGCCTTTTTGGCCGGCGGTGTCAAGAATTTTTTCAACAATCGGGCTGCCGTCTATGTCTTTATACGCCAAAATATCGCGGGTGATTTCAATCAAATAGCTATCGAGTACACCTGTATTCCAAGCAGCAAACACTTCGTGCATTTCGTCAGCATGCATGCCAAGATACTCTTTCATTAAAAAGTATGCTTCACAAATCAGTTGCATATCGCCATATTCGATGCCGTTGTGTACCATTTTCACATAGTGACCTGCGCCGTCGGCCCCCACCCAATTGCAGCACGGCACATCGCCCTGCACTTTTGCGGCAATGGCCTGGAAGATCGGCTTCACCTGCGGCCAAGCGGCAACCGAACCACCAGGCATAATACTAGGGCCCTTCAGCGCACCTTCTTCGCCGCCCGAAACCCCAGTGCCGATATAAAGCAAGCCCTTCGATTCTACATAAGCCGTTCTGCGGATCGTGTCAGGGAAATGTGAGTTCCCACCATCGATGATAATATCACCGGGCGAAAGCAGCGGAATGAGCTGATCAATCACTTGATCGACAGGGCTTCCGGCGCGAATCATCATCATGATTTTGCGCGGCGCTTTCAAGCGGCTCACAAGCTCTTGCAAAGAACTTGTGCCAATGAAGTTTTTGCCGCTGTTCTTCTGAACAAACGCTTCCACTTTTTGCGGCTCACGGTTATAAACTGCTATAGAAAAACCACGGCTTTCAATGTTCTTTGCCAGATTTTCGCCCATCACGGCTAGGCCAATGAGGCCAATGTCTGCTTTGGTCATAATTATTCTCCTATCTCTGCACTCTCGCATTGCCTTGATAAATACTCCAAATCATATTTTCGTCCGCCGGGGTTGCATAGTCTTCCAGCACCGTTGTTGCCAGTGCGCCGGAGGCCCAAGCAAAGCTTGTGCAGTCGCTTGGCGAAAAGCCTTTTAGAATACCATATAATAGCCCGCCCACAAAACCATCGCCGCCGCCGATTCTGTCAAGCACCCCAATGGGCCGCGGCTCAATCACGCTCCATTGGTCATCAAAGCAAGTGATTGCGCCCCACAGGTGCTCATTGACAGACAATACCTGCCGCAACGTTGCGGCATATGCACTTGCACCCGGGAACTGCACCTGCACGCGGGCGATCATCTCTTTGAAGCTTCTAATCTTCGCGGTCAAATCGCTGCCGCCAGCCTCAGGCCCCTGCACACCTAAGCAAAGCTGAAAGTCTTCTTCATTGCCAATCAAGATATCCGCTGCTTGGGCAAGCTCAGTGAATGTGTTACGCAGCTCATTTTCGCGGTTCTTCCAAAAGGTAGCACGATGGTTTAAGTCAAACGAAATGAGCGTACCATGTTTTTGGGCAACCCGTGCAACATCAAGGCAAAAGCGGCTGCTTTCAGGTGAAAGTGCACCAACCAGCCCGCTTAGGTGCAAAATCTGTACGCCCTGGTTGCCGAAAATATCTTCTAGGTCGAAGTCTTTTGCGTTTAACACACGCCCAACTTCACCGGCGCGGTCGTTGTGCACACGGGGGCCGCGCGTGCCCCGGCCGCTATCAGCGATATTAAACTGGTGGCGATATCCCCACGGCCCGCCTTGCGGAATATCCGGCCCGGCATAAGCTATGTTGCGGCGGCGCAGCTCAGATTTGATCAACAGCGAAATCGGGCTGCCCTCTACAAAATTCGTTAGCACCAAGCCCTCATGCCCCAATGAAGCAGAGACGTTGATGACATTAGACTCGGCGCTTGTGGCTTGCATAAAAAATTGATTGCTGGTGTGCACAGGCGCACCGTTTGGGGGGGTGATACGTACGCCCATGCTCGTTGGGGCGGCGATGCCGTAGCGGGTGTTATTGCGAAGTTTCATATGGGTTTCCCTTCTGTTAAGCGCTGGTTGATTGCGCCAAAAACCAGTTATCATCCAAGCGCGAGCGGTTCCAATGATGGCCGCGAAAATCGCCAGGCGCACGAAAACTTGCCGGCGCGTTGCCATCAAATGTATAAAAATATATTTCACGCCCAAAATCATAGGCGATGTAATATTGCGAAACGCGGATAATCAATGTGGGGTCTGGCCAAAACGCATCAGCGATAATCTCTCGCATGGCATCTGCCAAATCGTCGGGCAGCGGCAGTTCGTCAACTTGATGTTCCCCGGCGCCTTGCGCAAGCGCAATGTCATTGATGCGAAGAAAGCGGTCTCGATTGTCAATAAACAAGCCCCAGCCATGGTCAGTTGCGTGGGCAGTATACCAGTTTTCATCAAGTTGCTGCCAATGCGCAAACGGGCGGGCGGCCTCCCGCACATAAATGAAGCGGCTCCATCCAATCGTATAGGTAATGCGGCTGGACGTGAGCGCAATGCTCACATGGCCAAAGGCCTCAAGCAGCTGCAATTGCTCATCTGTTAATGCAACCGCACCGCTGTAGCCAAAGCTAAAATCAAGGCCTGGTTCGCGCCAGGTTTCGCTTGATGGAAAAAAGACATATGAAATTTCCTCCGGCGGACGTTGCTGCGCGGCGTTTGCCAAAACAAGTTCGTTGATGTATTCCAGCGCTTGCCGGTTTTCCGTGAAAAATTCTTCGGGCGGCGCTTGAGCCTCCCGCAATTCAATTCGAGCCTGTATGACGTCTGTCTGATCCCAAATATGCGCACGAAAGCGCATCATGTCAAACACCTGGAACGCAATGAAGGCAACTACAATCAACATCAGTGCCGCCAAGGCAATCAAAAGCGTACGCACGCGAATTGTCTTATGCATTCAACACAAACTCCTCAATCACTTTCGCAACACCCTCTTCGTTGTTCGAAAGCGTCACGTGCTTGCACATGGCCTTCAGTTCCTCCGGTGCATTTTCCATCGCAACCGAGAGCCCTGCATACTCGAGCATACTTGCATCATTAAAGCCATCACCTACGGCGATCATTTCGCTTGCATCAATTCCATATGCTTCACCAATTGCTTTCAGCGCCAGGCCCTTCGAGGATTTCACATGCACGAACTCAAGCAAGCTGGGGTGTGAGGTGTGCACATTGCATTTGCCTTTGAAGTGTTCGCCGAACTTGTGTGTTAATTCCCTGCCGATGTTAGCAGGCACAAGCCAGATAATCTTTGTGATTTCACCCAATTGGTCGAAATCCTCTAGCACATGCACGGTGGCGCCAGTGATTTTCTGATAAAGCTGCACTTCAAAACAATCATGGCTTACATGCAACGTTTCACCTTCCCAGATAATCAACGGTGCCCCGTGTTCGCAGCCCAGGGTATAAACCTCTTTTGCAACTTTTTTATCTAAGTTCTGTGAAAACAGCACACGCTGTGATTGGCTTGTAATCACGCTTGCACCATTATAAGTCACCACCGGAAAATCGCCAGGGAATTGCTCCGTGATATGCGTCACGCCGCAAAGCGGGCGGCCTGTGGCAGGCACGAACATCACACCTTTGCCGATCGCTTTTAAGATCGTTTCGCGCGTATGCTCTGTTATTTCAGCATTGCGGTTGAGCAATGTACCGTCTAAATCAGTCGCGATTAATTTATATTGCATATATTGCCTTTCAGTTGTTATCTTCGGGGTCCCCGTGCGGCTTGCCGCGCGGGGTAGAAAACGCCCCCTCCAATGCCCATAATCCAAGCGCTGGGTTTTCAATAAAAAATATGTCTTCGTTCCAACCAGGCTTTAGTTCTTTAAATTTTTCGTGTGCCTCTTCAAATGGCATATATTTAAAGTTTGCTGCTTCAACTTCATCACGCTTTAGGTGCTGTGTTGCATATGTTATTTCGAATCGTCCGTCAGACGAACCGTGAATTAAGTGCGCAGCTGCACCCAAATTTTCTTGAAGTTCAGGTTCGGCTTTCACAAGTTCAAGCACTTTTTTGCGGCCAACATAACCGAATTTGCGAATCAGGCGGTCGTTTTCATCGTCTTCGCCAAACGCACGCACGCCGGGGGCTAGGATGATTAATTGGCCGCCGTCAGCCATCGCCATACGCGTGCGGTAAATCGCTTTGTTGCCAAGCCAGGTGGAGTGAAACTCGCGTTCATCAAGCGCAACCACGCACGTTTGCATTGGCTTTTTAAGATAAATCAGATTGTGTTTTTGGCTTAGCTTGCCTGCCCGCGCGAAAACTTCGCGCTCTTTTCCTATATATAATCCTAAAATATTCGTCTGCTCTTGTTCTGTAACGGTGACGGTTAGCACGTATTCCACCGGCAATTTTGAAATGAAGTTTTCTTCGCAATAGTCAAACACTTTGCGCACGGGCGTTTCATCGCGGCCCATGATGCGCTCCATGCCATAAAATGCACCAAGCATGTGTGAAAAATTAATAAATTTGCTGCCGCCGCAGCCCACGACGATATTTTTAGTGTAATTTGCAAGCCCTACCACTTCGTGCGGCACAACCTGGCCGATAGACAAAATCAAGTCGTAGCTTTTATCCAGCAAATAATTCGAAACTTCCACTTCAAACGCTTGATTCATCAGCCCTTCCGACACATCGCTAATAAATTCCGCCGGAACTTCGCCAATTTTCGTCACGCCACATCGCCAGTCGTGCACCAAATAGCGCTCTTCCGGAATGCTCTCGCCGAAGAATGCAACTTGCTGCTGCCGCGTCATGGGATAATGTGTGCCAAGGGCTGGCAAGATATCAACCTGTGCCCCCTGCAGCAGTTCATAATACATCGCCGTAATCACCCCAGCGCCTGAATTTAGGCGTGTGAAATCCGGTGGGATGAGCAAGACTTTGTTCAGCTTTTTATGTTCAAGTGATTTTGCAAGCTGTTTTTTGATTTGTGCAAGGCTTAGCCCGCCGCTTTCATTTTCTATTATAATCATGTGACCTATTATAGCGCAAGTGCGAGATGCTGTCAAGCTTGACAAGCGAAGTGTTCAGTGATAAAATAAAGCAAGAAAACGCAGGAGGCGAAGCCATGAAAAAAATCCTTGCAATGATCGTTTGCATCAGTTTTTTGGCCAGTGCAATGACAATATCAACAAGCGCCACACGCGTCGAACAGCCAAGCCGCGTGAATTCTGCGCTGCTTGACGTTGGTGATTGTGCATTCAATGTTGCCATATGGACCCTATGCGCTCTCATCCCTGGCGTGCGCTTGCCGCGCCGCCATGTGTCAGAATATTTCATGCCTGGGCACGAAAGCTTTCTTGACACCCCCTCTCCAAGCGCACAATGGCATTTGGGCTATGCCCGTGCGTCACTGATTCCGGATGACTTTTTTGACGCTGACGGGCAATTCGTTGGACCAAACGACATTTTTGTTGCAGGAAACTTGGAACTTACTGACCGTAAAAACCCTGAAGATTTGCTCGACGATATGGTAGCACGCGTGACCGCAATCAGCGATGGCAGCGGCCGGGGCACGGCTGTGTTTGCGATGCTTGACGTATATGCCCTAACTTCGTATGATGTACGAATCATTCGCGGGATGCTTGCCGACTTTGCCGAAGAAAATAACATTATTAGCATTAACATCGGAGCCCTGCACCAGCACAGTGTGATTGATACCCTTGGCATGAATGCGCCGCTGTTGGGCGGCCTTTTGGTGAATCCATGGAATAATCTGCTGCGCCGCGATATCTTCCCCCACTATGGCAAAAGCGCACAATACATGGCATTTTTGCACGAAACAACAGCCAACACAATCATGCAGGCCGTAAATAACATGGAACCCGGGCGGCTATTTTATGGCTACGCGAGTGCGGCGGATTTCAACCATGCCAGGCGGCGACCCTATGTGCTTGATGAACATATGCATCGCCTGCGTTTTGTGCCCAACAACCAAAACAGCCGCGAAACCTGGATGGTGAA